>Ga0081529_115563_pt1 | contig 20933 bp, 21 predicted proteins | sample EchGeymetagenome_FD_71012 | JGI IMG/M metagenome (GOLD analysis project Ga0081529, IMG submission 71012) | Ferrous microbial mat and aquatic microbial communities from Echinus Geyser, Yellowstone National Park, USA - transect B T=78-80 C v2... ...
TCCCAACGTCTCAGGGACTGGGGTCTACTACGTGCCAGTCACAGTGCACTACTTCCAACAGAACCTCACCGAGCTCCTACCAATATCCATATACCTCCCTAACATTACCGCACTACTTTACACCGTCCCTCCCGAGGTATTCCCAGGCTACTATCAAATACCAATTACGGCGGTCCTGATCAACTATGGTTCTGCCCTGGCGGAGAACTTAACGGTTCACATGTCCTCCCCCTTCCCAATAGTATCTCAAAATCCCATCAAGCTAGGTGCCTTACCATCTGGGGGAAGAGCCAACATTTCCTTCATATTTAATGTCCCTAACGATACACTGTCAAAGGTTTACTACTTCAACCTCACCGTATCTTACGATGGTGGAAAGTACATCCAGATATATCCCCTAACCATACAGCCGAAGGCAAACATACTGGTAACTAAGGTCTATCAACCTACTCTTAATCCAGGTAGTTCTCAGGTGGGCATCACGATCACTCTGCTCAATGATGGTAACGCCACCGCCAAGAATGTGAGAGTGATCTTGAATCCATCGGACGTAGTCTACCCTTACGTTAGCTCATCGAACCCGCTATCAGCCCTTACGGCCAGCTCAACTGGGATCGGAGATCTGGCTCCTGGGCAGGCCATTAATGTTACATTCGTCATAGACGTGGCGGGTGGAATTTCAGCCGGACACTACGCTCAGAGCGTAACTTTGGTGTGGAACCAAACAGGATCATTCGTTCCATTCGTTCAGGCTGACCAATTCCAGATAAACGTATCTCCTCCATTCACTCAGGTCCTGCTTAGTGAGCTATCCAGTATCTACGTCATTGCCATAATAATCGTAGTTGTTGTAGTGGCAGTTTTGGTGGTTCTGCTCAGGGCGAGAAGGAAGTAATCTTTTTTCTAATTCAACTAGGGTTATATGTGGAGAGTTTAGTTAAGGAGATTTTAGCCTGTACCAAGTGTCAATTGTGGAAAACTAGAACAAATGCCGTACCAGGAGTAGGGAGCAGAGAGTGTCTAATGTTCGTTGGTGAGGCTCCTGGTGCCAACGAGGACATTGAGGGAAAGCCCTTCGTGGGTGCGGCCGGTAAGCTTCTCACCGACCTCATTAAAGAAGTGTTAGGACTAGATAGATCTCAGGTATACATTACCAATCTAGTTAAGTGTAGGCCTCCTAGAAATAGAGAGCCCACTGATCTGGAGGAGAAAACTTGCTGGCCCTATCTTCAGAGGGAGTTGGAGATTGTAAGGCCAAAAGTAATAGTGGCGTTAGGTAGGCATTCCTCCTCTTACCTTCTAGGAAAAATTGGGGTGACCTTCAAGACAATGGAGGAAGCTAGGGGGAAGATCCATGCCTTTCCCATCCTCGGATCTCAAGTTCCCCTGTTCTCCACCTATCATCCTGCTGCGGCCCTCTATAACCCGAGGCTGAAGGACATCCTAGTTCAGGACTTCAGGAGGATCAAAACTTACTTAGGAGGGGGCATAGACAAATATTTGGGTTAAAAATGGATCTAGGTATTTCAGGGAAAAAGGTAATAGTAACTGGAGCCAGTAGAGGACTCGGCTTCGCCACAGCCAAGAGGTTTCTCGAGGAGGGAGCTAACGTCCTAATATCATCCGACGATGAAGCTAGACTCAAGGAGGCAGTCTCACTTCTCTCCAGATATGGTCAGGTTAAGTCCATGAGGTGCGACTTAACCAATAAGGACCAAGTGGTCGCCCTCATAAAGGAGGGATCCTCAATGCTTGGTGGGTTAGACGTTCTGGTCTATTTTACGGGAAGTCCCAGGCCTGGGACTATCATGGACCTACAGGACGCCGATTGGGAGTATGCCTTCAGGTTGCTATTAATGAGCGCGGTAGTCGCGGTAAGAGAGGCCGGAAAGGTAATGGAGAAGGGAGGCAGGATAATTTTGTCCACCTCGATGACCGTTAAGGAACCCGTCGATAACTTAGATCTCTCCAACGTGGTCAGGACCTCAATGGCGGGGCTCGTCAGGTCCGCTGCTAGGCAATTGGCAACCAAGGGCATTTTGGTCAACGGTATAATGCCAGGCTACGCCATGACCGATAGGGTCACGGAGCTCATAAAGCTCAGGGCCAGGGCTAAGGCCATAACTGAAAAGGAGGCGGAGATGGAGATGACAAGGAACATACCCCTAGGCAGAATAGGTAACCCAGAGGAGGTGGCAAACGTGGCCATCTTCTTAGCCTCCTCATTATCCACCTATGTCACCGGCGCAATGATCCCGGTAGATGGTGCCTATCTCAAATCCAGCCTTTAAACCTGAGGGCTCATAATACTCCCTTCTTCTCTTTCGTGAGATATTCCCTACCGTGTGGGCGGCCAACCATTTTATGCCTTGAGGAGTAATACTCATCCGAAGTGAAGGCCAATGAGGCTCACCAGTTTCCAAGCAACTAATTTCAGGGGACTCGCTGAGGTTGACCTCCCACAGCTGGAAAAGTTCAACGTTGTGGTTGGCTATAACGGCAGGGGGAAGAGCAACCTTCTATCTGCAATATATCTCTTCCTAAAGAATATGAAGGCGGGCCTCATGAGAGCCTCCTTTGAGGACCCAGAACAAGAGCAGGTTTTACTTTGGAAGGATTACGAAACCGATAAGCCCATAACCCTCTCTGGGACCATATATCTCCCGCCTGGGGAGACGTTAAAGGCCATGGGTAGAGAGGACACTGTGAAATTGTCGGTCTCCCTCAGGATAACCTATAGGTCCAAGGCAATGTTTTGGGAGGCTGACTCCGCTCTCCTTAACGACAGACCGTTGAGTAATGAAGGAATAAGGGCATTGGAACCATTGCTGGATTACGTTGCCAACCAGGTGGACTACGTACCCATCTTCGACCAATCTTACTTTGACTCACTAATGAAGCGAATGGCGGAGCTCAACAGATCCCCCATAAGCCTAAAGAAGTATTGGTACGATTTCGTAAATTTGGTTAGTAGGACCGTCCCAGAGGTCAAGGGAATTGACTTCACTGACTTCAAGAAGCTAGTTATAAACATGCAGAGTCTCCCTGTATACATAGACCTGACCGCCAGTGGTTTTCAGAGGGTGATAATGCTTCTATTTGTATTCTGGATGAGTCCGGGGAAGCTGGTTCTAGTGGAGGAGCCGGAGGTAAACATGCATCCCTCCCTCCAATATAAGATATTAAAACTCATTAGGGATTGGGCGGAGAAAGATATACTGCAGATGGTTACCACCACCCATTCCCCTTACATCCTTCCCCTGGCTCACGCGGTCATAGCCATGGAGAGAAGGGGTAACTCCTCCTACGCCACGGTAGCTAAGTTGGACGAGGAGGTCCGCTCTCTCATGACCTTCCTTGGTGTATCCCCAGGCGACCTGTTCTTCAGTAACTACATTTTGCTTACAACAGGCTCTCTTGAGCCCTCAGTGGTTAAGTATTGGATGTCGAAGGTAGGCGCAGATCCAGAGGAATTGGGAGTGAAGGTGTACAAGTTAAACAACGAGGTCGACCTCAGGCTTTGGAGGAGGTTGGAAGAGGTCCTCAACTTGAAGTTGGTCATAATAGGTAACTGTAGGGAGGAAACCTCTGGATGCGTGAAGATAGGCAGGGAGATGGAGAGTTTCTTCAACAGGGAGTCCGTAATAAGCTCCCTTAGAAAGATAGGTATAGTTCCCGAGGACAGGGAACTGAGGGACTTAAATAGGGACGACATGGCAAGTTGGTTAGAGTCCCTATTTAAGAGAAGGGGACTCAGTTACGAGTCGCTTAGGGAGAGGGTCGGTTCCTTGATCACGTCCATGGATTCCATGCAGGTGCCCACAGAAGTGGAGGTATTAGCAAATAAAATAAAGGCAGAGGGAGTAAAGTAAAGTATGGATCTAGTAGGGTTGGGACTGTTAGTTATTTTCGTGGGCTTCATTTTGGTGTTTGTGGGAGCAATATATGAAGCTCTGAAGTCCTCCAAGGGAGAACAAAGGCCCGAGGGTCGAAGTGAATATGGAGGTGTAATCTTCATCGGTCCGGTACCCATAATATTTGGCACAAAAAAAGTTGCCAAATGGATGATAGTTGTGGCAGCCGTAATAACTGCCATACTTGTGTCACTATTTATCATTCAATTCATATGAGGCCTCTAAGCCTCATGGCGTCAACCACCCTCTTCACCGCTATTGACATTGCGGCCGTCCTTAGGTCTTGGTCTCCCAACTTCTCGCCCATCTTATAAGTTTCCTCGAAGGCCTTCTCCAGCTTACTCATAATGAGCTTCTTTGCCTCCTCTTCCTCCACTATCCCTCCCATCTTATTGTTTGCCCACTCGACGTAGCTACCCACAACCCCTCCAGAGTTGGCCAATATATCGGGGACAACTGGTATTCCCCTGCTCTTCATGACTAAGTCGGCGTCTGCCGTAAGCGGACCGTTGGCTGCCTCTACTATTAATTTAGCCTTAACTTGGCCCGCATTACCCTTATGTATGACGTTCTCTATCGCGGCCGGAATGAGTATGTCACATTCTGAAACTAGCAGCTGCTCATTGGTGACTTTCCTTCCTGTTGGATATTCCGCAACGGTACCCTTCTCCTTTTCGACCGCCATGGCTCTCTCGTAGTCTATGCCATTGGGGTCTATGACTCCCCCTTTCACGTCGCTTACTCCTATTACCGTTGCTCCCATCTCTTGTAAGAACTTGGCAGCAAATGAACCAACGTTCCCGAATCCCTGAATTATGACCGTCCTCCCCTCTATTCCCCCCAGAAGCTTGCTGGCTGCCATTTTGGCAACAGCAGCAACTCCCAAGCCTGTGCTGTAGTTTCTGGTCTGGATTCCCCCAACCTCGAATGGTTTTCCAGTGAATGCGGCGAAGTCCATTCTGCCACTGAGTTTGGTATACTCGTCCAAGAACCAAGCCATGGTCTGACTATTGGTATTTAGATCTGGGGCTGGGACGTCCACCTCGCTACCCAGGTATTTATGTAACTTTTCCACGTAGTTTCTGGATAATTGTTCCAGTTCTGACCTCGTGAGTTTGGAGGGGTCAACTCTTATTCCTCCCTTTCCTCCTCCGTAAGGTAGCTGGAGTAAAGAGTTCTTCCAAGTCATCATCATTGATAGGGCTATAACCTCGTCCTGTGTCACGTTAGGATGGTATCTAACTCCTCCCTTGTAAGGCCCCAGGGCACTATTGTGCTGTGACCTCCAACCTATGAAGGTCTTAACTCTTCCGTCAGGTCCCACCACCTGAACCTTTACCTGAATTACCCTCTCCGGTGTGGAGAGGGACTCCATTTCCTCTGGTGAGAGACCTAGGAGCTCACCTATCCTGGTGAGCTTCTTCATCTGCTGTGTGTATAAACTTGCCGTAAGCACCTGCTGAACTTCTTGCATACTTTCCGTGCTGGACTTGAGATCAAAAAGATTAAAGCACTACCTTATACTGTCTCGACCCTGTTAAAACTAAATCATTTAGGCCTATGCAGAAGCACTATTATCGCTGATATCACCACAGTTACTATTATTGTGATCAATAGAGAAGTCATTGGAGAGATCACTTTGAAGGGAAGGTTACCACTTGACGACGATACAATAGGAGGAACTGTTCCGTTAACGAATCTGTTCCCCACAAGTGTAGCTCTATACTGTGGAATGTAGGTGTGATTTCCACCCTGCGTATATAACGAGAACTGATATATGGTTCCATTTCCTTCTATTTCCAACTCTGTCAAGGTTACTCCAGATCTGTTTACGTATTGATAGAGTCCGTCGGATGTTCCATTTAACTTAAAGATCATTTGTTGATACTGAATTTGTTCCGTATTACTGAACTTTGGTACAAAGGGTAGAGTAAGGTTAGACCCATTTCCAACCTCCAAAAGGAAGGAGACCGGTAATCCCTGCGAGGTAACTGGTACATATGCCTTGGTCACCGGTTCCAGTTCGACGTATTGAACGTAAGCTTGTTCAACTGTCATTATACCATTTCCGAACAATGTGGAAGGCATGTACTCCACGTATCCCGAGGGAAGTAGGGACTGGGATACGTCACTGAAGTTATACGTAGAATAGATGTAAGGTAAATTCATGACGCTTGATGGACTAACGTTTGATTGAAGCAGAATGGGGGAACTTCCCAAAACTTGGTCGGTTAGCTGTAGGCTCAGTGAACCGCCCTTATAGGTCGTGTTAAATTGATAAAGAACTCCGTCTCCCAATATTATGGAGCTCCCAAAGAGTCCATTATCCATGTAAATATTGTACTTATAGACGCTTTGGCCGAACAAGGTATAGTTAAGTTCACCCAGGAAGTTGAGCGCCACAGCCCCCTCAGGGGTACTTACTCCATATGTTGAATTGTAGAGGAAGCCTGGATATATGTAAGGGAGGAAAGTCAACTTCATGGGATCCTCAATGAGGTTCACTTGGTAGGTACCATTTTTCAGGAAAGAGAAGACGTACTGTACCGATCCGTTGACTAATTTTTCCGCATTGGTGGCGACCGAGACGTTTGCGTTTCCTTGTGTCTCCACGTTAACCGTATAGGTCAGATTGAACGTCTGCGTCTTATTGGATATGTTATACTTTATAACATATGTTAGTTGTGTTGGATATTGTCCCGCATTTATCTGATTAACTAGGGTGGTTGAGGGTGCTTGAGAGGGGAGGGATAGGGAAACCAGCGGGGTTGCCGATATCACAATCATGAGCAATAGGAGGTACGATAGTTTCATCCTGCTTCAACTCATTATTATTCATTTAAGTTTTTTCCTCACTTCAGGACATCTGCGTTGTCCTTATACGTGAAATATCACTCCCTTATTTCCTCGTCTCACCAAAGGGTGCTCCACAAGCTTACTCGTCCCTGAATGTACGTTACCCACGTAGAACGTAAACGGGGGCATACTTAGGGCCAGCTGTCTTGATCACCTTATCCCATGACCCTTGTTGGAGAACTTTAGATGGCTTTGTTAAAATGTAAGAACCATCTATTCTCTTTAATGGAGATCTCTCTTAGCTCTGAATAGAGCAAGTCCACTTTATCATATAAAATATCCATGAATATTTACTGTCGTCAGGGCAATGCTTCTCCTGGTTTAGAAGGAGAGCTTATTATAAGTCGACACATCCCATCACCCATGCAGGGAAGACCGTTGGTCGCCGTGGGTGCCCTGGTGAAGTTGGGTGATAAGGTCCTCCTGGTGAAAAGGGCTCACGCTCCCAACATGGGTCTCTGGGCTATACCTGGAGGGAAAGTGGAACACGGCGAATCCTTAACTCACGCGGTTGTTAGGGAACTTGAGGAGGAGACTGGCCTCAAGGTAAAAGTTGGTGAATTGCTCTGTGTTGTAGAGTCTTTGAGTGAGGGTTACCATTACGTAATCTTGGACTTCTGGGCGGAACCAGTGGGAGGCCAGCTGAGATCGGCCAGTGATGCCAAGGAAGTGGCCTTCTTCTCCATTGATGAGGCTTTGAAATTGGATTCCACCAAGACCACGGGGGAACTTTTAAGAAGGCTTAAGGCAGGGGAGAGGACACCGATTTTCATCTCTGCACTGGGGGGTTAATCCTCACTCGAACCTCCAATTGGAGCCTTCCTTGCTATCCATTATCCTTACTCCTGCCTTAGCTAAGATGCTCCTCACCTGGTCAGACAGCTCATACATCTTCCTGTCCCTAAGAAGATTCCTCACCTGCACCACAGCGTCTATCAGTTCCTCCATGTTCCTTCCTCCCATGAACTCCTCATCCATTACTCCAAACACCTGGTTGAACTCCTTAAACATGTTTAGGGCCATCCCTGCCCCAAGGAAGTTATCCTTTCCCTGAAGTTCCGAGAATATTAGTCCAGCCAACCTATGAATGGAGGCTAATGCCCCAGGAGTGTCGAAGTCATCGGACATCCTCTCGTGAAATTCGTTGTGCAACTGCAGAATTTTCCGCTGGACTTTTACATCATCATCTGAGGAATTGAACTTGGATGATTCCTTCATTGTGGTCCTCGCTATTGCCACCGCGTCCTTCAGTCTACCTAACGCTGAGGACACTTCCTGTAGAGCCTCGTCACTGAAGTCCACCCCCGATCTGTAGTGAGTGGACAGAAACCAATATCTGAGCACTGAGGGACTCCACCTTGATAAGGCGTCCTTCAAGGAAACGAAGTTCCCCTTGGACTTTGCCATTTTTTCCTTCTTGATTGTTACGAAACTGGCATGCATCCAGTACCTCACCCACCCTGGTCCTAACAAAGCCTCAGACTGAGCTCTCTCGTTTTCGTGGTGGGGAAATACCAAGTCAGCTCCTCCACCATGTATGTCGAATCGCTCTCCCAAATACCTAGAGGACATTGTGGAACATTCTATATGCCACCCAGGTCTGCCCTTACCCCACGGTGAGTCCCAGCTCGGTTCGCCAGGCTTTGCCGCCTTCCAAAGAGCGAAATCAAAGGGATGTCTCTTCTCCTTTAGGAACTCCTCTCCCTGATCCCATTCCTCCATCTTAGTGTTGGAGAGCTCGCCGTAGGGTGGATAGGTAGTTACGTCGAAGTAAACGCTACCACTGGGGGAAGTGTAGGCATGTCCCTTCTCTATGAGGTGTGAAACGAAGTCAATGATTTCCTTTATGTGTTTGGTCACCTTCGGATGCATATCTATTCCTACCTTCAGTGAGGAAATGGCGTTCATGTACTCCTCAGTATATTGGTTGGCAACATCTTCCCAACTTCTACCTTCTTTATTGGCCCTGTTGATTATCTTATCATCTATGTCAGTTATGTTCTGCACCTTTATCACATCGTACCCGGCAAGCCTCAAGTACCTGGCCACACCATCAAATGCCACGAAGGTTCTCCCATGCCCCAGGTGAACAAGGTCCTGGACGGTTGGACCACAGACATACATCTTCACCACGCCGGGGATGACCGTGTTCAGTTCCTCCTTTCTCCTCCCTAGAGTGTTTAGAATTCTCACTGCCACGGCTTAAACGTGCCAATTCAACTTAAAATCCTTGTCGTGAGCTCCCTTGCCTTGGGTATTACCCTAAGGACGTATGGATCCTCGTTGAGAAGTTGGGCCAAGAAGAGTGAGGTTACGTCGGCCAAGTGAATTAAAGCACCCAATTGATAGAGTATGGATCCCTGGGGAGGTTCAATTATGACAGGGTTGAGGAGGTTGGCCGTGACATCGTCCAGCACTTGATCCTTGACCAGAATTGGTAGAAGGGGAAAGCCCCTGCCATATCCCTCCACCTCGTTGTGGTGTATTTCCGGCACTTCGCCGTAAAATGCAGGGTACTTGGCGTTCTCGTTTATTTGCTGTTTCATCCTCTTGGCTACAGCCGAGAACTTTGAGCCGTATATCACGGGTATCTTCCCATTTATGGCTGAGGCTAACTCCTTTCCCTTCCTGAAATTTTCCTGGGTGAAGTTTAATGCTCCAACCCTGAATTCCTCAATCCTCAACCACCTATTGGAATCCTGGAATAACCTCAGAGCTGGAAGGAGAAGGTAAGGAAATGCTAACCTGGGTGGAAGACCCCCAGGCACTTGGATGTATGGAAGCCCTCTCTCCTTTGCCACGCTTAACAACTTCCCCCCCGAGGTAAGGACCACTACCTTCATTCCCCTCTCCATGGCCTGATGGACGGAACTCAGAGTCTCCCTAGTTTCCCCAGAGTAGCTCACTGCTAAAAGGGTCGCACCAGTGGAGGTGGGTGGTATACCTGGACCCTTCCATACCTGCACCGGCAGTCCCAGTCCAGCTAAAACGTCCCCAGCTATGCCGCTGCCACCGAGCCCAACGTATATCACCCTCTCTCCCAGATCGGCTGGAGGTGCAGGGATCTCCTCAGCCTTCCTTAAGAGTTGGTCCCACCTCTGGTACTCCTCAAGCGTTCTTCACCACCACCGAGACATTTAGGGTGGGCGGGAATGCAGAGGTGGAGAGGGTTACACTTTCCAATCCTATCTCCTTGGACGAGGCCTTAAGTTCTTGGACGAAGCCTATTACGGTGTCGGTTAATACTCCCAATACCCTATTTACCGTCTCCTTCACCGAATCGTTATTCACCGTGGAAAGCAGGCTGGGCTGAAAAAGGTATGAGTAAGCTGCGTTGGCCCTTTGAAGTAGCTGAAAGAACGCGGAGATCGCATCGAACCACCTCTTGGCCTCCATTTCCCTGTTCGCTCGTTCAACCAACCTCATGGCTACCTTCCATTCCCTCTCCACGTAGTTCAATAGCTCCCTCTCTGGCATGCTCAATCCAGTCCTGTTCGTTCCTTCCATTTGGGTGAGCACGCTCTTCCAACTTTCTATGTCTATGGCCATAATGCATCTCTCCAGATCGTACTATATAAACGGGCCAGAGGAGGAAGAGCTATGCCCAGTAAAGTGGTTGTGATAGGAGGTGGGGCAGCGGGAATGAGCGCCGCCTCACGGGTGAGGAGGCTCCTGCCAGAGAGCAAGGTCGAGGTCTTCGAGAGAACCGAGATGGTGAGCCATGCTCCCTGCGCCGTGCCTTACTTCGTGGAGGGACTATTCTCCGACACCTCGTTGTTCATGACATATACACCTCAATTCTTTGAAGAGAAAAGGAACATAAGGGTAAACATAGGTACCGAGGTTAGGGAAATAGACCTAACTTCAAGGGCGATCATGGTAAGTAAGGGGGGCTACGTCAGAAAAGTTGAGTACGATGGCCTGGTGTTGGCCATGGGGGCGAAGCCCAAGATGCCCTTCCGAGGTTCGAGGGTCTTCGCAGCCCATCATCCCTATCATGCCTCAGAACTCAGAGAGTCCCTTTGGCCACTTTCATCTGTGGCCGTGATCGGAGGGGGAATATTGGGAGTGGAGATGGCCGAGGCCCTACTGGAGAGAGGAAAGAAGGTTACCCTCTTCCATAGGGGAAGGTATCCACTCAACAGGATCGTGGATCAGGAGATAGGTGAAATCCTGCTGCAGCGCATGCTTGACGCAGGGATACAGTTCAAGGCAGGCGAGAGTCCCACCAAATTGGAGGATGATGGAAGGGTAGTTGTCACGGATTCCAACAAGTACAAGGTAGATGCCACAGTTGTGGCTGTGGGCGTGGAGCCTGACGTATCACTCATTGAAGGTAAGGTGAGTTTAGGCATGACGGGGGCCGTTAAAGTTGACGAGCATATGCGTACTTCAGTACCCGACGTTTATGCCGCGGGTGATGTCGCCGAGTCCAGGAATTTGGTGAGTGGGGACCCGGATTGGGAACCCTTTGCTCCCGTTGCCAACAAGATGGGCTACGTTGCCGGTAGTAACTTGGCTGGGTCCCCCATGATATTTCCCGGTACAGTGGGGACCGTTGTGACTAAATTCATGGATCTGGTTGTGGCCAAGGTAGGTCTTACTGAAGTCGATGCCAGAAGGAGAGGTTTCAAGGTTATATCCTCCTTCGTTAAGTCCAAGACCAGAGCTAGGTATTATCCAGGAGCCAAGGACGTATATGTTAAGTTGGTAGCCGACGAGGGGGGCAGAGTCCTTGGGGCACAGGTGGCCGGAGCGGAGGAAGTGTTGGGAAGGGTGAACACAGTTGCTGCTGCCCTTTCTGCCCGCATGACTGTGGAGCAACTGTTCTTCGTGGAGATGGGTTATCTTCCCGCGGTCTCAGTGGTCTGGGATCCGGTGGTGGTGGCGGCGAGGCAAATAATGGAAAAATAGTTAGAGACCCCTCCGAAACTGACATGTTTATATATGGAGGAATACCCATGAATTATAAATGGATAGCGACGACCTGCTAGCTCTCATTCACGACGACCTCCCTAGGTATTTAGCTGAAGTTGGGGATGAAGAGTTCAATTCCGGGAGGTCTACCATCTCGACGAACTTAAAGGAGGTAGTAACTCAATCTGAGGTAAGGAAAGTTGACTCAGTGACTGCCCTGGATGGGAGCAGTAGGTCGATAACCTATAGCTATGGGATAATCTCCCTGGCCTCGGTTGCTGCCACTTCCAATAGGAGGCCTGTGGTGGGTATCTATCCTCCTCTGTTGGGTTCTAACTCCCTAGTTCTGAACGTTCCTTTCGTTGCGTTGGCGTCGTCCTCACCGACATCCTCTCAGGGAATGGAGAGGTTCCTAAGGCCCTTTACGGACAGGACACCCTCTGGGAAACCGATGAACTCCCTGATGGACCCAGACGTGGTGGAAGGGCTATTGAGAGCATATCTTGAGTCTCAGGCCTTGAGGGCTGTGACGGACAATTTAGTCCTGGTAGACGGTCCGCTCCTTCCCTCTTACGTCAGGCTACCAGATGAGGAAAGAAACACAATAAACGGACTGAGAATAAAGTACCTGGATAAGACCAAGGTTGGAGTAGTCAAGAGGCTGGAGAGGTCAACGGTTTTGAGGTCAGCCCTGGTCCAGGTTAGGGATGAGGTATCGAGGGTAATGGGGCTCGACCCGGCCAAGTTCGCCTCGGACCAATCCCTACTCCTCCATTGGGCCAGGTTCTGCCTACAGCCCCCCTACTCCACAACGTTGCTAGGACCAGTGGAGAGGGTAGAGTACGGGGTCATGATCTATAGTTACTACGTTCTTCGTCCCTATCACCCCTTCGTTCCCAGGTTCGCCCTCTTGAGGGTGGAATCCCTAGTTCCCTCGAGGGAGGCCGCGGAGACCGTGGCTTCCATGCCGCTCTCCGGTGATGGGGTTCCCGCCGTGTTGGCCATGGCCGATAGGGTGGCAAAGACGGTTAGTCTTCACCTGGATAGACATGTGGTCTCAGCCCTAGATGATGCTGGACTTCAGTTATCCTATTCAAGCGCATTGGAGGTGAGGGACATTTGACGGCAAGGGACGGCTACTCACAGCTTAAGGAGAGGTTCGAGTTAGCCAGGACATTGGCCATTTCCCACAGCCAAACGGGTGAGGTAATAGGTAGAGTTTCCAGAGTGTCACCAGTGGAGGTTGATGAAGACCAGTTCATAGTAAACGTGGTGGTGGATCACCACACATACTACAAGTACCCATTCATAGGAAGGCTTGGGGTTCTATTGGCGGTGGTGGACATAAGGACCCTGAACGTGGTTCTAATGAGGGCAGTGGGTTATCAGCGAAAGGACGCCAACGTGGTGGCCGTCACCTCAAAGGAGGTGGCGGAGGTTTTGGAAGGCGACAGTGAGGAGCCAGGCGGGTTATTGACAAACGTGACAGTTTTGTGTAAGCCATTGACTCGCATCGACGTCATGGACCATAACGGGGTAGAGGTGGGAGACCTAGTTGTGGAGCCTCAGTCACCTGTGGTATTACCTAAGTCCTGGTTGGTTGAGGTCGGGCTCTCCCTCAACAGGGGTCCACTTAAACTTGGAATCCTTCACGAGTCCTATTCGGCCGGACAGGAGGTGCCAGTTTCACTTGATCCCAGCGACCTTAACTATCATGTGCTGGTGTTGGGTACTACCGGTGCGGGAAAGACCTCCTTCATAAAGGACCTATTGGCTTCAGCTCAGCTCTCGGATCCCAACGGTAGAACCTTTGTACTTGATGCTACAGGGGATTACTATAACACCTTCCTTCCTCCCTCTGATAGCAGCCCCTTCACGAGATGGGTTGGAAAGATTGATGGATTGGACTTAACTGTAGTTTATCCCGTCACTAAAAACTGGCTCAGGAGGTTCGCCAAGGGTAACACGATCTCAATGATTACCTCAACCTATTATGATTTATACGTAAAGAGCCTTGTCAATTACCTTCAGAGTAAGGGCCTAGAAATAAGAGTGGTGTTGGATGAAAACAGGATAATACTCACCTCCCCGGACTGGAAGGCCCAGGTTAGGGTTCTACCCTTCTTCTTTAAGTTCCCATTGGTTAAGAGCGTCCTCCCAAGGCTCAACCCATACTTCAGTGAGCAGGCTACACACTTTCTCAGGATCGCCTTGAGGGAGCTCAAGCCCTCCACCCTAAATCAATTCATAGACGGATTGGAGGGGAGTGGCCTCATGGATAGATTACAGGTGCACAGGAGCACAAGGGAAAACATAATGAGGGGCCTACACTCCCTAAGGGAGACGGGACTCTTCGACCTTCCAGCCCAGAGGATTCCTCTTTCCAAGGCTGAGGGTAAGCTCGTGGTATTGGACCTATACAACCTGGAGGCTGACGATTTTTCCCAGAAGGTGTTAGCATATTATTTCCTGGACACTCTCTTCTCGGCTAGGGAAAGGGAGGTCAGGGAAGGCAAGGTAAGCGGGAGATACGTAATTGTCATAGATGAGGCTCACAGGTTTTTTCCATCCTCAAGGGGTGGCGATAACGACGTTTATTATGTTTCTCACGTGGCTGGTAAGGTATCCCAAATGATGAGGTTGGGGAGGAGAAGGAAGATCGGCTTCATTTTCTCAACTCACGCCCCTGAGGACCTCAACGAAACGGTGGTGGAGCTATCAAATACCAAAGTGCTATTCAGAATGGATAGAAATACGGCTGAATCCATGGGACTATCAAGACAGGAGGCGTGGGAACTTAGCTTGGAACAGAACGGCGTAGCCTACCTTCTCTCCCCGTGGCTCAGGGAGGGGAGAGTTAAGTTGAGGGTATCTGTACCTCCTCCCCTGGGTCACTACGATCTGTCTAGAACGTGAACTACTCTGCCCTTGTAGAAGGAGCACATCCACCTCGCAGGAAATTTCCTGGTTTTTCAGGAACTTGCTGTAACTTCCTGAGCTAGCAGATGGAACTCTGTTGGCCAAGTCCCATCGAAACCTATCATGTCCTCTGACTTAAATATGATGTAACTTCAAGGGCATACTGCTCCCATGATAAGGGTGGCGGAGCCGGGAAAGAGTGTGTCCATAGTGTCGACACTTATTATGTAAATTTTTCTATGGTCGTCGTGTATTACCCATAGCTAAGCGTGGCAACAAGGAAGTTGAACCCCTCTCCTGCCCGTTCTGTAACAACCACGTTAAGGGAGGTAAGGTTAAGGGCAGGCAGAGGTACATCTGCAGGAACTGTAACAGGCACTTCTTCCCTGACGCTAAGCATCCTCACCCTAAATGGAAGGTTGAGCAGGTACTGAGGATGTACTCAAACGGGATGAGCATGAGGGCGATCTCCAGAGTGTTGGAGGTGCCGCTGAGCACCGTGTTCGCCTGGATTAAACGCCACGGCAAGAAAAGGTTCGTCCAGTTGGTCCGGCTTTGGGGTGACGCCAGGCAAGCGGCGAATGGGAAGGTGATCACACAAAGGTGGTCGATGAAATGTGGACCTATCTGCGCAGGAACGTGAAGTTTGCAAGTGGGTCTTCACTTGCTTCACGTACACTACTATGGGACTATACGTGCTGTTTTAGGTGAGTAGGGACCAGAGGGCGTTCAGGGAAATATTGAAGCATTTACCTGACGGAGGCAAGTGAGCGACGACTACAACGTGTACTCGTTGAGGAACCACACAGTGATCTCACCTGTCAACCCCAACGAGTCCCCTCCACTCGTCTTTGAGGGACAGGCTGGTGAGGTTTAAGAGGGCAACCAAGGCGGTCAACAGGAGCCTGGAGATGGTCAAGTACTCATTAGCGTTGGTCCTGTGGGAGAGAAAGCTGATACCGGAATTTACATAATAAGTGTCGACATTATGGACACACTGAATAAGAGTGGAGGAGGCACTATATTTTCTTACTCCCTCGGCCGACCTAGTTATTCTTTCGACACGCTTCGTGCGTAATGAGACATGTTGTGATTACCCCAATCATCACGTTTCTTAAAGTTAGGTTTTCTTCGAATCAGCGTATCGAAAGTGACGCCAATGAGATCACCGTAAAAATATGGTTTAAGGTGGCGGAAAGCCTCCGTGACGGGGATGGATAGCCCACTTGCCAAGGTGTAAATACCTCTTTTCAAGAAAATCTATCATGACCCTAGCAACACTCCCACAAGGAAAATGAGATCGAGGGGGCAACATATCACTCCCTTCTTTGAGATGACTGGACGTCACGGATAAGCCCCCTTCTATGGTGAAGTTTCAGCCCCTACCGGATAAGAGAAGTTTCAACGGATGAGAAGAACGATGAATCCACTAGAGGGAACTCTCTGGGACGGGGTAGACGTTAGTTGTAGGATACTATCTTTCCCTTCATAACATGATGAAGATAGCCTGAATTAATGAAGATCTTGCTATCACTAACTCGTGACCCCATTATTGTGAGGTGGAGCCTGTCAGTATAGACTTATAAAATTTTCTATATGGAGAGAAGGCTTACAAACGGTGAATAACGCTGTACTCGCAAGGAGAGCGCTCTAACCCAATAATTTCTTGATGCCGACATCATAAGGACTGTCTGTCTTCAAGGAAGTGGTGTTTCCTCTTCTTGGTCTCGTAAAGTTAAATTCCATTTAAGTTAAGTGTGTTAGGAAGAATCTATGACAATAAATCCCATGGAGGAGCTAAGGGATAGTCTGCTATACATGAAGAGAAAGGGGGACAGAGAGTCAGTTCTAAGGGTACTTAGGGCGATTTCACTAATTCTTCCTCGTTCGGAGGACGTGGCGGTGTCGTTGGGAAAGAGGGGCCCCCACGAGTACCTCTTGGATTACAAGGGTCCCTTACTGGTGAGCACCTCTCAGGAGGAGTATCTTCCCTTCCTCACTGGGAATCAGAGAAGGATCGACTTCGCTCAACTCCCTGATGAGATTTTGAAGATTCTCTCCTCAAAACCCAGGGAGCTCTTGGATCAGGTGAGGGACATTCTAGTGGAGGAGTCCAGGAGGAAGGACATGTCAAGTACACTGGATCAACTCATGCAGATAATATTGGAGTTCGTTTAGTATGGAGCCGTTGTTGGTTAAACTCCCAATGCCCGGTCCTCTAGGTCACGTGAACTCTTACCTTTTGTCTACGACGGAAGGTATGGTGTTGGTGGACCTGGGTTACCCCTCAGAGGAGGCTTGGTCTACTCTACATAAGACCATTGAACGGGAGAAAGTGGTTTGGGTCGCCATCACTCATCATCACCTGGATCACGGAGGCAATTGGAGGAGACTTAAGGCAATGGGTCTCAGGCCGGCGATCATGGATGCTGAGCTAAAGGAGATCGAGCAGTTCTCCTCTCCCACGTTCGGCAGGGAGCTCTCCTCATATTTTCAAGAGAATGGAGCTGACAGTAGCATAATGGAATATGCCTCATCCATACCAGAGAGATATGGTTCCCTCTATCAAGGTTTGGAGGGAGACACCCTGAGGGATGGAGTGAAGGTTAGGATAGGTGAGACCGACATAATACCTGTGTGGACCCCTGGCCATACTGGGGGTCACACCTGCTTTCTGGCACGTGGGAAATTGATCTCAGGAGATCACGTACTTCAGGGCATTACTCCCAACGTTTCTTCCAGGTTACCTGATGATGATCCCTTGGGAAACTATCTAAGGAGTTTAGAGAAGGTCGTTTCACTTTCTCCGGATTTCGTGTTCCCTGCTCACGGCTCCCCCTATAATAAATTAATGGAAAGAGCCCAGGAGATCGAGGCTCATCATTTGGAAAGGCTTAACGAGATAATTCGTGTACTTAAACAACCTAGTACAGCGTTTCAGGTCTCCTCCCTCATTAGTTGGTATAGGCCTTGGGATGAGCTGTCTCAATTCGACAGGTTCATGGCCTTCGGTGAGACCCTGGCCCATCTTCATAGATTAGAAAGGGAGGGCTTAGTCTCCTCAAGGACACATAACGGAATTAGGTTCTACTTCCCTGAGGCCGATCTTTCTCACCACGGTCGCCCTCAGTGGAGAATTATAACTAGATAAAAACGATTCAGAAGGAGAAGTGTTCTCCTCAGAAAAATTACTCCCCTTGACCTGCTTTCTTTCCCATAACCTTTAGGAAGGTCATAACTAGACCCATCCCCTTCTGCACGTCGGGATCCGAGAGCATCCTTATGATTCCGGTAAGTCCTACCTTCGGCGGATCCTTCATGGCCGTCTTCATTTCTCCGCTGGCCATTATGTCCCCTATCTTCCCCAGCCATCCATTCCTCATGAACTCGGAGAGTTCGTCGCTGACCTCAAGTAGCGAGGAAATCTTAGCCGATAGGTTCCTCACTGCGTCCTCGTTCATAAGGTCTCTGAGCGACTTGAGCCAATAGGCCATTTCCAGCAGCGTATCTAAGGCTCCGATGTTGTTAAGTTCATTGAGTTTGGTTACCAATTTCTCTATTCCCTTGAGGTCGGCTGCCATGTTCTTCCAGCTCTGTATGGTCTCTTCGTCCACTGACGAAGCAAACTCCATTACATTGGAAATGTACTTGGAGAGGTTCCTCACTGCGTCCTCGTTCATAAGGTCTCTGAGCGACTTGAGCCCGTAGGATAAGTTAACTAAGGCATCCAATGTGCCACTCTCCTTCATATCCCTTAACTTATCCAACGTCTCATTTACTGTGGACAGCTCATCCAGTAGGTCGGCTATCTCTTGAAGCTTCTTATCGTCTATCTTAGACATTACCTTATCCAAATCGAGGGACTCCATGTTTACCACACCGAGATTATTTGTCCATCCACCTGAGAGACGAAGGTCGTTATCCCCGCCACATCATCAACCAAGTCCATATAGTCCTCCTTACTTAGGTGGAAGAGCTTACTTGCGTAGGAACAGGCCAACACCTCTACCCTACCGCTTGACTTCGCCTTCCTAAGGTGGGAAATGTGATCCTCTCCTGCGTCCTTTGCCAGCCTGGAGGAGGTAGTTGTCTCTATCACCGTGGGATCCTTTGTGAAGGCCTTTACTGCATCCATGGTCAGAAAAACGGTGACCTCGTCCCCAAGGGATGCCCTTATAACTGTCTCCATGGCCGCGTAGAGGAGTCTGCTCCTCTCGTTTGTCCCCACTAATACGCCGTGTCTCATACTATCGCCTTAGCTGTAACTGTCCAGTAGGCGTTGTTATACATTATCTTCCCCCACCAGTGGACGTAGGATGGGGGAGGTGGTACGGGTGGATTGTTATAGTTGAATCTTATGTAAGTGGCACTGTCAACACCTGTGGCGATGTAGCAGAAGACTGAGCCATCGTAGTGTCTCTTTCCCATGTTTCCCTTTATATCGTTGGCGATGTTGTGAGTAACAACATAGGACTCAAAGTCCGCAGTGGAGCCTGCCTTAGATATTGGTATATCAGTGGTGTCTCCCATGACGTAAACATCGGAGTGGTCCTTCATCTGGAGTGTGAACTTGTCCGTAGGTACCCAATTTCTCCTATCCCCAATCCCAGAGTCGCCGATCACCTTGGCTCCCATTGCAGGAGGAACACCCATGAGAAGGTCGAACTTAATTTTCTCGCCCTCATTTGACTCTATTATTCTCTCCTTGGGATCCACTGACTTAACTGTGAAGGGGGAGATCACCTCGATACCCTTCTCCTCGAATAGCTTGAGCATTACCTTATTAACATTGGGTATCCCGAAAACCCCTTGGACCGGATAGGTGTAGACTATCCTCGTCTTATCCCTAAGTCCCCTCCTTCTCATGAGGTCGTCGAACATCATGGTGTTCTCCAACGGCCCCACTGGACACTTGTGGGGTAACCTGGCTACGTTGATTACAGCTGTGCCTCCCTGAAACGATGAGACGGCCTCCCTCATCTTCATTGCCCTCTCGTAGTCCCAGGCCGTGTGCAGTGAGTCTTTGAGTCCTGGCACCATGTCCCAATCGTTATGTGAACCCGTCGAAAGAACAAGATAGTCGTACTTATGTATCTTCCCGTCTGCCGTCGTAATTGAGTGCTCGTTTACGTCTATCTTGGTCATTTCTCCTGCCTTACCCGAAACGAACTTCACCCTTCTATTCAGGAGGGGCCTTTCATCCCTCACTATCTCTGATGCATCCTCCAGTCCCAGGCCCACGAACAACTGTCCAGGCTGGTAGATATGTTTGTCCGATTTATCGACAGCAACTATTTCCACCTCCCCGGCGTCTATTTCCTTCCTCAGCCTCTCCGCTAGTCTGTTCGCGACTATGGTGCCTCCTATTCCAGATCCCGCAACAATTATTCTCTTCATGATTACGCCCTCCCTATGAGTAGCCTCGGCTTCCCACCTTCTGGTGCCTCCTCTTCCACCATTGCCCCCACCCTTTTGGCCCAGGCCATGATGTCCCTCTTCGTGGCCTGGTCTCCCAGGACCACCTCTATGAACTCACCCTTGGCTAGCTCCTCGAACACGCCGGACACTTCGCCTATTGGTCCGGCACAGGAGCTGCCTGACAGGTCCAACTTCTTGTAAAGTTTTCTCTCACTCATTCCTTTCCCTTAAAATAGATAAACCCTTTTAGACTTATATCCCTTTCTATTATAACTCTTGAAGATTAGAAAAAACATCGAGCTTCTCGCAAATCACAGATTCAAATAACAATAAGGAATACAAATAAACTCTGGCTAAAATTAATGTAATGTGTTTCCGAGTTAATCCTCATTTGGCACTCCCATTCATGAACTTTCTTTCCTTGACAAAATGAACGACAAGCCTCTCCCCTTCTAGGGGCGGGGTAAATGCTTAAAAACTCTGAATACTTTAAAGTATTGTCGAATATAAATCAACAAGACATACAAAATACCTACGCAACTATCACTTCGTATGGATTCCTAAGTATCGTAGAGACTTGTTGGTTGAAGAAGTTGCTGAATACATTAAAGAGATCCTGAAGTTAATCGCTAAGGAATTAGGTTGCGAAATAATTGCCCTAGAAGTAATGCCAGACCACATACACTTGTTCGTAAACTGTGCACCTAGATATTCACCATCATATTTAGCAAACTACTTCAAGGGGAAGTCTGCTAGACTAGTTTTGAAGAAATTCCCAGAACTAAGAACTAGGGAAAAACTCTGGACAAGAAGCTACTTCGCGTCAACAGCTGGTAATGTATCAAGCGAGACAATAAGGAAATACATTGAAGAACAGTGGAGGAAAGAGAATGAAAAGAACTAACGTAG
>Ga0081529_127329_pt1 | contig 20859 bp, 17 predicted proteins | sample EchGeymetagenome_FD_71012 | JGI IMG/M metagenome (GOLD analysis project Ga0081529, IMG submission 71012) | Ferrous microbial mat and aquatic microbial communities from Echinus Geyser, Yellowstone National Park, USA - transect B T=78-80 C v2... ...
ATTAACTGATAAATCTTGTGTTGAATTGAAATTAAATTTACACCTTATATAATTTATACTGAATTAACAAAATTGTTATCCACACTCGAGAATTCTGGAATTAGTGATATTTAAAGAAAAATATATTATAGATTAAATTATATAGATAAATTTTAAAAATTTTATAATAAAAAAAGAAAAATTTTAATTTAATATAAATAAGCGCTTTCTTTAATAATTAAGCAACTGAAGATTTAAGAGAAACTTTTTAAAATAAGATTTTTTAAGTTAATCATAGTATATTGAGTTAAGGGTGATAGTTATTAATAAGGGGATACCGATTATAAAGCGTGATGATCTTATATTTGCTATTAAGCTAATAAGAAAGATGAGGAATCCTAAGACTAGATTTGATGAAAGGGAGTTTGTAAAACACGGTAGGGATTATTTATTTAATTATGCTGAGAAAAACGTGGGTCCTCTAGATCCTAGTAGAAGGGCGTTTTTAAAGGGGATCCTAATAGGTATAGGTGCAGCTGCAGTTTTAAGTGCAATTCCAGTTATTTCATATTTAAATCAACCTCAAATAACCTTGAAGAGCTTTCCGTGGATAATTATAGTAGACTCTAATGGAGAACCAATTAAAGCCTCGGAAGTCCCAGTTAATAGCCCAGAAATCCTTCTATTTCAATATCCAATGGAAGGTGATATAACATTCCTCCTTAACTTAGGAGATGAGAATAATAACCCTATAGAAGTCCCTCCTACCACAGTTGTAATACCAGAAAATGGTAAAACTTATACTTTTCCAGGAGGAGTTGGTCCCCATAAATCCATAGTGGCATATTCAGCTATTTGTCAACATTTAGGATGTACACCACCAGAAATACACTTTTATCCTCCTCAATATATGAAAGTAGGAATGCCAACACCAAATTACTTACCACCAATTGCTCTTCAGGCAGCGCAGCAGGCTAATGCAATTTCAGTAATACATTGCGACTGTCATGGATCTACATACGATCCATTGCATGGCGCTGCAGTGTTAACGGGGCCTACAGTTAGACCGTTACCTTATGTACAATTATACTGGGATCCTAATACTGACTACCTTTATGCAATAGGAATGAATCTTAATGCTCCTCCAATATTAGGGCATACGAGTGATCTATCTGGCTACGCTTACTTATCATCTTATAATGAGGAGACAGGGTGTCCAAAAATGCTATTAAAAGCTGGTCAGACTCCTTCAGATTGTTACACTAAATTAGAGAATAACGGAAATACATTTGAGTAGGTGGTTCGGATGAGTAATTCACCTATAGATTTACTTTATGAAAAATATATTAAAACAGCACAGATTATGTCAAGAATGAATTATATTCCAGCAATGGCTTTTGGAGAAATTATATTGTTATTAATCCTATATAGCGGTGGTATGATGTTAGCGGTTTTCAATCTTCCCCTTCAAGGGATATCCCTCATTATGCACTTATATGGAGCAATTTTAGTTGCGATATTGGCTTTAGGTATTCTAGCAGCAGCTGTTAGATATAAGGATAAAGGCGCTATCATAATATCCTTGCTAAATATCATTTCAATATTATTTGCAGCTTTTGCGGGTTCTTTCTACTTCGGTGGAGTTATAGATGTGACCTTTCTATTAGAAATGGGTATGGGTTTTGTATTTGCTGTAGTAACAGCCTCGGGTTGTTTAATATATGCTATAAGAAGGGGTGAGTAAAATGGCCATTTCTCAAGCAAGGATTAGACCAAGTAGAATAATGTTATACATGTCTCTAGTTGAGACTCTATTATTAGCAGGATTATTCTATGCAGGTATTGCAACATTATTTTATGATAAATTTCCGTTAAACTCTTACGGTGAGGCATTAATATTATCAAGTCATATTTCATTAGCAATGCTTGTTGGATTCTTTGCAGCAGCAATGTTAGCTCAATCAATTAGAGAGGGTATAAAAACAATTTATTGGCTGTCTCTTCTAAATCTATTATTTATAGGGATTGCAGCTGCTGGTGGACTAGCTTTTTACGGTACTATAATCCCCTATTACTCATATCTAATGGCATTAGGATTCTTTGGTGCACTCTTCTGTACTTCTTCAGTTTTATTTTATGCTATTTAATTTTTTAACCTAGTAGACTTTTTATATATTTAGATAAAACATAAGCTAAGAATATATTCATGACAATAAACATCGCAACGCCCGCTAATGGTAATGAGGATAGAGGATATGGAGAGAATCTATAATCAACGTTAGAATATATTGGATCTGAAACTATGAATATTATAGCAAGTGCGCTATCCCCTAGCATCCATAGTGCGAAAAGCGTAATTTTTAGATAGAATTTTATATATTTAATTGCAGATCCTACGAACAGTCCACCTAGGAATAATGTTATTTCTAATATTATTCTATATATTACGAATGCAGCACCTAATGCAAAGAAATAAGGAATGTGCCAAAGTATTGCTGGGATTAATCCTATAATAAGAATAATAAGATTACTTTTAAAATATTTATAACCAATATATATTCCAGAAAAATAAACTATATAATGAGCTATCATATACGCTACTGGGCTATAAAATTCTATATTTTCAACTAATGGATTAACTACTGTTAAAAGTAATACTATAGAGAATATTAACGGTTTTGAGTCAAATTTTTGTTGTTTGATATAACTTATCATCATAAACTTAGTTATAAACTGTAGCTTAAGTATTTAAGTTTAGTGAATCTATAGCGGGATTGCTTATAAAAAATTTTTAGATTTTCTCATAAATTATGTTAATATATTTGAAAATATTCAATATAAATATTTTCCATAAATAATCTAGTTTATAAAATCTGAATATTAAAGACAATATACGCGTTTTTATTGATAATAATAACGTTTATAACTAGTACTTTTTTAATTATAATTTATGCAAATAATTGATCAATATATTTTAGATAATTCGCCGAGATATATAAAAAGTTTACATGATTAATATATTCTATTAAACGAGAACTTCTTTTAGTCCTTCCAGGTTCCTTTAACTACCCAGACCGGTTCTTCTGGATTAAAGTATTCTTCACCTTTAACCTTTAACTCATCTATCATTTTCTCATTAACGTCTATACCTATTCCAGGTTTTTCTGGGATTACTGCATATCCGTTTTCAATAGGAGTCCCGTCATATATTAAGTCCTTTTTCCATTGAGGGAACCAATCGTAAAAAGATTCTTGAATTAAGAAATTAGGTATATAAGCGTCCATGTGAAGTGTAACTGCATTTAATATAGGTCCTTGTGCATTATGAAAAGCCATTAATACGTCAAATGCTTCAGCTATACTAACGACTTTTTTCGATTCAGTAACTCCACCAATTCTATATAAATCTATTTGCAAATAATCTACTAATCCTTCTTTCATAAAATATAACGCTTGATTTTTATTTATAATCCTCTCTCCTAAGGCTATTTTTAGACCAGTATTAAGTCTATACTTTTTAAGCCCTTCAATGTCTTCTGGATGAACTGGCTCTTCCATGAATAATGGATTATATTTCTCTAATCTTTTAGCAATCGCTATTGCTGAATCCACGTTAAATCTTCCATGGTGTTCAATTAAAATATCTACGTCATTTCCTACAGCCTCTCTAACTGCTTTAACTCTCTTCTCAGCAAGATCTAATCCTCTTTTTGTAATATATGTGAAATTAGATCCAAAAGGATCGAATTTAAGCGCCTTATATCCCTTCTTGATAACTTCCTTAGCCTTTTCCGCAAAGTCCTCTGGAGTTACGCAATTCTGATACCATCCATTAGCATATACTAAGATTTTATCTCTTGTTTTGCCCCCGAGCAATTTATATAAGGGTGCACCAAGCTCCTTACCTATAATATCCCATGAAGCTATGTCGACTGCACTTAATGCAGTGGTAGATTCTAAGGATATCGTAAGATTAAAGTCGTGCTTATACCATTCTAATCTATTTTTCTCCACATTAAATACATCATTACCCTTTAAAACTTTATTTATCTTTTTAATGAAATTTATTACTGCTTCTGCTCTTAACGCACTTACAGTTTCTCCCCAGCCAACTTTTCCATCACTAGTAGTTACTTTAACTAAAACCATTAATGAAGCCCACTGTGCACTGGTTATTTCCCTTCCCAATATATAGGCTTCAATTTCCGAAATTTTACTCATGATTTATAACTTTCTCATAAGGTTTTAAAATATACCTTAAGCTGTTAAGGAAAAATTTATGTTATGAGAAATTACTTACACATTATGAATATTAAAATTGAGAGAAGCGGAAACACGTACAGAATTAGGGTTAATAATCCTAATCCAGTAGTTGACTTTCCTTTTAATGGATCTGAAACTAATGAGCTTTCTGAGAATATTAAAATAGAAGAGGGAAAATATCCATTCCCTGATAATAAATTTTCATATTATGGATTAATAATCTCACGGAGATTAAATATAGATGACCATATATATGGTCTTGGAGAGAAGGCCTATGAATTAGATAGAAAAAGGACTAGATTGCAAATGTGGAATACTGATGTTGGTGCTGTAACTAGATATGGTTGGTATATAGATCCTATGTATAAATCCATACCGTTTTTTATAATACTAAATAAGAAAGAAGGAGTTACTGGTTATTTTATAAATTCAGCATCTAGAGTAATGTTTGATTTTGGAATTTTAGATTACGATAAAATAACGATATTTGTTCCAGAGAAATCAGTGGAATTTTATCTTTTTAAGGGAAACAGTGTAGAAGAGGTGATTGAAGCCTATACAAATCTAACCGGTAAACCGTTTCTATTGCCAGAATGGGCATTAGGTTATCAAATAAGTAGGTTTAGCTATTTCCCTCAAGATTATGTAATTGAAATAGTTAAGAGACATTTAGAGAAGGGGATTAAAGTATCCGCAATTTACCTAGACATAGACTACATGGATAGATATAAAATATTCACGTGGAATAAAGAAAGGTTTCCAAATCCTCTTCAACTATCTGAAGATCTTCATAAGTTAGGAGTAAAGTTAATAACTATAATTAATCCTTGCATTAAGGTAGATTATAAATACGAACCGTTTAAGGAGGCTGTAAATTTAGGTATTCTAATGGAAGATGAGGACGGAAGTATATTCGTTGCTAAGATGTGGGCTGGGAATTGTGCGTGGATAGACTTCTCTAATTCCAAGGCTAGGGAATGGTGGGCAAACAAAATAATGGAATGGGTTAAAAAATATGGAGTAGATGGAATTTGGCTTGATATGAACGAACCTACGTCTTTTGGTAGGGATATACCAGATAGTGCTGTCTTTCATTCAGATAAGGGTGACGTTTCACATTTGTCATTTAGGAACGCCTTCCCCTATTATCAAGCAATGGCTACTTTTGAAGGTTTAAAAAAGGCTGGAATTGATAAACCCTTTATATTATCGAGGGCAGCGTATGCTGGAAGTCAAAAATATTGCGCAGTGTGGACTGGAGATAATATTGCTGAATGGGAGGACTTAAGATTACAAATATCTTTAGCGTTAAGCTTATCTATTAGTGGAATACCTTATGTAGGGTGTGATATAGGGGCTTTTATAGGTAGGACTCATCCTAGGGGAGGAATGGATTACTCCTCGTCATTTGATCTTCTAACTAAATACTATGAAATAGCGTTATTCTTTCCATTTTTCAGATCTCATAAGAGTAAGGATGGTATTGATCAAGAACCCTTTACCTTACCAGTTTATTATATGAACAAGATAAAGCAAATAATAGACTTAAGATACAGATTTATTCCATATCTTTCAGCTTTAGCTTTAGAAGCCCACGAAAAGGGACATCCAATACTTAGACCTTTATTTTATCATTATCAAGACGATGAAAACGTTTATAGGATAGATGACGAGTTTATGGTAGGGGAATTTATATTATATGCTCCAATTCTCTCGAAGGATTCTAAAAGACTAGTTTACTTACCTCCTAGAGATAAATGGGTTAGTTTCTGGAATAATATAGAATATAGTGGTTGGGTGGAATCTGATGGATGGCTACCGATTTATATAAAATATAACTCAATTTTACCGCTTCAAGGAAATGATGGAATTGACTTAATTGTTTATGGTGAAAAAGCAGAAATAAAAATGTATGATTCAAACATTATTTCACTGAAAGATGATAGAATTACATTTAGCAATGCATTAAAAGTTGATACTATTGAATTTAAAGGGTTAAGAAACGTTAAAAATATCTACGTTAACGACAAAGAGTATAAGGTAGAAAATAATAAGGTTTCAATTAAAGAGAACATAAGAGAGATAATATTAAAATATTAATCTCCATATTCTAGCCTATTTTTAGAATATTACTTTTTATTTTTATTTATTAAATTGTATTTATTGAACTTTAATTTAATTTAAATAAATATCTTCATTAATACTAGCTCTCCACTAAACTAATACTAATAATTACCCGATTAAGAACAAGTTTTGCTTACGAAGTTTAGAAGTAGTAAATTAAATATAATGGGCTTAAGTCCTTACGTTATGAGTAAAATGCTTAAAGTAGTGAAAAAATTTAGATAACAGACTTGCTATTTTAAAATTGGTTATGCGAAGAAAAACTGCTTTCATCATATTTTTATTATTTTTAACACTAAGTATAATAGACTTAATTTTCACATATTTTTATACTTCTCTTGTAATATATTCTATAAAAAATAATATATTGTTATCTGAAGATGCCGAGCAATCAGTTTACATTAATGTAAAGGCTTATGATACAATTATCATAAAAGGTAATTCTACTAAGCCAATAAACATTTATGTTCAAAGTTTTATTCCCATTAACTTGAAAAATAATGTAACATCATTTAAAATTTCGTACATATCTCCTATATCTGGTCCCTTATATGTGCAGTTTAGAACTTTACCATATACTAATTTAACGAAAATCTCGTTTGAGATATTTGTTGTTAATAGTTGGTTTTCTGGTATAGGATATTTAATCTTCATATTTCTCTTAATTATATCATTAATCTTTCTAGGATACTATAGAATGTTAAGTAGGAGGAAGAGGCCATGATTTGTGTACCCTTTTATGTTATAGATGATTTATATATTGATGCATATTTCATGGATAAGATAGATAAGCCTTATCTTAGGATATTATTAGTAAAGGTTAAGATTAAAGGTAGTAAATGTGATGGAAGAATTTTAAATACTATACCTTTTGAAACAGTTGTGGAATTACTTAGGAATGGATTTAATAATTTACAAAATATAAGTTTTAATATTAAAAAAGAAAATATAAGTTATTTGGATATTATGTTATCAAGTCTGTATAACCCTGGATATTATTTCAGAAAAAGGGAGAAGGAGATTACCTTATCTTCTATACTTAAAATATATGATTTAGCATACAAAAATGTATTAGATAAGTTAAATAGGGTAAAAGATGTAGTAGTAGCTTACTTAAGTTTAAGTTTAGTAAATTCTTCAGTAATTATTAATAATAGTGAAGACCAAGTATATACCCAATTCTTTAGAAATGACCCGAAGTTCAGAGAAGCTATCTTAAGTGCTTTATCTGAACGATAGCGTAAATTATAATTAGTAAAGAAAGTATTAGCACTATAATTTGAGGAAATAATACAGCTTCGCTTCTATATAGCATAATAGAAAATAAATCTAGCAGTAATAACGTATATCCTATAGCAAGTAAAGTCCTATAGGCCTCCATTTATTCCTCCCCAACCTTTGCCCTTGGATCTAGGAAAGAGTAAGTTAAGTCTGCAATTAAATTCCCTATTATTACTGCAGCAATTAAGATAATGAAAACTCCCATCTCTGTGGGGTAGTCATTTGATGTTATAGCTGTTATTAATAAATCCCCTACACCTGGATATGAAAAAGTTTGTTCCACAAATAGGGAACCACCGAAGGAGAAGCCTATTGCTATTATTAGACTAGTATATAATGGTAATATGGCGTTTTTTCCAATAAATTTCTTCTCTATTATACTTTTCTTAACTCCAGCTATTTCAGCAAAATTTACGAAATCCTCTCCTAGCACACTTATGGTATTTGCTCTCATGTGCAATATCCATCCCACTAAGTTTACCAATGTTAGACTTAATATTGGTAAAAATGCATGATAAAGCACGCTTATTATAAAAGCTAAGTTTAAACCTGGCGTTACGTTAGGACTATATGCGCCCCCTGTAGGAAATACGTGATATACAAATCCAAGTACGAATACTAAAAGCGCTGCATAAACGTAAATGGGTACAGCTCTAAGTATAGATAAGGACACAGTAGTAATTGAGTCAGTTTTACTACCTCTTATATAAGCCAATTTTTGGCCTATTCTAATTCCTAAAAAGAAACTAATTAAAATAGATGTGGTGACTATAAACAATGTCCAGGGTAATGCAGCTGCTATAATTTGTGCTACTGGAACATCACTAACGATTGATAAACCTAGATTTCCGTGAATAACATTATTAATATAATTTACCGCGTTAATTAGAGGATTTCCATGTGGTCTAAGAGTATTTAAGTATTGAATAAGTGAAGAGTAAAGCCCAGGCTTTTGGGCAAAATCTTGAGGATTTATGAATTGCATAATATAGTTGGCTGGCGAATAAGGAGAATATTCTAAGAGTGCCCAACTTATTACTATAGTTACAAACATTGCAATTATCACTGAAGCTAATCTTCTGATTAACCACTTATAATTCATAAAATACTAATATTCTTTATTGGATATAAGTGTTTCTCAACCATTAAATGATATTGTGAAAAATTTTATTAATGAGAAAAATGCTAATAATAACTATGCGGAAGGAGTTAGTGATAGAACTAGGTATAATCTTTTCTATATTAATAGCTCTTCTTTCAGCTACAAGTATTGTAGCAACCTCACAAACTTCAGTCTTTCCCTCTACGTTAACTTTATCGTGGTATAATTCTAATATAGAGATGTACTCTTCATTTACTACGTATAATCCTAATATTTTCGCGGGAGGTTTAGGTGGGTCTTTCTACGGTTTAGTTTACGCTTACTCAGCTATAGTTAATGTTACTAATTCGCAAATGATACCCGTAATAGTAGTTTCTTGGAACTTTTCTCCTCCAGACTGGCAGCAAGTCTGGCAAAAACAACCAATTAACGTTACATTAATTATTAGGAATGATACCGGTTGGAGTAATGGTCAGCCTTTAACTGCATACGATTTAATGGCTACGTGTTTAGTTCTAGATATGTTTGGAGCACCTCCATTCCCTAATTATACTATAATTAATAATTATACATTAGTCGAAACGTGGCCTAAGGGAGAGTTATCCCCAATTTTATATACATCTACACTTATAAATACTGTAGGTCTTGGGGAAGTTGCCATAATTATACCTTATCAAGTTTGGAAGCCAATAATCAATCAAATTCTCGGTAATTGGACGGAAATACAGAATACTAGTAATATGAAATTAGCCAAACAAATCATTAATAATATACGTACAGAGATTAAAAACTTTAGGCCAAATCCAGTTACCTATCCTTATGACGGTCCCTTCTATTTAGCTCAACTAACATCAAGTGAGATAATATTGAAGAAGAATCCCTATTATTATGACGCTAAATACATTCCATTTAACCAAGTAATAATATACCAGTACGGACAGTCTGATTTGGCAGACGCTGCAATTACTAGCGGACAAGTCTCGTTAGATTGGTCTGGATTTACTGGACTCTCTCCCACACAATTAGAAAGCCTACCTACTACATTAGAATTAATAAAGATTCCTCAGCCTTTCGGATGGGCGCTAGCGTTTAACTTAAAGGATAAATGGTTAAGGTTACTTCAAGTTAGAGAGGCGCTAGCGTATATACTAAATAGGACTGCAATTGCAGCAGTTGGAGGACCATTAGCTTCACCAGTCCATATTCCTAATGCTATTCCTAACGAGAGTTATTACTCCTTTATGAGAACACCTCAGTATCTTTCATCACTAATACCATATAATACCAATTGGACTAAAGCTGCTGAACTTTTAGAGAGTGTAGGATTCTATAATAAATCTGGTGTTTGGTACTATCCTAACGGTACTCCATTTACCTTAGTAATAGGTGCAGGAGCCCCACCACCTCAAGCCTATGCAATGTTAGAGGAGATCCAGAAAGAATTAGAAGCTTTTGGAATTAATGTTCAATTAAATATATATACTGTAGTAAGTCAGTGGCATCAAGCATGGCAGAACGGAACAGGATATGATTTATGGCTTGAAAACTGGGGAAGCTCTTATTCTCCAGATACCGCACCTTGGAGTTTAGTACTTTCATATTTCGGAGGTTATCCATGGAATGTTACACAATGGGATGAGAATTTAACGTTACCTAATGGTACTGTTATAGATTTCTATAAGCTAATGCAAGAAACTCAGTCTCCTAATAGTACCCAGCAATTAATTCAAGCTAATCAAGAATTATCGTATTATATGAATCATTACTTACTTCCAGTTTTACCATTAGTCTATATCGATAACTATGTTATAGTTAATCCTTCAATGCTAATTGCTGCTCCTCCTGCTAATTCATGGATATGGGATGAAGCTCAATACGGAATAGGAGGTACAGCAATGCTACAAGCATTAATAGATTATTGGTATGTTCCACTCTATAAGAGTACTATAGTCACTACTACTTCTGTAATAACTACAACTACTACTTCTGTAACTACAACTACGACCATGACTACAGCGACTGTAACATCGACATCTGCAACTACAGTTACTTCTATGATTACCACTACAATTACTAAAGCTGTTTCATCTCTTCCAATTATTATAGCAGCTATCGTAATAGTTATAGTAGTAATTATTGCAGCAGTTGTATTATTGATGAGAAGAAGATAAATATAAATTATTTATTCTTTTTTTTTTTAAAAAAATTAATATGTTCTTATTCTTGGATTGGCTATTTCATCTATTCCATAACTAAGTAATATTAACCCAGACATGAAACCTATAATTACTAATGTAGGGAATAAGAAGTAAAATACAGCTTTCCCACCTAAAGCAGCCCCATAAGATAAGGCTTGTTGTATCATTGCACCCCAATTGTTTGGATTATAGGGTAATACTCCTAAATAATATAAGCCTACTTCTGCATAAACTGCGGATTCGACATTAAATATATAGTGTATTGCTATATAAGACCCTAAAGTAGGTACTATTTCTCTAAAAATTATGTATCTTCTAGTTAAACCTAATACTTTTAACACTTCTGTTATTGGCGAGTTTCTAATTACTAAAACTTGAGACCTAACGGCTCTAGCTAGTCCTGCCCAACTCGTTATACTTAATATGCCAGCTAATATTATAGGATTGCTAGTTCTAAATGCACTTGCGATAATTACAATTAATATTAAACTGGGCAATGTTAGTACAATATCAGTAATACCCATAAGGATGTTGTCTATTACTCCTCCCATATACCCAGCAACGATACCTACGGCTATTCCTATTAATGTTGCAAATAATCCAGCAAGAAAGCTTATTTCAATTACTGATTTTGCACCTTGTATTATTTGTACTAGTATACTTTCAGCAAAAGGTCCAGTACCGAAAATTAAATAGAAATTAGATAGCTGAGGAGGCATAAATATTGTTTTTTGACTAGGAGGAAGAGAATAAGTTTTCGAGAAAATTATCTGGCCAAATATTGCAATTAAAATATAAAATACAGTTATAATTAGACCAACTCTAGACTTTCTGTTTCTCCATATAAGTTTTAAATACTCTACTATCTTATTTATCATAAATAAATCTTCATTAAAATGGTTTTTATCCTTTTAGCATAGTTTGCCATAATCAGTAAATCTGCATTACAAATTTGGGGGCTAAGGGGCATAGGAAGAAGGATGAGAGGCTCTTGGATTATGCTACTAATTTGAACTTGTCTCCTATAGGAGGATTTATAATGTTATAAGGTCTCCAATAGAGACTTCCTATAGGGTTATTAAATCATTCTTGCCCTTTACTAGTTCAACTAAGTATTCCTTCAGATTTCTTGTAATTTCACTAGCGATACTCCTTTACTCTCTCCTTATTTCCCAAGGCATTACAAGGAGTGAGTTCTCCCTCTCCTTGGAGTCTGAGTTGAATAATTACTTAAATACAGATATATTCTCATTTATTCTTATAATTCTGTTTACTCTTATATCAAATTATTATATGGGTGATGAGTTTTGATCTACCGGAAGGGGCGAGGCTTGTCAATCTTTTGTCATGGTGAAGTAAGCTATGATAGAAAAGCTCTTTATGAGGCTAGAAATTATCTAAATTTTTGTAAAAGAAGAAGCTAGAAAATATATGAAGCAAGTATAGACGATCCAATAAAAGCTTCCTATGATATAAATCTTGGAAAATATGATTCTTGGAAAAATAAAGAGAGAATAGTCGGCAATCTAGCTAGAGCTTTTAGTGAATTAAAAGGAGAGCCTCCAGCTTCTAAGCTTAGAGATATGGATAAAATTATTTTAGAAATGATCAAATATAAGAGTAGAATTGAAACTTCTCATAATTATTAGGAGATATAGTGAATTTAATCGTAAGAGCATTTACAAAAATCCTTAGTATTTTAATATAGTAAGATTTGCAACTTATTACTCACATTATAAGTCAATGGAGACATTCTTTTATCGATTACTTTTTATTTTCTCTTTTAATGATATTAAATAATGAAGACTCTTGATGAGAATAATATTATAAAGCGATTTGGCTATTCCACATTCAATAAAGGATAAGGAATATTATAACGAAAACAGAGTTATAACAGCTTTGATTGATGGTGATCTTTTACAAGGCTTAGTAGCAGGGACTAAAGTATATAGGGTAACTGTATCACTTTCTGATTTATCTAATAGATGCAGTTGCCCATTAGGAGGAGATTGTAAGCACGTAGTTGCACTTCTTTTGTTTTATTTAAACGATAATGACAACGTTATTGATACAATTAAGTTAAAGGCTAAATTGAGAGAGAGGAGTAAAGAAGAGTTAATTAATATTATAATTAAAGCCTTAGAAGGAGAAGAAATATTACCGTTAATACAACAAGAGGAGAAGAATATTAGAATAAAATCTTTTCTAAGAGTTTTCGAAAGTGGCCACGTTGATGAGGGTGTTGTAAATGATATGGCAAATGTTATTGAAAAATTTAAAAATAATATTTCTAAAGAAGATTTATTAATGTTATTAGAAAAGATAACGTTGGACTGTGAGAGCTTCGGCTGTTTCTATGACGATTACGGCGATTATTATTATAATGAACCTATCTTTAAGGCCATAGGTGAGGCTTTAGTAGAAAAGGACCTAACTCAAGAGGACGTTAGAAAACTGGGGGAGATAATAAAGCAAGATGAGTACGAATTAACGAGTCCTCTAATTGAAGTTTTAACTAAGAAAGCCGAGGCTGACAAAAAATTCTTTAAATTAATTGAGCATATTTTACCTCCACATTATAGGGCAGAAATTATAATAAAAAATAAGATGTATGATGAAGCAAAGAAGACGTTAGAAGAGGAAGACTTAGACTACTCGATAAGAGTAAAGCTATTATTACTTAGATCCAAAAGAAGCATTAAAGTATTCTGAAGAAATGAAAAAATATCACATGATAATACAATATTATATTGAAAGGAAGGATTACGACAAAGCCAAAATGTACATTAAGAGAGCAATTGATGAAAACCTACCCAATGAGATATATCAAATAATTTGGAGTTATAGGGACATTATTTTACAAGATAGGGAGTTATCTAATAAAATTGTAAGATATTTAATAAATGAAGGAAATATTCTGGATGCATCACTTTTTTATACTAATATTGATGATGATCTAAAGGATCTTTTAGCTGAAAAAATAGCAGAATCAGATTATGGATACTTAGATTTATTACATATTGTATGTGAGAGGAAACCAGAGAAGTTGAAAGATTACGTACTTAGATCTGCAGAAAGCATAATTAAGCGTGGGTCTAGAGAATACGATACTGTAATTTATCTATTAGCAGAAGCAAAGAAGTGTATGAGTAAGGAAGATTTCAATAAGCTTATAGATGAGATAGAAATTAGGCATTACAAGAAATATAAATTAATTGAAAAATTAAGTAAAATACGTGATTAACTAAAATATTTTAAATATAATTAGGTTGTATTATTGAATTCTATAATTTTCTTAAAGATAAAATTATTGGTAATTTAAGGAACAATTATAGGCATTTTTCATAGTAACTATATAATTTAACTTAACTGTGGATTAGGTCTCCGTTAAAGCTTGTCGAATAAATTGCGTTGTAAATTCACGGTGTGAGTAATAATTTCATTCATAAAATTTAATCTAAATTCCCTTAAATCGCTTCCATCAGATGTAAAAATATATAGTAAAAATTTAAAGAAAATTATAATATTTTTTTAAGTTAAATTTAACATTTAGTTAAAAATTTCTAATTATATGATTTATACTAAATCAACAAATTATTATCATACTAAAATTAAGACAAAACCAATATAACTGCAACTAACGTTTATTTTTCTCACAATCAGTTACTTAAATAAGAGTTAATATATATTAAATTACTAAAATTATCATAATAATTTAAGATAACTATTATCAATAATAACTTTATATGGATTATTTTGTTTAAATTATATATAAATAATTAATCCTTATTTTGCTCAGTTTAATATAATAGAATAGAAAAATTGTTAATAAAAAACATTTATTGAAATTTTCTATTTGAATGTAATTATACGAGAAATACTTATAAAGGTCTTTTTGTGAAATAATAAACGGTGTGAGATATAATGAGTGAAGAGAGTCTAAGGTCTAATCCAGACTGGTATTTAGCTAGAGTAGACAGATTACCCACCTGGGGACTATCCTATGCCTTAATATGGGCATTAGGATTCAGCTTCTTCATAACGTTATACGATGTAATAAATGTGGGTTTCGCTTTACCATATATTCCCTTCGTAGTTACAGCCTCTCAAGCGTCTTTAGTAGCTTCTTTAGGACTTTTTGGTTATGTTGTAGGTGCTCCAATATTCTCCTACTTGGCTGATCAAATAGGTAGGAGACCTACTCTAGTATTTACAGCCTTACTAACTGCAATAGGTAGTTTTGGTGACGCCTTCTCAATAAATTACCCAATGCTAGCAGCATTTAGATTTATTACTGGAATGGCAATAGGAGCGGATTTAGTATTAGTGATGACTTATATGGCTGAAATGGCACCTGCAAGCAAAAGAGGAAGGTATACAAATCTAGCCTTTATAGGTGGTTGGGCGGGCATTGGTTTTGGCCCATTTATAGCAGCAATCATTGTAACTTCAATACCTACAATAGGTTGGAGGGTTGTATTTGCAGTAGGCGGTATTTTAGCTGTAATGGCTTTAATAATAAGATATGCCGCACCAGAGACAGTTAGATTTCTAGTATCAAAGGGAAGATTAAAGGAAGCTGAGGTACTCGTAAGCCACATGGAGACTGTATCAATGAAGAGAGCAAATGTAACGCAATTGCCTCAACCAGACATGAGATTTTATAAAACTATTAAGGAAAATCCGTTTAAGATTCTAGCTAAACCCAAATATTTAAAGAGGCTGTTAGCGTTATTCTTCTTGATATTCTTCGTATACTTTATGGATTATCCATTCCTTGTTATTCCCGAAACATGGGCTAAAGATGTATTAGGATATAGTGGAGCTTTATTATCTCAAATAATATTCCTATTTGGATTAGCCGGTATAGGAGCCTTTATTGGATCTATTCTATTGAGGCCTTTCATAGATAGATATGATAGGAGAAAATTAACTATCGTATCAGTAATAGTATATATGTTAGGAACTGGTATAATGGGTTATGGCGGTGCGATAAGATCGTCAACTTTATTTTTCATAGGGGCTTTTATAGCTGAACTAATAGGTGTAGGTTGGTACCAGCTTTATTATCAAATGTGTACTGACAACTTCCCTACAGCTGCGAGGGCTACAGGGTACTCGATTGCTGATGGTGTTGGACATTTAGGAGGGGCGATTGGACTACTAGTTATAATACCGCTAATATATGCACTAGGCAATATAGGAGGTTGGATTATACCGTGGATTCCAGCAATAGTTATGACTTTCGTAGTGCTGGCGTTAACTCCTAATACAGTTGGAAAAAGATTAGAGGAAGTAAACGAGGCGACGGATTAAGATGTAAGTAAATTCTTTTTCTTTATTTAATTTTTGATTTCGTATTTTGGCCAAGTTATCACGCTTATGAATACTACGGAAATGAACAGATAACCTAATAAATCCACCCATAAATGAAGATTCTGAACATTAGCTATTAACCCAATAATAGTATTACCTAAACCTCCCACAAAGCCGCCAATATTGTAGGTTAGCCCAGATATAAGTCCTCTGACCTCATGTGGAACAGACTGAGCTACTAATAGAGGCATTAAGGGCCAGAAGCCAGTAAAGAAAGCGTAAAATATCGTACCTATAAACATGCTTAAAATATTAGGAATTAATGGTACTGAAAAGATTAAGGATGTACCTAAACCCGCGATTCCTATATAAATTAACTTCCTCACACTTATAACGCTAGCTAACCTACCAAAGATAATAAAAGACACTGTCAGAAAGAGGTTTGCAATGGTCATTAAATACCCTAAAATTTCTGGACTCATCTTAGCCCAGCCCTCCGCTAATATTGTGTAATTACCGAAAACTGCAAAGTAGGCTACAAACATCCCTGACATAGCTAAGGAAGCGTTTAAAATCACTCTATAATAATCCATTAATCTAACCCTATCATTAACGTAATTAAAAACTGGAGATTCTTGGACTTTAACCTTTATGTAAGGAAGTAAGATTAGTGGAAATGCTCCAACTAAAAGGAAAAATCTCCAGTCGTAGTCTATGTAAGGTAAAAATATCAGATATGTAATGCCAGTTAGCATATATCCTAAACCATAACCTGCTTGCACTACACTTACAATGAAGCTCCTTAAATTGACTGGGGAATTCTCATAAGCTAGGACTGTTCCAGCAGTCCATTGCGCTCCCATGAATATACCCTCAATGAATCTCGATAAGAAAAGTGATAAGACATTTGGAGAGAATGCTAACATAGCTTGAAATACTGAATAACCTCCGGTTCCTATCATTAGAGTAAACTTCCTTCCCTTTTTATCAGCAACGCTTCCAAATATTATACCTCCTACTACTCTTCCCAATAAGCCTAAGGAGAAGAGTAATGAAACGTCGAAGAAGGATAGATTAAATATTTTTTCTAGAAAAGAATATACATATGTTATTAATAATAAATCATATATGTTTCCTGCCCAGGCGAGTGTAGAGGTTATTGTAGCGTGAATATAACTTTTCATAGATTTAAATGAAATCATACATAATTTAAATTCTATTTTCCTTGTTACCGAATGATTTTCAAATATTTAAAAACCACATATCCTCATATTATGTAAAGTTTATAGTTAAAGAGAAGACAAATGATAAATTATTTATAATTATATTTCCTTTATAGTTTAAATCTATCTAAAAGAATGCCTATAAAACTGATAATAATCCATAGTAATCCATAAAAAATCTTAAATTGTAAAGTTTAAACTAAGAGTTAATTCCAATATTCCGCAAAAAAGATAAAAATAACTAATAGATCAAGAGTAACCATAATATTGAAAACCTAAAAGATATTTTCATTATAAATTAGATATAAAATTATATAAAGTAATATTCTAAAAATTTATCATATAAATATGAGATTTCTAGTCTAATTAATGGATTAAAGACAAAAATCCAATATGTAATTTATGAACATTTCTATAATATGGTAATTTTATTTATTTATTTTCCCAGAAATTTTACATATAGATATTATTTATAAATTCGCTACCTCTCATCTAAAGCCTTAACTGTTTCTTCTAAGACTCTTAATCCATTAATTAGGTCTTCATCTTTAGTGTATTCTTCTTTAGTATGACTTCTGCCATTTACTGAAGGTACGAAAATCATCCCTACTCTGCTAATTCTGGTCATGTATTGTGCATCGTGTCCAGCCCAACTCCACATTAGCTTATATTTAAGATTAAGTTTCTTACATGAATTCTCTATTATTCCTATTACATCTTTGTCGAACTCTACTTTTCTCGCAGTCCACTTAGTTTCAATTGAAACATCTAAATTTTCCTCATCAGACACACTTTTTATCTCATTTATAACATAGTTTGTAGCGTTTTCAAGAACATTATCATCGTAGCTTCTTATGTCTACAGTAAATTTAACTTCTCCTGGAATAGCATTATATACATTAGGTTTTACGTTCACAATTCCTATTGTAATTCTAAGCTTATCCTCCTTTTTTAGTGCGTAGTCTCTAAACCTATACGCAATTTTCGAAAGCCCTATTAACGCATCTTTTCGATAACTTATCGGAGTAGGACCCGCTTGATTACTCTCCCCTTTCATAGTTACTTCTAATACTCTTAAGCTAACTATTCCCGTAGGAATACCTATCTGGAATCCTTCTCTCTCTAATACTGGACCTTGCTCTATATGCAATTCTATATAATATTTTGGAGGGTTATATAACAATCTATTACGTTCATCTCCTAAAAATCCAGACTTTTCTAGAGCTTCTTTAAATGTAATTCCATCTCTATCTTTCTGTAGATATGCAAATTCCTTAGAAAACACACCAGTAGTTAGCCCAGATCCCATTAGTGAAGGAGTCCACCTAGATCCCTCTTCATTAGTGAAATCAATTAATATTAAAGAATGGTTTTTCATTATATCTTTCATATCCTCGATTAATACCAGCCCAGCTATTACTCCATAGGCTCCGTCGAATCTCCCCCCATGGGGCACCGAATCTAGGTGCGATCCTATTGCTATAGCTTGTTCCTTTTCTCCTACTTTAGCGATAATATTTCCAGCATCATCTGTAACAATTTTAGCATTTATTTTCTGGAGACGTTTTACTAACTCTTTTCTTACCTTTATATCGTTTTCAGATAAAGAAAGTCTATTCATCCCTGTATTTTCATCCCAACCTATTTTACTCAACTCCTCAAATGTAGACAGAAATTTAGCGTAATTTACCATTGATCTCACCTTATGGAACTATTGGATTTATTTCCTCTAATCTCTTCCTTAAAGTCTTCGGTCCTAATAAACCTACTAGTATTCCAGCAATAAGCGCACTTATGCCCATACCAATGAAAGCTGAAGTATAGCCTCCTAATCCTAAAATGCCAGATGAGAAAGCTATTGGAAGTATAACATAAGGAGAAATAGCTCCTCCAATATGTCCTAATCCGTCAGTGAAAAACATTCCAGTAGCCCTAACTTCTGTTGGGAATATTTCTGCTGTATAACCGTAAATTACAGGTAACCAGAATCCTTGAGTAAAGAATACTAGAAAACCAAATAGTATAATACCAGGATCCCCTCCTATACCTAATCCCCAGAGAGGAAAGAATATTGCTGACAAAATCATTATTATCAATCCCAAATATTTCCTTTCTAACTTATCCGCTAGATACATACCACTGAAAGAACCTACAGAATCGCCAGCACTAGACAGGAAAAAGTAAAGATAGCTTTTAGTTACACTAAATCCGTGTAATATGAAAAGTGTGGGAACTACTGAAACTAATGCGTAGTCTCCTAAATAGTAGCTAAACCAAACTAAGAACATAAGTAACCATCGAGATAGATACGGTTTTTTAAGGATGACTTTAAATCCAGCAGTTTTAGTGAGAGTTTCCACACTGGTTATATTAATTCTTTCAATAGATTTGTATTTTTTCTTAACATATTCTTCCATCTGGCTTATTACCTTTTCTGCCTCCTCTATTTTTCCCTTTAAAAGAAGCCATCTAGGAGATTCGGGAATATACATAAATCTAAGTAGGAGAGCGGGAATAGCGACTAACGCTCCCATTCCTAACATTAATCTCCATCCCCAACTAAATAGAGGTACTACGAAGAAAGCCATCGCACCTACTGGTAAAATTTCAATCATACCTACTGCTGTTGTCCACCCCACAAAGGTACCTCTTAAATGTGGAGGTGTTATTTCGGACATATAAGTTGGAACTATTGCTATTTCAGCTCCTATACCTAAGCCTATTATTAAACGGAATATTGACAGTTCAATAAAATTAAAGGATAGCGCCGCAAATAGAGAGCCTAAAGCAGTTAAAATTAATGTTAATAATAAGCCAAGCCTTCTACCATATATATCAGAAATTCTCCCTAAAATAAGTTCCCCTGCAACATATCCTAAAAGGCCAGTTGTTATAGGCAAAGCATAAATAAAACTGTTAATTTTTACATTTAATTGAGAAGCAGCAACTGGCAATACAAAGCCTATATTATAAACGTCCCAAAATACGAGAAAAAACTTATCGCAGCTAACGCTACTACATATCTCGGATAAGGTCTATACTTTAAACTATCTAATCTTTTTAATAATTCTTCACTATTACTCATGTTTAGTTCTTCACATTGTACTAAATTAATAATTTTTTATTATTATATTTGGAATATGTCCATAGTACTATAGGTATCTTATATTTGTTTTTCTTCATATATACTGCTATCTTCTAGTCTATATTATCATATTTCACATTGAATCTTGGAATATGTTTAACAATTATGAGTGTGGACAACAATTTTGTTAATTCAGTATAAATTATATAAGGTGTAAATTTAATTTCAATTCAACACAAGATTTATCAGTTAATAAAATATAGTGCTGTAATTTTAACCATGTCCAAA
>Ga0081529_120265_pt1 | contig 20647 bp, 23 predicted proteins | sample EchGeymetagenome_FD_71012 | JGI IMG/M metagenome (GOLD analysis project Ga0081529, IMG submission 71012) | Ferrous microbial mat and aquatic microbial communities from Echinus Geyser, Yellowstone National Park, USA - transect B T=78-80 C v2... ...
GAGGGAGTGGCGAGAGGCAGGGGGGTGGGCTCCCTGAGGCTTGCGGATGTTAGGGGGGTTGAGGTCGACGTCGGGGGCAAGAAGTACGCCGTGGACGTCCTCGGCGGAGGTGCCGAGTTCGATAAGAGTTGGAGCGGCAAGACCCTACTGAGGATTCAGATAACCGCCGAGGTCGACGGCGTAAGGCGCGACTACGAGGTGACGTTCAGCAGGCGCGGATCCGACAACGCGGCCGAGGGCCGCACCACAGCGAGGGCCGACGCGCCGGGAGGCAGGGAGGCAGACGCGGAGAGACTAGCCGCCGTGATTAAGGCCCTGACGGGAAAGGAGCCGAGGATGCGCCGGAAAAGCGACGGCACAATAGAGGTCGTATGCGGCAGGGAGCACCTAGACGGCTTCATGCGCTATACAGAGCTCGCAGAGGCCATAGCGAAGTGGCTAGAGGAGACAGGCCGGTGAGCCTCCTCTCTAGAACTATACATAGGATGACCCCGCGCCTTTCCGTCTAGTCGAGGCCGAGGACAAAAGAAGACGCCTAGGCGGATTTATCTCAAATATCCGCCGCTTTATCCTGACTGAGCTACGGGCCGCTTTCTATATGTCTTGTGTTTAAGTTTTACAGCGTGTCCAGAGCTCGTATTTGTTGGAAGTCTGCCGGTCGGTCTTCTTTGTTGTGTTCTTCAAGCGTTTCTCAAGTCTTGGGTAGGTGGCTTTCGATGTTTTGACTAACTCTATGTTGGGGATAAGGCTGGGCGGCGTTCCTAGATGTGACCTGCTTTTGGATGTGTCGCCGGAGTTCCATAAGCTGTGCCTAGTCTTAAGGAGTAGGGGGCTCTGTATAAGGTGTTGCCAGATGTGGTTGTGCCGTTGCAATCTCCGCATCGGCCGCAGGCTTTGAAGAAGGTGACATATTGCTGTCTAGTGTAGAGCAGTCGCCACAAGGAGGAATGAAGATGTCGCCACGATGAGGTACTTCAGAAAGTGGTATATCGTCGTCAAATTCTGAGGCTTTAGTTACGGCTGGAGACCGCCGTGAGTTGCCGATAGTTCTAAGCGCTAAACCTATGGTGGGTGAATTAAGGCTGGAGACTTTCGACATCGTGCATACCGGCTGGATACTGTCGGCTAGGCGGGGATAACTTTTATTTAGATTTTCTTAAGGCAACGGCGTGGAGCTTATCAGAGAGGCAAGACCTCACAGCAGGAGGAAGCTTGGGGAAAACTTGATGGAGTGGTTCCACTGGCTTCTGCGGGAGGCCGAGATATACGACATCAGGTATCCCGTCAAGGGCGCCTTCGTCTGGAGGCCCTACGGGATGAAGATAAGGAGGAACGTGGAGGCCGTCATCAGGGAGCTGCACGACTCGACCGGCCACCAGGAGGTGCTCTTCCCCGTGTTCATACCCTACGAGTTTTTCAGCAAGGAGTCGCAGCACATCAGGGGATTCGAGTCCGAGGTCTTCTGGGTGTCCAAGGGCGGGGAGTCGGGGGAGAGGCTGCTGCTTAGGCCCACGTCGGAGACCGCCATGATGCCCATGTTCAAGCTCTGGATACAGGACCACAGGGATCTGCCCCTAGCCGTCTACCAGATCGTGAGCGTCTTCAGGGCGGAGACCAAGATGACGAACCCCATGATAAGGGTGAGGGAGATCTCCATGTTCAAGGAGGCCCATACCGCCCACGCGGACAGAGAGGACGCGGAGAGGCAGGTGAGGCTGGCCGTCGACGTCTACAAGAGGATCTTCGACAAGATGTGCGTGCCCTACCTCATCTCGCAGAGGCCCGAGTGGGACAAATTCGCCGGCGCTGTGTACACCATAGCCTTCGACACGATCCTCCCCGACGGGAGGACCCTCCAGATCGGGACGGTCCACTACCTGGGCACGAACTTCTCCAAGGTGTTCGAGGTGACCTACCTGAAGCCCGACGGAGGCCACGACTACGTCCACACGACCTCCTACGGCATATCCGAGAGGAGCATAGCGGCCATGCTCATAGTGCACGGAGACGACGCGGGCACGACGATACCCCCCGCCCTGGCTCCCGTGCAGGTCGTGATAATCCCCATAATCTACGGCGAGGAGAGGAAGGCGGTCATGGAGGCGGCCCTAAGCATCGCCGAGAGGCTCAAGGCGGCCGGCATCAGGGCGGCCGTCGACGAGAGGGAGGACAAGACGCCCGGCTGGAAGTTCTACTACTGGGAGCTCAAGGGCGTCCCCCTGAGGGTGGAGATAGGCAGGAGGGACCTGGAGCAGAGGTCTGTGGTCATCGCCAGGAGGGACACGTTGGAGAAATACTCGGCGGGCTTCGAGGAGCTGGAGGACGCCGTCAAGAAGCTCCTGGCCGAGGTCGAGGAGAACTTGAGGCGCTCGGCCTGGGACAGGCTCATGTCGTCGGTGGTCAAGGCCGATGGCCTCGAGGCGGCCAGGAAGGCGCTGGGCGAGGGGAAGATAGTCGAGGTGCCGTGGAGCGGCGACAACAGCTGCGGCTTGAAGATGGTCGAGCTGCTTCGGGCAGATGCGTTGGGCACTCCGCTGGACGCCCCGGCCGATGTGGGCGGCGCCGATCTGCGCGACCTCGCCTGTCCGGACAAGAGGGCCAGCTACTGGCTTAGGCTGTCCGAGCGCTACTGACGGCCGGGGGCCAGCCCCATCCTCCTGGCCACATAGGGCGCGCAGAACCAGCTGAGGTAGGGCAGAGGGCCTATGGAGACCCACGTGGCTCTGCCCCTCAGAAACTCCTCGTCCTCCAGCGCAAGGCCGTCTTGGTCCCCCACCACTATCAACGAGCCCCTCGGGATGGTGACCCTATCTATGTCGGTCCCCGACTCGTGCAGATAGAAGACGGGCCCCCGCCACGTCCCCGCCACGTCCCTCAGAGAGGCCGCGTACCTCCTCATGTGGGGCAGCTCCCCGGCGAGCTCCTTCGCGCTCCTCGCCGAGGTCCGCTCGACCTCCACGACGACCCCGTCGCAGAAGGCCAGGTAGACCTTGGACGCGCCCGCCCTCAGGGCCTCAAGCGCGAAGTCGAGGAGCACGTCGGCCCTCCCCCTGACCAGAGGCTCAGGGGGGAAATCCCGCCAGCAGGCCGTGTCGGATTTTATCAGGAAGCTCAAACCGCGAGCGGCGCCCGCCTCTTCCTCTCCTCCCGCGGCCTGACCTTTATCAGGCCGAAGAACACGGCGCAGTTTATGCAGTACGTCCTCGTTATGTAGTACTTGGGTATTATGGCGCCCTGCTTCTCGAGCTCCCTGGCGAGATCCGGCGGGACGGGGCTGTAGGGTATCGTCACCCTGACGGCCTTGGATCTGGGCACGAGCTTGCCGCAGTTGTCGCAGTGCAGAGCCGGCTCATGGCCCTTGTCGCCCTTGTGTCTGCCTCGATTTTTCCTCTTCTTCGGCATACGGCCCCAGAACCGGACCTCTTTATAAAAATTTATGCCGGCCTCCGCGCGGCGAATAACATTAATAGCGGCGGGTGGAAGGCGCCGTGATCGAGAAGCTACGTAAATACGTGAATCTCGACCGGCTGGGCGCCCGCATACCCGTCCCGGCCGACGCCGTGACTGCCCTCTCCCTTGCCGTGGCCCTCGTAGGCGTATATCTGACGTGGGTCGGCTGGCCCGCCTGGCCCTTCATAGCGGTCGTGGGGGCCCTCGACGTGCTGGACGGGGCCGTCGCCAGGTCGAGGGGGACCGCCGGGAGGCCGGGGGCCCTTCTGGACTCCACGCTGGATAGATACACCGACGCCCTTATTTTGCTGTACTTCTACCGCTCGGCCCCCCACCTGCTCATCTACCTGGCGCTTCTAGGCACCTTCCTGATAAGCTACGTTAGGGCGAGGGCGGAGTCCCTGGGGCTCTCCATGAGGGGCGTGGGGTTCATGGAGCGGGCCGAGAGGATCCTCTACCTTTTCGCCGCATCGATCGTGGGGCTGTTCGTCGAGGGGGCCCTGGCCCCTGCCCTGTATCTGTACGCCGCGCTGGTCAACGCGGCGGCGGCCTACAGATTCCTCGCCGCATATCTGGCGCTCAAGCGCTGACGCCGTCCCGGCGCCACGGGCGCGGCGGAGGAAGCCTTTTTAACGCCACAGCTTCGGCCCAGTATGAGCCTGGTGGCGAGGATCTCCAACGGCAAGGTGGTGGAGAGGAGGGTCGTGGCTGAGAAGGTGGCTGAGGCCGTCAAGAAGGAGGGGGCGCAGTGGTTGGGCAGATGGAACCCCGCCCTCTCCGACTTCATAATATTGAGGGATTTCGTGACCCTCAGCTACCCGGCGCCGGTGACCAAGGAGCTTCTGGAGAAGATAAGGGAGTTCTCGCCGAAGAGGGTCGGCGATAGGGTCGAGGTCACGGTACCGGTCTTCGAGGTCGTTTACAACAGCACGTGGGCCGGCGACGACATGAAGATAGACGACGCCGTGGTCGTGGCGCCCCATATAGACGACGCCTCCGACGAGCAGATAATCAACTCGATCCTGCAGGAGTTCGCGGCGCCAGGGGAGGAATAATCAGCCCACCAGCTTGCCGACGCCCCTCAGCTCCTCCATGCTGAAGCCCAAAGCCTCCAGCACCTGCTCGACGGTCGTCGCCATGAACTCTATGTATTTGCGGTCGTCGATCTCGTCTATACGGGCCATCTGCACCGGCTTGACGCCGAGCGAGTCCCTGGTCTTAACGTAGGATATCACGTCGCCCCTGCCCAGCTTGACGCCCATGGCCTTGCTCAGGAGCTCCGCGGCCTTGACGTGCTGCGGCTTGTTCTTCGTATATTCGTCCAGGTCCTTATTCAGGGAGGTCTTTATGGCGAGCTTGTCGAGCGTGATCCTCTTCTCGCGCAGCTCCGACTCGTACTCCTTCACGAGGGCGGACACCTCCTCCCTCACCTTGAAGAGGTCGTCGAGCGTGCCGACGTTCCTCAGACGCTCCACGATGTCGTCCATGAGGTCCTTGACGAAGACCGGCGCATTGCGCTTCTTCCCCACAAGCCCCTTTATCACGACGCCGCCGTCCGACGTCACGCCGAGGTAGTTCTTCTTGCGCCCGCTGAAGAGCACGAACCTGTAGACCTTGTCGAGGTCTATGTCTATGCCCAGCTGGGCCGCGTAGTCCACAAGCCCCTTTATCTTCTCGTCGGAAGCCCCCAGCAGGAACAGGCTGTCGGTATCGCCGTATATGGGCTCCATGCCCAGCTCCACGGCCCTCAACACCGTGCTCGTCATGACGTATCTGGCGAGGGCCGTCGTCAGCTCGGCCACGGGCGGGCAGTAGAGCGGGAAGGTCTCGGCGCCGAAGACCCCGTAGGAGGCGTTTATGAACACCTTCATGGCGCTCTGCACGACGTCGTAGAGGGCCTTCTCCTGCGGCGTCGTGGCGCTCTTCGCCAGGCGCTTGTACACGTGTACCCTCAGGTCCCTCAGGATGCCCACCAGCAGGCTGGTTATGCCCCTCCTCCCCCTGCAGATCCAGTGGGGCAGCTCCGCTATGGGCCTCTCGGCCCCCTCCTTGTTCTGGCAGTTGACGGTCTCGTAGGACAGGTTCCACTTGCTTATGACAGAGGGGTACAGGGACGCGAAGTCCAGCACGTATATGTTGAAGAAGACGCCGGCAGGCGGGTCGAGGACCACAGCGCCAGCGTACTTCTTCCCCTTTATCACGGCCCTCGTGTAGGCCTCCCCCCTCGACTTTATTATATCCTCCTTGTTGGGGATGAGCCAGCCCCTCCTCCTGTGCTCGTAGTAGAGCATGTTCCTGATCCAGGCCGACACCTGCGATCTGGTCAGGTCCTCCAGAGGTAGCTTGGCTATCCTGGAGAGCAGCACCATCAGCTTCATGACCAGCTCGTCGTTGTGGAGGGTGAAGTAGAGGGTTATGAAGGCGTCGCGGAAGTTGTACTCGGCCAGCTCGTCGAGGGGCATGGACGACACGACGCCCTGCCTCTCGACCTTCCCGACGCCCAGTATCGCCGAGGCGATCGCGTCGAGCCCCCTCTCGCCCCTATAGACGCCGCCGAAGGCGTAGACCTCGATGGCCTTTATGGCGAAGAACTTGTAGAGGTCTATGTGTATGCCGGGCGCCACGGTGACGTAGTCCCTTCTGGCGACCACGGGTATCTCCTCCTTCTTGAAGCCCAGGGCGACCGCCCTGTTGTAGAGATAGGGCATGTCGAAATTATCGCCGTTGAACGTGACCACTATGGGGTACTGGACTATCGTCTTGAACACCTCCGCGACCAGGTCGTACTCGCTGTCGAACAACATTACGTCGAACTCGGCGTCCGAGAGCGCCTTGAGGTCAGCCTCCACGCCCGGCCTCCTCAACAGAAGGACCCTCCGCAGCCCGTCGCTGCCGACGAGCGCCGCCGACACTATCTCGTAGTCGGCCTCCCTGGGGTTGGGGACCTTGTTCTCTTGGGGCGTGAAGACCTCGATATCTATGGCGACCCTCTTTATGTGGGGTATGGGCGCCTGGAAGAGCGGTATCCAGTTGGCGGCCTCGGCCCTCTCGTCGTCGGAGGAGAACACGCTGGAGAGGCTCTTCGCCACCTCCGGCGGTATCTCCACCTCCACCGGCGTCAAGCCGTTGTCCTCGCTACGGTACCACATGCCCGGTATAATCCCTCTGTCGAACAGATAGCTGTGGTGGTACTTGATCCTGGACTCCCAAGTCTTGGGCAACATCTCCCTGATGGACCTCCTGCCCCCGCCTATGGAGAGGGGGTCCTTGGCGTATATCTTCGTCGCCGCGATCCTCCTGTCGGACAGCGCGTCGTACTTCTCGACCGCCTCCATGTGGCTGAAGCCCGGGTGCTTCAAAACCTCGGGGTACTTATCGGCGACGACCTCCGGAGGCAGATCCGTCACGAGGTAGGGCCTGTGCCCGGTCTTGTCGTACCAGTAGTAGACCAGATCTCCGGCCGGGTCGTAGAGCTTCACCAAGGCCTTGCCCTCAGCCCCGTCGTACGTGACCGACAGGACTATCGAGGGCGGTATGGAGGTCGAGATGGCGCCCTTTATCCTGAACTCCGCGACCTCCTCGCCCTCGAACTCGCGGACCTCCTCGCCCTCCTCCTCGATGAACTCATCCTCAAAGGCCACGGACATAAGGACCTGCGTATTTAAAATCCGCGCGTCCGGCCGCGTGTTATCTCCGTATACAGCCCGGGCCGCGGACGCCGGAGGGAAAAGTTAATAAAGAGCCGCGTGAAAAGAGAATAATGGTCATTTACGTTTCGCCGCATAAGAACGAGACGAAGACAACGATGTCGACAGACCTCAAGAAAATCCTCCTCACAGAGGTTATTGGCGAGGTGATACAGGGGGTCACCATATTGGACCCGCGAGGCGTGCCGGTGATACACCATCTGCCCAACACCTTGACGGCCAAGACGCTCAGACAGGTCTCCAACTTGATCGAGCTGGTCAACATAATCAGGCAGAACCAGGACGAGAGCCTCGGCGACTTCCAGTACGTGATGGTGAAATATATGAACTATAAAGTTGGTATATTCGAGTTGCCCAACAAGAAAGGCTGGCTGATCGTCTTCATAAATCCGCTTTGGCACATAGAGAATGTGATTCCGAAAATAAGGCAGTTTTCACACAAAATAGCTCAAGTTATTACCTAGACCGGCCCAACGCCTGGTGGGCTCTGGCGAGCTCGTTTCTAGCCAGCGCCAGTATCAAGTTGAGCTCCCCCGCCAGGACGGCCGCGGCCACGATCTCGGCGAACTTGAGGGCGTTGGCTCCCGGCGGGTCTCCGGGGCCCGCTACGCCGAGCATCGACAGGGCCTCCCTCTGCGTCGGGAGGCCGGTCCCGCCGCCGACCGTCCCCACCTCCAGGCTGGGGAGGGTGACGGAGATGTAGAGCCCTCCGTCCCGCGGCTCCGTCCAGGTGATGCCCATGCTGGACTCCACCACCTGGGCCACGTCCTGCCCGGTCGCTATGAATATGGCGGTTATTATGTTGGCGAAATGGGCGTTGAAGCCGTAGGAGTGGGCCAGGGCCGACCCCAGGAGGTTCTTCCTGACGTTAACCTCGTGGACCGCCTCAGCCGTGACGCCCAGCCGCGAGAGGACGTCCCCTCTGATCGTGGCCTCCGCCACGACCGTCTTCCCCCTGCCCATGAGGAAGTTGACGGCGTTGGGCTTCTTGTCCACGCACATGTTGCCGCTCAAGGCCACGAGCTCGGCCCTGGGGTAGTTCTCCTCTATATATCTGGCGGCGGCCTCGGAGGCTATCGTCGCCATGTTCATCCCCATGGCGTCGCCCGTCTCGAAGACGAACCTCAGCCACACGTTGTTGCCCACTATAAAGGGCTGGACGTCCTTAAGCCTCCCGTGCCTCGTGGTGGATTCCGCCGCCCTCCTTATCTCCTCCCTGTGGGCCCCGACCCACTCGACGAAATCCACTGCGTCGGCCAGCGAAGGCAGCTTGAAGAGGGGCGCTCTGGCCATGCCGTCCTTGACGACCGCGGCCCGCGCGCCGCCGGACTCTGTGACTATCTTGGCGCCTCTATTCACCGACGCCACGAGGGCGCCCTCGGTGGTGGCCAGCGGTATGTAGAACGCGCCCCTCGCGTACCTCCCCTCGACCAGCAGAGGGCCGGCCACGCCTATGGGTATCTGGGCCGCCCCTATGGGGTTCTCTATGTTCCTGCCCACGGCCTTGTTGAAATCTATGGCGGTGGACCCGATGGCCTCGAGCCTCACGCCGAGCTTCCTCTCCAGGAACCTCCTCCTGTACTCCGCCGCCCTGTTGGAGTCGCCGAGCGCCTTGTCCAGCTCGTGGAGCTTCAGCCTTCCGCTGTCCAGGGCCTCGATCACTTCCTCCACTCAACGTTTTAATATATTGCCTTATCAAGTTTTCGATGACAGACGTGTGGATCAACGGCACGGCGATGGTGCAGACGGGCCGCCACTACAATTTGAACATGGACGAGATGGCGGCGAGGGTTCTGGACGAGGCGCTGAAGGACGCGGGATATCCCGAGCTGGACGCGCTCTTCGTGGCCTCGGCGACCGCCGAGCAGGCCGACAGGCAGCAGATGTTGGGGACCTATATAGCCGCCCGGCTGGGCCTCGACAAGGTGGCGACCTACAGGGTCGAGAACGCCGACGGCTCCGGGGGCTCCGCCCTGATGGCGGCCGCCATGGCGGTGAGGTCGGGCGTCTACGGATGCGTGGCCGTGGTCGGCGTGGATAAGCCCAACGACGTGTTGTCCAACCAGCAGCAGGACATATACTCCACCGCGACCGACAGCGTCTACGAGAGGTACTTCGGGGTGACGCCGGCTGCGCAGGCTGCGCTCATGGCCAAGATGTATCTGTCGAAATACGAGTACAAGTACGAGGATCTGGCGCTCTGGCCGGTCCTCATGCATAAATACGGCGCCTCCAACCCCTACGCCTACATAAGGAAGCAGGCGAAGCTCGAGGACGTGCTCGACAGCGAGCTCGTCAGCGACCCGCTGAGGCTGTACGACGTGGGGCCCATGGCCGACGGAGCCGCCGCGGCGATCCTCTGCGGCAGGAAGGGCGTGGCCAAGGTGTTGGGCATGTGGAGCTCCGCCAACGCCGTGCCCTTCAACGCCAGGCAGGACTACGACGTGCTCTACTCGGCCAGGGAGGCCGCGGAGAGGGCGTACAGGTTGGCCGGCATAACGCCGCGCGACGTGGCGACGGCCGAGGTCCACGACTCCTACTCCATATTGGGCGTCCTCGCGGCGGAGGCCCTGGGCCTTGCCCCCCGCGGCGGGCTCCTCGCCTCGCTTAGGGGAGGCTCCGAGGTCAGGGCCAACCTGAGCGGCGGGCTTAAGAGCAGGGGCAACGTCATGGGCGCCACCGGCGTCTACCAGGCCGTGGAGGTCGTCTGGCAGCTGGTCGGGAGGGGGCCCTTCAAGAGGGTCGACGGCTCGATAGGCGTGATCCACTCCATGGGCGGCGTCGACGCCACTTCGACCGTTGTCGTTCTGGGGTTATAGCAAAAGATATTAATGGCTATGAGATAGGGCCTATGGAGCACGAATCGGTGCCCCTATACTGGCGCAACATACCCAGCTATTACCGTCTGGCGGCCAGGCGCTGCAGGAAGTGCGGGGAGGTCTACTACCCGCCGGTGGTCAAATGCCCCAGATGCGGCTCATCCGAGCTCGAGGACTTCCAACTGCCCCACGAGGGGGAGCTGGTGGAGTTCACCGTGTTGAGGTCGGTGCCCACCGACTATATGAAGCAGAAGCCGCTGGTGATAGGCCTCGTCAAGCTGGGCCCCGTGAAGGTCCTCGGGCAGATAGTGGACGCCGCGCCCGAGAAGCTGAAGGCCGGGCAGAGGATGGAGGTCGTCTTCAGGAGGGTGGTCGTCGACGGCAAATACGGCCTCGTGATGTACGGCTATAAGTTCAGGCCGAGGCCATGAGGGCGGGCATAGTCTCCTGGGGGGCCTACATACCCAAGTACAGGATCAGGACCGAGGACATAGCGGCGACCTGGGGCGACGACCCCGCCAGGATAGTCGATCTATATCTGGTGTACGAGAAGAGCGTCGAGGGCTACGACGAGGACGCAGTCACCATAGCGACCGAGGCCGCCAGGAGGGCCCTCAGAAGAGGCGCCGTCGACCCCAAGAGGATAGGGGCCGTCTACTCCGGCACGGAGTCCAAGCCCTACGCCGTGAAGCCCATATCGTCCATATTGATAGACGCCCTCGGCCTCGCCAACAACGTCTTCGCAGTGGACATGGAGTTCGCCTGCAAGGCCGCCTCCGACGGCATGGTGGCCATAGCCGGCCTGGTGGAGTCGGGGCGGGTAGAGTACGGCCTGGCGGTCGGCACCGACACGTCGCAAGGCGAGCCCGGGGAGCATCTGGACTACTCGGCCAGCAGCGGCGGCGTGGCGTACGTGATAGGGAGGGACGGCGTGGCGGCGGAGTTCGAGACGATATATACGTACAACTCCGACACGCCCGACTTCTGGCGCAGGGAGGGATCGCCGTACCCCATGCACGGCGAGGGGTTCACCGGCGAGCCGGCGTACTTCAGACACGTCGTCGGCGCCGCCAAGGGCCTGATGGAGAGGCACGGCTACAAGGTGTCGGACTTCGCGTACGCCGTATTCCACCAGCCCAACGGCAGATTCCCCATGCGCGCGGCCTCGATGCTGGGCTTCCCGCCGGACAAGGTCAAGCCGGGCATCGTGGTGACCCATATAGGCAACACCTACAACGCGTCGGCGCTCATGGGCCTCGCCAGAGTCCTCGAGCAGGCGAAGCCCGGAGACAAGATACTGCTGGTCACCTTCGGCTCCGGCGCCGGCTCCAACGCCTTCGTCCTGAACGTCACCGACGCCGTCCTGGAGAGGCAGAAGGCCGACGTGCCGAAAGTCGACGAGATGATCGCCGACAAGGTCTACATCGACTACGCCATGTACCTAAAGAATAGAAAGATGGTGAAGCTCTTCGAATAGAGGGATAATACCTTTTTTATAGTCCCCAAGATTAAAAACCCGTGGGACCATTGCTATATGCCCCGTCGCCAGACGGACAAGGTCCTACAGAGGAAGGACCAGATATTGGAGCTTCTGAAGAAACACGGGGAGCTCACCACCAGCGCCATAATGAGGCTCACCGGCATGAGCCACAGCCAGATCTTCTACGTCTTGAAGATGCTGGAGAAGGAGGGCTATATAAGGGAGGTGCGGCGCGGGAAGGTGGCATACTGGCGCTTCAATGTTGAGCAGGAAAGCGGACTTAAAGAACAGTGAGCTCCTGGGCGTCCTCGCCGCCTCGATACTCTGCGCCAAACAGGGCTGCGAGGCGGACGGGCCGGAGATATCCATAGGGCCCCTCACCCTAAGGCTCTACCAGGGACAGGCGAGGCAGGAGGCGAAGAGGGGGAAGAAGGGCCAGCTGAGCCTCCTGGAGCTCGCCGGGGGGAAGGGCGGACAGGAGGCCCCCAGGCAGAAGCCCGCCGAGAAGCCCAGGGAGCAGAAGCCCAGAGGCGAGGCGGCCGCCGAAAGCAAGGCCAGGCAGGCCGCGGCGCAGGAGAGTAGGGAGGAGAAGGAGAAGAGGGTGGAAAAAGCCGAGGCCAGGCAGGCGGCGGCCCCCCCGCCCCGGCCCCCGGCCGTGCCCGCCGAGGAGACGGCCGTTGCCGAGGAGGCGGCCGAGGCCAAGGTCGACCTCTCCCGCCTGGTGGAGGCCGCGTCGGACGTCCTGGGCGTAGACGCGCGGGAGGCGAGGCGCATCCTCGAGTCGGTCCTCCTCTACCTCTCCAACTACCCCAGCGTAGGCCTCCTGAGGTTCTTCGACGACTTGAAGAGGACGGCCAAGGCCGAGCCCGACGCCTTGAAGAAGGTGCTGAACCTCCTGAGGTCCTTCGGGGTGGTGGAGCTCCACGAGCTCGGCGTGGTCAACCTCAGGAAGAGGATAGAGCTGAAAAGGGAGACGAGGCTTTAGCTGGCGGCGCGCCGCGCCGGCGCGTATGCCTCAGTCCTGTGGCCCTTGACGACGAGCACCAAGTCGCCCTTGTCCCTGAGGGCCCTCAGGGCCCTCTTGGCCACGGTCATCTTGACGCCGTATTTGCTCGCGACCTCGTACACGGTCACCACGGGCATGGACTGGACGTCCCTAGATATGGCCTCCAGCAGCTTGTCGAAGGCGGACTGGGCCGCCTTCTTGGAGCCGCCCTCCTCCTTCTTCTTGCCCTTGGCTTGTTGCTGCTGCTGTTGCTGGGTCTTCTCGGTCTTCTTGGCGAGCTGGCTTAGGGTAGGTCTTTTCTTGCCGCCCACGGGCCGCACCACGCGGAGCTATATAAGCTTTGCGCGGAGGCCGGCGTCCACCTGCGGGAGGGCGTCCAGACGTATACGCGCCTTGAGGAAAGGGGGGATGGCGGCCGGCCGCCCGCCCCGGAGTTTTTAAAGCCCATGTATTTAAATATGGTTTAAAAAGTGGATATGGCTTCTTCTAGAAGGCACGGCCCCTCCCACAAGATAGAGAACATCGTGGCCACCGTCAACCTCGGCGTCGAGCTCGACCTGGAGCAGCTGGCCGAGAAGCTGCCGGTCGCCGAGTACAACCCCGACCAGTTCCCGGGCCTGATCCTCAGGCTCACCAAGCCGAGGATCTCCGCGCTTATCTTCAGGACCGGGAAGATGGTCTGCACGGGCGCCAAGAACGAGGGCGATCTGAAAAACGCCGTACACGCCCTGGTCAAGCTCCTGAACGACCACGGGGCGAACGTCCCGCTGAACCCGGAGGTCCAGGTGCAGAACATAGTGGCCTCCGGCAGCCTCAACGCCGAGGTCGACCTAGAACAGGCGGCCCTGCTCCTCGAAAACACCATGTACGAGCCGGAGCAGTTCCCAGGCCTCATCTACAGGATGTCCGACCCCAGGGTGGTGGTCCTGATATTCGGCTCCGGGAAGATAGTCTGCACGGGCGCCAAGTCGGAGGGGGACGTCGCGGTGGCGGTCCAGCAGCTCTACGACAAGCTCAAGGAGATAGGGGTGCTGTACGTCGAGGAGGGCGGCGGCGAGGAGGCCGAGGAGCCCGAGGAGGGCGAAGAGGGCGAGGAGGAGTGATAGGCCTATACGCAGATGAGGTAATAGAGTCGAGCCTCCCCCTGCTCGTCCCCACCTGCGAGGCGGTCAAGCCCAACGTGATCCCCTACGTGGACGGCGACATCGCCTGCCTCATGAAGGCGCTCGACTCGGCCCACATCGCCGTGGCCCTGAGGACCAGGAACAAGGTCGCGCTGAAGCTAGCGGCCGAGGTGAGGCCGGACATATTGATTCTGGTCGACGGTCTGGCGGCCAGAGGGCGGCGGATCAGGCCGCTGCTGAGGCCGGGAGCCGCGGCGCGGGGGTACTACCTGGTCGAGAGCCGGGAGCAGCTGAGGCGTATAGACGGCGGCCTCGCCGAAGGCCTGTTCCTCTACGCCCGGAACTTCGACCAGGCCTGGATCGCCGAGGCGCTCGGCGGCCGCCTGAAGTGCGACGGCTGCTCCCCTCCCTGCAGGGCTGTGGATCTGCTCCTCTGCAACGCCTACAGGGAGCTGGAGGTCGTCTAGGCTTTAAGCCGCGCCCTATTTGAGCCTCAGCGACTCGCCCGGCCTCATTACGTACACCTTGCTGCTGGACACGGCCTCCACCCTCGACTTGAAGTCCTCCGGGTCCTGTTTTATCACGGGGAAGGTGTTGTAGTGCATGGGGACGACCGACTTGGCCCTCAGGAGCTGGACCGCCCAGGCGGCCTCGCGAGGCCCCATGGTGTAGAAGCCCCCTATGGGGAGCAGGGCCAGGTCGAGGTCGAACATCCTCCCTATCAGCTCCATATCGCCGAAGACGCCCGTATCCCCCGCGTGGTAGATGTTGCCCTCGGGCGTGGATATCACGAAGCCCGTCGGGGCGCCCCTATTCGCCGTGTGCAGCGCCGGCGTCATGTAGACCTCCACGCCGTCCCCCAGCTTGACGGTCCCCCCTATGTTCATCCCCACGGTCTGGGCCTCGGGGACCCCCTTCTCCGCCACCTCCAGCGACAGCTCGAAGGTGCCCACTATCGGCGCGCCCGTCCTCTTGGATATCTCGACCGACTCCCCCAGGTGGTCCATATGGTCGTGTGTAACGAGTATATAGTTGGGCCGAAGCCCCGCCACCTCCTCCACGGTCGTCGGGGACAGCGGGTGGGTCGCCCACGGATCCACCAATATCTTGAGGGAGCCCGCCTCCACCAGGAAGAACGAGTGCCCGAACCACCTCACCTGCATGCAGACCCCCGAAACCGGTTTTATAACTATTTCCTGAGGTCCAGGCGGATGGCCCGGGCGTGCGGGGCGTAGATGGAGACCTGGTACCCCCTGGCCTCGGCCGCCGCCGCGATCTCCCTCAGCGCCGAGAAGGGCATGGGCCTCAGAAGCACGAGCTTCAGGCGGTACGTCCCGCTCCTGGGGTCGTAGAGGACCTTGGCGTACTTCAGAGGCTCCCTGGCCTTCGCCTTCGCGAGCTCCAGAAGCGCGTTGACGTCCTCCACGCCGGACCCCAAGCGGGTCCTTATATCAATTGCTTGTTGAAGATAGAGGCGAGGAGGTGGTCGAGCTCAGGCGCCCTGTCGTACATATCGCCGTTTATCGAGATGGCGCCGGGCCCGCCCACCTCGAAGACCTTCCACGGCCCCCTGCCGAACTTGGCCAGGACGTACGCCCTGCCCCCCGCACGCGAGGCGAACTCCAGAAGCCCCTCCACCTTCTCCCCCTCGACCCTTATGGCGGCCCTCCTCGCCCTGTACTTCAGCTCCAACACCAAGACCTGGCCCCTGCAGACGGCCACAACGTCCGGGACGAAGCGCTTCCTGACGCCGCCCCCCGAGGAGCACCCCCGCAGGACGGCGCACCCCCTATCCCACAGGAGGTTGGCTACGGACCTCTCCTTTGAGGCCCCCTTGGCCTTCGGGCTCGTCACGGCCGACGCTACGCACGGATTAAAATCAGTGGCCCCGTGATACGAAAGGAAGGCTTTAAATAGGGAACGGGAGATGGGGCCATGTCCCAGTCTTTCGACGTGGTGGTCGTCGGAGCGGGCACGGCGGGGGCCTACGCCGCCTACAACCTGGCCAAGAGGGGCTTCAAGGTCGCCCTCATGGACTCCAAAAGCGGCGACAAGGTCGGCGTCAAGACCTGCGGAGACGCCCTGGGCAAACACCACGTGGACAGGATGTCGAGGTTCCTCACGCCGAACCCCAGGATATTGGTCAACGAGATAAAGGGCGTCGAGCTCTACAGCCCCGACCTCAGGACCAAGTACGTGATCGCCGGGGAGGGCTACATGCTGGACAGATTCAACTGGGGCAAGTGGCTGGTCAAGGAGGCGGTCGACGCAGGCGCGGCGTTCTTCGAGGGCCACACCGCGACCGCGCCGATACTCGAGAACGGCCACGTGGTCGGAGTCAAGGCCACCGACAACAGGCAGGGGACGTACAGGGAGTTCAGGGCGAAGGTCGTGGTGGACGCGTCCGGGTCGGTGGGCGTCGTCAGGACGAAGCTCCCCGACACCTGGCCCATATCCGAGAGGCTGCACCCCGAGGACGTCTCGCACGCCTACAGGGAGGTCTTCTACATAGACGGCGCCGTGGAGAACCCCAACTACATAAAGATATACCTGGACCAGAACATATCCCCCGGAGGCTACTGGTGGGACTTCCCATACTCCTCCAACTTCGTCAACGTGGGGCTCGGCATATGGGGCGTGCTGAAGATAAACCCCAACGCCAACTACAAGAAGTACCTGGAGCCCCGCTACAGGATAAGGGAGAAGGTGCACATGGGCGGCGGCTTCATACCCACCAGACGCCCCCTCAAGTCGCTGGTGGGCAACGGGATAGTGGCGGCAGGCGACGCGGCCGCCGCGGTCAACCCGCTGCACGGAGGCGGCATAGGGCAGGCTCTGCTGACCGGGGAGCTCGCGGCCAAGGCCATAGAGAAGGCCTTCGCGCAGGGCAGATACGACGCCCAGACGCTGTGGAGCTACAACCTGGACTACATGCAGGAATGGGGCCACCGGCAGGCCCAGCTCGACGTCATAAGGCTCATGCTGCAGACCCTGGACAACGACGACCTCAACTTCGGCCTCTCCAGGAAGCTCCTCACCGAGGAGGACGTCCTCGACATATCGTCCCGCGGAGTCACGCTCTCCGTCGTCGACAAGATGAGGATAGCGCTCCAGTTCGCCGCCAGGCCGGGCCTCCTGATGAAGCTGTACAACGCCATGCAGTACGCCAAGAAGATAGGGGACATGTACCTGGACTACCCCAAAAGCCCAGAAGGCCTAGACAGATGGCACGAAAAAGTCATGGAGACGTACGGCGAATACAGGAGGAAGATAGGGCTCGGCCCGATGCCGGCGTAGCGCGCCGAAGGACAGTCGCCCCCAACGGCCCGCGGACCCCGCAGCGCAGGAACCCAAAGCCCGCGGCCGCGTGACGCGCCTCCAGCCTCGCTCCAACGAGAGCCGTTCGCGGTTCACATGGTACAGGATACAGGAAAGCCGCAATAAGGCAGTCCTCAGCAACGCTAACATTAGCGATTAGCGGAAGCCCGCCAGCCTCCTACAGAGTTGCCGATCAACGCCGCACCCTAAGCCTTGCGAGGAGCCGATTTATGGCACCATCCACATGCACAGAGACCTGTTGTTGCTGCGGCGGCAGATAGGCGACAACCGTCCACCTATTCGCCGGCTCAGGCGGCTGGCCCGAGGTATAGAGATGCATAGCGCCCACGCGGATCCCCCTCCTAAGTAGAGGGACGTGATAGCCGAGGGCATATATCTCGTCCACCTGGGTCTCCGGAATGCGCGTGTTCCTTCTGTGTAGCTTGACCTCCAGAATCATCAACATTTCGTCGCCCATCTTAAGGGCAACGTCGAGGTTAAACCTCCTGTCGAGCACCGCAACCGCAGGTTCGAGGACGACGTCGTAGCACCTCTCCAAGGCGTAGCAGGCAACTATGGCGTTTCCCAGCGGGTTCAGCGGCGCATCAGCCAACCCCCCGTACGCCTGCTTCAGAGTCATCAAAGCCTTCCGCCAATCGACACATGCCTCCTGTAGCACCCTGCTGTACAGCTCATGCGGGACGCCGGTAAACACCCGTCTTATTTCAAAGCCGCCGAAAATTCAGAGACTGCAGCAACTCACCCATGCAGCTCCTTCGGCACGAGGCTGTACCCCTCGGCGTAGAGGTAGTTGACAAGCCTCACCCCCATATAGTCCGACTTCTTCTCAGGGACGTCCAAGCCCAGCAACTGGTTCACATGCCGTTCGAGCTGCCAAGGCTTCCAGCCGCCGTACTTCGCCGCCACGTCGGAGAGCCGAGCCGCCACCGGCCGGGGCAACTGCGGCGCGGGGCCCGCATAGCGTATCTCAAGTCCCAACTCCCCCTGCACCAAGTCGAAATCCTCGGCCTCAAGGGCGTCGTACACCTCGTTGCTCATGGGCCCATACGACCAGATGTAGAAGTCGGCCCTCGCCAAGGGGCGGCCGCCGTATCTATACTCATAGACGACGTGCCTCTCCATGTCCACGTCGTACTGCGCCAGGAAGACCAGCTTCATCAGCTTCTTCACGCCGTACACCCCACCCCCCAGCGACTTGAGTAGAAACATGACGACCTCCCTCACCCCATACTCCCCAACAACGACCGACTCGCCCACAGACACACCAAAATATCGATTTATATGCAACTGCCGAACCGCGGCACAGAGCCCACCGCCGACCCGAGACCGAGGACTACGCCACATATAGCCCGCTCAGCCCTCCCCTCGTCACTCGCGACCATAGCCGCTCACACATCCACGTGTCGTAGGCGCAGGCCTTGCAAGCGTCTTGCCCATCCCGCCGCTCAGCTCCACCTCCAGAACCCTCAACGGCACATGGCCTCCGTATCACCACAGCGACATCCCCCAAGATATGGGAAGCCAAGAAAACATGGCCAAGCGGACCAAGTCAGCCGTCTGGCACCATCTCCGGCCAATGCAGCATACCCACAAGACGTCATAACTGCGCCAAGCATTCAGAAAGGCCGCACAGATCCGCTCGATATCAGCGAGAGGAGTCCACTACGTAATAAGCATACCACCGCCTCCGCAGATCCAAGACGCCCACTACAACCCTCCCCCCACCAACAACCCGCACGGCTGGACAGGCGGGCCCGCAGAGATAACGCCGAAGGCCGTTCCTCACATTCCCCACATAAGGAGACACCACCAGCAAGCAGTCCCCATCCCGGATCACAAACGCACGGCCCCGCGGCGCCCCTCCCGCCCTCGCCCACTGCAGGCAACCACCACGAGCCAAGCCTATAACCAAGCCGTCCATGGACATCAGCCGAAGCTCCAACTCCGGAAATAGGTAGCTGGACAACTTAGGATCTGTTGCCAAGAGGAACGAGATGGTAATGGCCGTGGAAACCGCATCGCCAAGCACAGCCAAATCTGTTGTCAAAAATAAGAATATTAGATATGATGTAAATGCCCAAATTATATGAGACAAGCAGTGCTTCCTACATACTTGCTTAATAGCCTGCACATACTCCCTCAACTCTCTTAAGTCATCATATTTATAATAAACAGGCAGAAATATAATGAGAAATAGCGGAAAGGTAAGTATAATGGGCAAGCCCGTGTACTTTGTGGTGAAAAATGCTAAGACGCCCACCAATATTGGTAACACTACCTTTCTAACAAAACTGCCTACAACATACCGGTCTCCGGCCCTCTCAATTATCCTAGAAACCTTGAACTTCACCTCACCATATCTCACCCACTCGACATCGTCGCAGGTTTCCTCCCCATCGCCAAGTTTACAGAGGTACATGCCGTAGAGATCCGCCGACACGACCAACGCCTTCCCGCTCCTAGAAAGGTCAACTATAATACCACCCCCGCTGGCAGAGAGTTTATGTAGAAGACTCCGCACCGTTAGCTCGTCCAAGGCAAAGATCCCAAGTCCAAACCACCACCACAAAGGAGGCCAAAGTGCGGGATAGGATGTAGCGATATATACACTCCTTGGCCTAACCAAGATTTCAGTTCCTACGATTACAAAGAGGAGCGCATAGGCTATAAAAACCGCTAGAAGCGGAAAAGCGATAATCCAAACCTCAGGGCTTATTGCTGGTATTTGTAGCGGTAGGTTCCATGCAACTGTACGTCCAAAATTCATATCGTAATAAATAAATATTGCAACTCCATAAACTAAAAGTAAAAATGACATAAATATATTATATAATAAAATTAAAATAACACTAGAACTAAGCAGAGAAGTTATGGATAAAATAATTACCAAGAAAAACAAAAGAGATCTTGATAATTTAACAAAGAGAATTATTGATATTATAAAACTAATTAATAGATATATATATATCCATTGTCTCCTATGAAAAGTTAGATAGAATCCTCCTAAAGACCAAACAACATACACTGCGATGAGAGCCACCAACTCCGAAATTAGATTATCACTTACGTCACTAATGTAACCGACGAGAGGCAACAATACGCCTCTTATTTGCCCTAGAATATTCGATAGAGGTGATACAGGAAGGAACAGATCAAGTAACAGCAATATTTCAATAATACTTATTGCAAAAATAATGTTTATTCTAGAACTCAAGATGGCACTCCGAATGGCCGTGGCTCTCAAAGGCTCTGGTACTGCGTAAACAGTCCATCTACCTAACTTGGGCCTCAATGCAATAGCTACAAGAAGAAAAACGGCAACTGCTATAGTGGTTGCTGGAGCAAATAAGGTGGTCACAGTTATCGTTGCAGATTCGCCAGCTCGTAACACTACGTACCTAGGTACTGCGAGAGGATAAAACACCAAGGGGCTTCCCAATGGCGATGTGCGCTGCTGTATATATAGCCAACCGTCCCCCAAGCCGCAGAACGTAACAACTCTAGCTCCAGAAACATTCAGTAGTAAGTTACCGTGTCTCCCTTCTCCGATACCGTATGTGACATCTAAAGGAAGCGTAAGATTGTAGGGATTATCCACGACCAGATACGCGGTGCCGTTGCCGGCCCCAAAATCGCAGTCACACCCCCCATGCGGCACACATGCAGCCCCAACCGCAACCGCAGCAAGCGCCAACACGGCCAAGACCAAAAGCCGCATAACG
>Ga0081529_123070_pt1 | contig 20645 bp, 28 predicted proteins | sample EchGeymetagenome_FD_71012 | JGI IMG/M metagenome (GOLD analysis project Ga0081529, IMG submission 71012) | Ferrous microbial mat and aquatic microbial communities from Echinus Geyser, Yellowstone National Park, USA - transect B T=78-80 C v2... ...
TCCACGCAGTCGCTGTCTGAAGAGAGACGCATGGCTCCCCCCACGGCGTGATGAAACCATCGGCGAGACCCACCGCCACAGGCTCCACATATATTTCAATTATTTCGCCACCATCGGCCCTGACTACTGCGCTGGCTATTCGCCTTACGACGAAAGATGCGGCTCGATGCTGGACGCCGGGGCCGCATAGGCCGACGACTCGCTCTGGGTGTTTCAAAAACCTGGCCACCACGTTGACGCCCGCGGCAACTACAAAGCCGTGCGATACCTTTGCCACCCGGACGTCGGAGATAGAGAACCTGACAACCACCTTCCCCTCCACCTCGACCTCTCCCGGTTCGCTTCTCTCGACGACTGACGGGCTCTACCATATCTCAATTTTCATTGAGGGAAACACCGCATCCACGTCGGAATCCCACCTCTCAGCCTCCAGGTCAATGGACCAAACACCCTCGTCGTCCGCAAAGACGACGAAGGTTCCACGGCCGACGACGTATTTAGGCTCGCCATCCCGCATCGTGATGGACAAAACGTCCGCCCTCCCATCGTAATAAGCCTTTACCTTTGGAGAATGAATGATGGAAACAGAAGACTCTACATCTACGGGCTCCCCTACAAAATTCCTCCACTCACTAGAGTTTAGTCTATCGTTGCGGATCACTGCAACGACGTAGCTCATGGCTTAACCTACGTCTAAATATATTTAAGTCTTGTACACAAGCGCCATGAAGACGTCGTTGACGTTCGTGCCGGCGGGGCCCGTATATCTTGCCCAGCCTGCGAAGGGGCATGTAGCTACCGTTGTCGTCGAGGTCTCTGGGGGGTTGAGGCCGGCCCTCTCCGTTTCCTCCGCCGCGTCTCCGTCCGCCACGGCCCCGGACAGGTCATACCTACGGCCGGCCGCCTCCACTCCGTCCTCTGCTCTTCCTACGTGCCCCATCACGGCTCTGTAGGGGGTCGGCGGCCCAGGGCTGCCTCAACCGCTCCGGCAACAACGAGGCGCCGCGGAGCCTCATCGAACCGGCGGCTCTTAATCGGCACAAATCTTAATTTGGACCGCTGAAAACATGTGGAGGGTTGGATGGAGAAGGCCGAGAGGTACAGAAGCTATGCCAGACGTGGTTTTGAAGACGGCGCATACGATCTGGCCTGCTTCCTGGCGCAACAATCCGCCGAATTCCTCCTCAAGGCGCTATTGATAAGGGAGGTGGGCGCAAGGCCTCTCACCCATAGCCTCCATGAGATGGTCAAGAGGTTTGCCCAGCTGCGGGGCGAGGAGCCTCCGGAGGACGTGGCCAGGTGCGCCAAGTCGCTCGAGGAGCACTACGTACAGGCCAGATACCCAGACGCAAGGGTGGGGCCCTACGAGCGATGGGAGGCGGAGGAGTGCCTACGCTGTATGGAGGCGCTGTGGAGATGGACAGGTGGATCGAGGTAGCCCGAAGGAGGCGGCTGGAGACGGCCAACGCCTTGGCCGAGTTCGTAATGGACAGATGCCGTAGGGGCGACGTGGCGTTGTTCGGGTCCAGAGCCCGCGGCGATTTCCACGACATGAGCGACTGGGATATCGCGGTGGTTGTGGAAGACGGCGAATACGCCGTGGCGAGCGAGGAGTTCGGCCAAGCGGTCTACATACCGGTCGCAAGGCTGGACCAGCTCCTGACCTTCAGCATGATAATACTCGACGTAGCTCACGACGGGCATCTCCTGTGCGGGAAAGGGGATCTCTGGCACGAGTTCGTGAAGAGGGTTCGGCGATACGTTATGGAGAAAAGGCTGGAAAAAACCGGAGCGGGTTGGTATCCATCGGTTTAACCGCCGGCCCAACGCGCCGGCTGCAACGCCGCGATGCGCAGATCGCAGCGCCTATCGGCGCCGCGGCGAGGAGGACCAAGACTTTCCCCAGCTGCCGGCCCTGCCGCCGGCGGGCCAACACCTCAGCCAGAACCGCTCCGCCTTAGAGGGCGGGGGTCGGCGGGCCGTGGGCAGGGGCCCGGCCACCGCGTTAGGCGCCCTCATGTTTGGCTGTGCGACGCGCGAGGAAGCAGAGCCGCCGCGGAACAGCAACACCGTATCTAAGGCCGCCCAACTCCTGGACCAGCCGAATCGCCCCGCGAATATATTGCGGCTTTCCAAGGCCGCGAGACCACAAACGAGGTCCCTGCATGGGGCTTTCCAGCAAGTTAATAAAGAGGGGATCGAGGCTGGCTGTGGCGGAGTACGTCAAGGCGAAGTTGAAGGAGGCGTGGGAGTTTTTGAAGGCGGCGGAGACAGAGTTTAAAGAAGCCAAGTCTGAGGTTGAGGTTCGAGACGCGGCGGAGAGGGCCTGGGGCGCCGTTGTGCAGGCCACAGACGCGCTTATCTACGCGCTGAAGGGGAGGAAGCCGCTTAGCCACTTCGAGAGAAGGAAGGCCCTGAGGGAGCTCGAGGAGGAAGTTGATGCGGTCGGGCGGCTTGGGCTTAGGGATCGCTATATGGCGAGATACAAGGCGCTCCACGAGGCCTTTTACGAAGGCGTAGTAGACCGCGAGGAGGTGAGGCTGGAGCTAGAGAGGGCGAGGAAGTACGTAGAAGACGTCGAGGAGCTTCTCGGCCGTGAGCTTCCTGCTTGAGAACTCGCGGTCCTTCTTGAGGGCGGCGAAGAGGGACTTGGAGGAGGGCGAATACAACCTTGCCGTGTTCCACGCGGAGCAGGCCTTGCAGCTCTGCGCAAAGTACGAGCTGTACCTCAAATACGGCGACTACCCCAAGACGCATAGGCTGAAGGAGCTGCTGGGCGCGTTGGGGCAGAGCTACGACCCACTCGTCGCCGACCTGCTGGAGGAGGCCTACATAGGGTCCAGGTACCTCCCCGTGAGATACTCCGGGGAGACCGCGCGCAGAGCCGTCGACGAGGCCGAACGCCTCATGAGGGAGATGGGATGTCTTTCCTAGACCTCCTGAGGAGGCTACACGAGCAGAGGAGGCGGTACCTGGAGGACCTCCCCCGCTACCTCTCTCTGATCAAGGAGGCGGCCCTGCGGCGCGACCCGGCGGCCGAGGTCTACCTCTTCGGAAGCTACGCGGAGGGCGCGGCCAGGCCCGACAGCGACGTGGACGTTCTGATCGTGACGGAGCTGGCCGCGGTCGAGGAGGCCCGGGCCCGGCTCAGGATGGAGATAGACGACGCCCTGGGGCGGCCCAACCCCTTCGAGCTCCACATAGTGACGCCGGCCCAATACAGGGAGTGGTACGCCAGGTTCATCAGGAGGCAGGTCAAGATATAGCCTTTAAACCCCGGCGCCGTGGGGGACATGGAGTTTTTAAGGGAGAGGGCTCTCCAGTTCCTCGAGATGTCGAAGACGGCGGCTGAGAGGGGCTTCTACGAGCTCGCCCTCTTCCACGCCGAGCAGGCGCTACAGCTGTACGTCAAGTATCTGATCTACAGGAGGTTGGGCGACTTCCCCAAGACCCACTTCCTTCGGGATCTTCTGGACAGAGCGGCGGAGCTCTACGGGGACGTCTGCGGCCTGGGGGAGTTCCTGCGGCGCCGCTCCGCCGTGCTTACGCTGTTGGAACATGCCCACATAACCTCCCGCTACCTTCCCCTTAGAGCTAGGCGTGAGGACTACGAGGCGGCGCGCGACGTGTTGGAAGAGGCGGCGAGGGTCTTCAGATGTCTAGAGAGTTCATAGAGCTATTAAGGCGTCAACGCGCCGCTAGGGAGGAGATCTTGAAGAACTTGGACTTCTACCTATGCAGGATATCGCAGATGGCGAGAGAGCTGGATCCCTCCGCCGAGGTTTACCTCTTCGGCTCCTTTGCGCGGGGCGCGGCCAGGCCCGACAGCGACGTGGACGTGCTGGTCGTCTCCGATGCGCTGGGGAAGGACCTGCTCAGCGTCGCCGAGGCCGTGGATAAAATAACGGCGGAGCTGGGAGTAAAGGGGGTGTTCGAGATACATATAGCCACGCGGGACCTCTTCGAAAGATGGTATAGAGGATTCATCGACGTACTAATTCCGACGAGATGCTGACGGCATAGATGTCGCAACGCATCACGCCTTGGGTACTGGGCCAAAAACATCCCTGCGCGTGCCCGCCGTAATCGACGTAGCGGCAGACGTCGCAGGCCTCATTGACGCGGCCTCTCATCACCTGCCTCGACGGAATCGACGTGTTCGCACGGCTGAGCGGTGAGGAGGGGGCTGGGCGGCCGCGGCGGAGGCAGGGCTCGCGGCGCGAGGGCGGGCTCGCGGCCGTGGCGCTCGGCTCCCGGCACCACCTCCCTAGACGCGCCGGGAATATTTATATATACCCCGAATCCTAAATAGCTATGTCGGGGATTATGTAGAGGTTCTCGACACCACGTTGAGGGACGGGGCGCAGGGCGCAAACGTCTCCTTCGCCCTCCAGGACAAGATAAGGATCGCGCTCAAGCTCGACGAGGTGGGGGTGGACTACATAGAGGGGGGATGGCCCTACTCGAACCCCAAGGACCTCGACTTCTTCAAGGCCATGAAGGAGTACAGCCTCGGCAGGGCGAAGCTGGCGGCGTTTGGGAGCACCAGGCGGAGGGGCGTAAGGCCGGAGAGGGACGAGGGCCTCAACTCGCTGGTGGATGCCGACGTGCCCGTCGCGGTGATCTTCGGCAAGAGCTGGACGCTCCACGTGAGGGAGGTGCTGGGGGTTACATGGGAGGAGAACCTCGCCATGATCGCCGAGAGCGTCGAGTACCTGAGGGGACACGGCGTGGAGGTGATATACGACGCCGAGCATTTCTACCAGGGCTATCTGGAGGACCCCGAGGCGGCCCTCGCCTCCATAGAGGCGGCTTGGAGAGCCGGGGCGCGGGCGGTCGTGCTGGCTGACACCAACGGCGGCACTCCGCCGCAAGAGGTATATCGGATCACGGCCGAGGTGAGGCGGAGGTTCCCGGCGATGCCTCTAGGGGCCCACATGCACAACGACATAGGTTGCGCCGTGGCCAACACCCTCATGGCGGTGGCGGCCGGCGCGAGGCACGTCCAGGGCACCATCAACGGCGTCGGGGAGAGGACCGGCAACGCGGATCTGGCCGCGGTGCTCCCGACGCTGGAGCTGAAGATGGGGTTTAGGGTGCTCCGCGACGAGCCGCCGGCCGTCAAGTTCGGCAGGCTGAGGGAGGCCTCCAGGCTCGTCTACGAGGCGCTGGGCCTCCAGCCGAATCCCTATCAGCCCTACGTGGGGGACTTCGCCTTCGCCCACAAGGGCGGCGTCCACGCGGACGCCGTCATGAAGGTGCCGAGGGCCTACGAGCACGTGGACCCGGCTCTGGTGGGCAACCGGAGGGTCTTCGTGGTGTCCGAGATGGCGGGAGGCGCCAGCCTTGCGCTTAAGGCGGCCGAGGAGCTCGGGATGCCTCTCGACAAGAGGAGCGACGCCGTGAGGCGGGCCCTCGAGGAGATAAAGCGGCTTGAGAGGAAGGGCTACTCCTTCGACCTGGCGCCCGCCTCAGCCATGTTGATCCTCATGCGGCACCTCGGCCTGTATAAGGAGAGGTTCAGGCTTCTGGAGTGGAGGGTCGTGACGGGTCCCGACGAGAGGGCATACGCCGTGGTTAAGGTGCTCGTGGGCGGGGAGGAGAGGCTGGAGGCCGGCGAGGGGGTGGGCCCGGTGCATGCGGTGGACGTGGCCCTCCGGCGGGCGCTGACGGTCTCCTTCCCGCAGCTCAAGGCGGTGGCTCTGAGCGACTACAGGGTGGTGCTCCCCGCCTCAGTGAGGAGCACGGAGAGCGTCGTGAGGGTGACCGCTGAGTTTAGAAACGGCGAGAGGATCTGGCGCACCGTGGGGGTCTCCAGCAACATCGTGAAGGCCTCCATAAGGGCGCTCGTGGACGGATACGACTTCGCCCTCCAGCTGGAGGCGCTAGCGCCTAGCCGAGAGGTAGACCCCCGCTACGGCGAGCGCCGTGCCGGCCAGCTGGACGGGCATCAGCGCCTCGCCGAGGAGCAGGTAGGAAAGTAGCGCCGTCAACACGGGCATCAGGGGCAACACCGCGGCGGTCCGCCTAGGCCCCACCTCCTTCACCGCGGCGCTCCACGCCGCATATGCCAACGCCCCCGGCACAGCCGCCACGTAGGCCACCAGTAGGAGCGCGGCGGGCTCCATCAACGTGCCGAGTCTAGACGCGGGGGCCAGCGGCGACATGGCCGCCAGGCCGAAGAGGGAGATCCACGCCGACGCCTCCACCGGGCTGTACAGGGGGTACACGCGCCTCACGAGCACCGTATATGTCGCCCACGACAGCGTGGCGGAGACGGCGAGGAGCGGGCCCAGGTACGACCTCACGGCGATGTACGGCTCCAGGATCAGATATGCGCCGGCCACGGCGACGAGGGAGCCCAATATGGCGTCTCCCCTTGGCCTCCTCCGGGCGAGCGGGGCCTCCAAGGTCTGGGTGACGGGGCTCGCAATTACGGCGAAAAGCGAGGCCGCCGCGGCCGTCGCGTAGGCCAGCGCCGTGTAGAGCATTAGGTTGAACCCGGCGACGCCCAGAAGCCCCAGAGCCGCCAAACGCGCCGCGGCGCCCTTGTACCGCGGGAACCTCGCCATGATGAAGAGGAGGGGCGTCGCGAGGGCAAACCTCAGCATGGACACGGCGATGGGGTCGGCCCCGCCCGCCACCAGGTACCGCCCCACCAGGTAGTTGGTGCTCCACGCCGCGACGGCGAATAGGGCGTAGGCGAGACCCCTCATGCGAGGCAGCCCGCCTCGGCCGCGGCGCGCCTGATCACCTCCGCGATCTCGGCCGTGGAGACGCGCCCCGTGTTGACGTTGCGGGGGCTTGGGTGGTAGGAGGCGTATATCTTCACCTCTCCGGCCTGGATGGAGGCGCCGTGGGAGAAGGGGACGCGGGGCGCCCTGACGGCCTTCAACACGGCGTCCCACGCCACCCGGCCCAGGGCGACGACGGCGCGGGGCCTCACCATCCGCACCTCCTCCACAAGCCAGAGGGAGCAGTTGCCCACCTCCTCCGCCGTCGGCTTATTCTTCGGCGGGGCGCACTTAACGGCAGAGGTTATGTAGACGCACCTCAGCTCCACGCCGTCGCCCCTCGACAGGCTGTACGGCTTGTTGGAGAGGCCGAGGCCGTGGAGCACGGCGAAGAGGTTCTGCGCCGATCTGTCGCCGGTGAACATCCTCCCGGTCCTGTTTCCGCCGTGGGCCGCCGGCGCGAGGCCCACGATCATCAGGCGGGCCCCCAGGTCGCCCCAGGGGGGCACCGGCCGGGACCAGTAGGCCTCGCCGCGGAAGCGGGGGAGGGGCCTCACGGACTCCCGGTAGGCCACTAGGCGGGGGCAGAGCCGACATGCGGTGAGCCTCGCCACGAAGTCCTGATACCAGGCGGTCATGTCCTAGCCAGCGGGCTGGCGAGCTGCATAGGCCCCGCCGCTATGTGTCCAACGGCGTCTGCGAGGAACCCGGCGTTGTCGTAGCGCTGCAACGCCTCGCGGAGCCTTCCCTGTCCCGGCTCCTCATTCCGTTGACGGCCTCCACGGGCCTAGGCATGGCCCTCGTCAGCCTCTATAGCCCTCTCCGCAGAGGGCTGGGCAACCCCGCCGATGAGGCGGTCGAAGCGTTCACCCCCTCCGTGGGCGGTGAGACCCTGGAGAGCCACGTAGCCCTCCCTGACGCCCTCCACCGCCTTCTCCCTCTCCAGCAGAGATCTGCACTGGGGATGCGTCGGTGGAATCACCACGTGGCCGCGTGTCGTCAATGCTTAAAAAAACTGCTCCACTGCAGCCGCCCTCTACGGACCGGCCGCTCAAGCTTTGACCTAACTCCTGCTGGGCATTTGCTAACCCAGCCTCCACGGCGCCTGCGGCGTCGTTTTTCCAAAAAGCTTATATATTGACAAAGGCTGAAAAACGTGGAGATCGTTGAGATGGACGGCTCGGGGAGGGTCTATATACCTGCCGAGATCAGGAGGCGCGTAAAGGCGCGGAGGTTTAGGTTGAGGCTTGTGGAGGGCGGCATTTTGCTGGAGCCCGTCGACGACGTCGATGCCTACTACGGCAAGTTCGGCCCGGCGAGGTATTCCACGGTGGAGGAGATCGAAAGGGCGTTGGAGGATGCCGCGCAGGTTGGTCTACGTTGACGTCAACGTCCTCTACTACTTCTTCACCGCGCACCCCCAATTCGGCGAGGGCTCCCGGGAGTTGCTGAAGAGGCACCAGGGGAGCCTCGCCACGTCCGCGCTTTCGGCATGGCTTCTCTACGTCCTGACACGTAGGGAGGAGGCGGTGGACGCCCTTAGGAACATAGCCGTCCTCCTGCCGCTGGACGCCGAGATACTCGCCGAAGCCCTCCATCTGGAGAAGCCTAGGGAGTTCGAAGACAGGATACACCTCGCCACAATGAAGAGCTACGGGATAGACACCATCCTGTCCAACGACTCCGACTTCGACGACGTCGGCGTCGTCAGGGTAGCCCCCAGGCCGAGGTGAGTCGTCCACGGCCGCGGCGGTCTCCGGCAGGAGAACGAGAGGTTCCGCCCTCTATGGCGCGTCACTCTCTGTAGTGCTCCCTTGAGGGGAAAAGCCCCTTCCGCACCTCTTCTGCGTATTTAGCCACTGCGTCTTTTATGAGGGCGGCGGCGTCTGCGTAGCGTTTGGCGAAGCTGGGCGGCCTCTCGGAGAGGCCGATCACGTCGTGGAGGACGATTATCTGGCCGTCGCAGTGGGGGCCGGAGCCTATGCATATGGTGGGCACGTCCACGGCCTCCGTCGCCTCCTTCGCCAGCGACGCCGGGACGAACTCGAGCACCATGGCGAAGACCCCGGCGTCTCTAAGGGCCTTGGCGTCCTCCAAAATTTTCCTTCTCTGCTCCTCCGTCCTGCCGACCATCCTGAAGCCTCCCAGCGTCAAGACGCGCTGGGGGGTGAGGCCTATGTGGCCCATCACCGGGATGCCCGCCTTCACCAGCCGCTCCACCACGTGCGCATACTCGGCGCCTCCCTCCAGCTTCACCGCATCCGCGCCGGCCCTAATCAGGCGGGACGCGTTCCTAAGCGCCGTCTCCGGCCCCGGCTCGTAGGACATAAAGGGCATGTCGGCGACGACAAAGGCCTTCGGCTTGGCCCTCGCCACCGCCTCCGTGTGCCTAACCATGTCGGCCATGGACACGCCGAGGGTGTTGGGGAGGCCCAGCACCACCATGCCGAGGCTGTCGCCCACCAAGATGCCGTCTACGCCGGCCTCGTCGGCCAGGCGGGCCGTGGGGTAGTCGTACGCGGTGATCCACACGTAGGGCCCCCTGCCCTTGGCGAAGTCCAGGACGGTCCTCCTGCGCGACACGGATTTAAGACGGCCTCATTATATACGTGTTCGCCATCGTAGGCCTGGGCGCGGTGGGCAGCCTCCTCGCCTATTTCCTAAACTCCGCCGGGATGAGGCCATACGCCGTCGTTCGGACCGGATGCGAGCGGCGCGTGTTCTGCGGCGAGGCGTGCAGAGAGCTCGACGTGGAGGCGGTCCCCCGGGCTCCCCCCTCCGTCAAGTACACCCTAATCGCAGTGAAGGGGCCGGACACCCAGAGCGCGCTTGAGGCGGCGGCGGGGACGCCCGTCTTGTTCCAAAACGGCATCGGCGGCCTCGAAACGGCGAGGGAGAGGTTCCCCAACGCCCTGGGCGCGGTGGTCACCTACGGCGTCTACCGCGAGGGCTGCAGGGCCGAGCTGAGGGGCGTCGGCGAGATAGCGCTTCCCCGCGGCGCGGAGAAGGTGGCGGAGGCGCTGGAGAGAGGCGGGGCTCGGGTAAAGGTGGTGGAGGACGTGGAGCCGTTGCGCTGGGCCAAGCTGGTGGTAAACGCCGCGATAAACCCAGTCACGGCCATCCTGCAAGCCCCCAACGGCGTCGTGGCGGAGGACCCTTGGGCCTGGGCGCTCGCCGAGAGGCTTGCCCTCGAGGCGGCTGAGGTGGCGAAGGCGGCGGGCCATCCGGTCGACGACCCCGCGGGGGCCGTCGCGGCCATGGCCAGGTCCACGGCCAAAAATATTTCCTCCATGGCGCAGGACCTGGCGAGGTGCCGACCCACCGAGGCGGACTTCATCAACGGCGCCGTGGTTAGATACGGCGAAAAATTCGGCGTCCCCACGCCGTATAACCACGCGGTCTATCTAACGATCAAGGCCCTCGAGGCGAGGTGCCGCCGCTGATTCCGCACGACGCGACGGGCCTCCGGCCCCCTCACCACACCAGGAGCCGCCGGCCACGGGATCTGCGGACGCGGGCTACTCCTAGACCACACTGCCGGCCGGTCCATCAAGGGGGAGTTCGCCGCAACGCGGGTCCGTCTGTCCCCATCATCGCCAGAACGTGAGGCTCCACGCCTCGCCTCCGCGCCGGAGCTTCCGCGGACGGCCTCCAAATGCCCCTCGGCGTACCCTAAACTTCTGCAGGGGGGCAGGCGGCATGAGATTTGAGAGAAGATGCGTGATCCTGACCTCGGAGAGGCCCCAGAAGGCCGTTTTACCTCTAGCCGAACCCCACGGGAGCACCGCCACTCCTCCCTATCTCCAGGGCAGGTGGGGATGCGCGGCGGAGCGTGCCAGGAGGGTCGGCCACGCCGCCGCGGCGGCGCCGACTAAGCCGTCCCGCGGAGCCTCTCCACAGCCTCCCCGACGTACTGCGCAAGGGCCTTCACGTCCTCTGCCACGGACTCAGGCCTGGCGTATCGGCTCAAGACTCCGGGCTTGTCCAGGCAGTTGTATTGAAACTCGTGGAGGTTCAAGGCGGTGTTGGCGTAGTGGAGCAGCTCCCGCCCCGCCAACTGCGAGAGGTCCCGCGCCACCTCCAGCATGAGGCCCGTCGGCATGACGGCAACTATCCAGTCCACAGCCTCAACCGCCTTGCCGCTCCTCAGCCGCTTCCTGCCGGGGTACCTCTGGGCCAGCGCATCTCTGTATTTCATGGCCAGCGCCGCCAGCAACGCCTTGAAGGCTTGGAACGCCTTGCCCGCCGCGTTTCTGTACAAGCCGGCGTCCAGGGACCTAAGGGCGAGGTCGGCCTCATACGTCGCCTCCATCAGCCGCCCCTCTAGATACTTCTGGGGGTCGCGCCAAGGCTTTTCAAGCTCGATCACGGGACTCATGCGGCATATATAAATAACCACGACGGCTTGGCTATGAAGCGTATCAGCCTGCGCTCGACGATGGATCGTACAAAAAGCTGGAGCAACATAGACGCAGCCGCTGGTTATCGTCGGACGTCACCGTTGTGGCCGTGTTTCACGACTTGAACGCCGCAATCAGGTAGGCCGACCTCGCCGTCTTTATGAGGGAGGGCGCTGTGTATGCCGCAGGTCCGGTGAAGGAGGCGCTCGCTGATGATCCGCGCGGTGTACGGCGTCTCCGCCAAGATACTGTGGGGATCGGAGTGGTGGTTTCTGGATAAGGTTTTATAGGGGCGGGAAACTTAGTGCGTGGATATCAGCTCCCTCATTAGGGGCAAGGCTCTGGTCCTTCGACGTGATGCGACCCTCCGAGAGGCCGTAAGAGTCATGGCGGATCACAACATCGGACTTCTCCCCATAGTTGACGATGAAGGTAGGCCCTTGGCGGTCATTTCCGAGAGGGATGTGGTCAGAGCCCTGGCGGCTGGGGCATCGCTTGATAGCCCCGTCCTGGCGACGGCGCGGAGGAGGCCCCTCATCACGGTGACGCCTGATGCAGACGTATACGAGGCCATGGTTAAAATGCGGCGGGGAGGTGTACGGCACCTCCTGGTGGTCGATAGGGAGGGGCGGCTGGTGGGGGTGGTCTCCATCAGAGACTTCATGAGGGACGACGTACTGGCGTATCTGGGCTTCAAGGCGTGGCAACCCCCCGACTACGGCCAGCCCGAGTTCATGTCGCTGTAACGCCTCTGAGCCACAGCGGGAATCCCGGCATCTCTCTGGCTGAGATGTGGCGCCGCGGGGACAGCGCCGCCCTCCGGGGGGACCGGCCTTCGCCGAGGCTATCTGCCGAGGAAGAGGCACAGCGCCTCGACCCTTCCGCGTTGTCCTCCCGGACGCGTAGTTACAAGCTCTGCGCATCTCGGCGGGGAACGGCAGCACGTCGAGATCCGGAAGCACACAGAATCGGGTTGATCATTCGACAAAGTAGAGAGACAGCTGCTGGATGAAGTTTAAAACCACGGACAAGTCTATATGTGCTTCCGGAGTTCATCGTTAAGGAGCTGGAGAGGCGGGGCTTGGACCCCGTTGCGTACGTGGTTGAGCTAATTACCGAACGCGCCGACCCGTCGGAAAGAGCTAGGCTGTACCTTGAAAGTGCCGATTATTTCTGGCGAGAGGGGCTCGCCCTTGAGGGGAGAGATCTAAGGCAGGCGGGGGAGAAGCTGTGGAACTCGATCGTCCAACTGATCAAGGCCGTTGCAGAGACAAGGGGCTTGCGCCATGATTCGCACAGGCTTATATGGGCTGTGGTCAGGAGGATCGCCACGGAGACGGGAGACGAAGAGGCGATAAAGCTCTTCGCCGCGGTTGAACAGCTACATGTAAACTTCTATGAGGGACATCTCGACCGGTTCGATTTTGAAGTCCTCAAGAAGGCGGCGGCAGAGCTGAGGGACAAGCTCAGAAAGCTTATTGCTGCATAGATCTTGTCTCGACGTCGGCGATGGGCCTAGGAGCTCTCTTCTCTGGAGGGCCGCCGAGCGCGGGCTAGGTCTCCTCGACGGGGAAGCCGGGCCTCGTGAGCCTGTCCACGTCCAGCAACCTGTCGATCTCCTCGTCGCTGTATCCAAGCTCCCTCAGGGCCTCCCTGATCGACAGGCCCCCGGCCACCCTCCTCCCGACCTCTGACGCCTTGTCGTAGCCGACGACGGGCGATATCGCGGTTATCAAGGCGGCGCTGCTCTCCGCCAGCCTCCGCATGCGCTCCACGTGGGGGACAATGCCGTCGATGACCAGCTCGGCCGTCTTTCTGAAGGCCTCAGCCAGAAGCCCTATCTGCGCAACCGCGTTGCTTCCCATCAGCGGAATCCCCATGGCCAGCTCAAACTCGCCGAGCATCGCGGCGATCTGGTTGGCGTGGTCCAGGCCGACCACCTGCGCGGCGGCCTGCATCGCGGCTTCGACGGTGATAGGGTTCGTCTTGCCGGGCATCATGCTGCTGCCGGCGACCTCCCCCTGGCTCGGCAGATCTATCTCGTTGAGGCCGGCGGCGGGGCCGGAGAACATAAGCCTCACGTCCTGCCCCAGCCTGTAGAGGTCCACGGCCGAAGTCCTGAGGACCCCGCTGAGGAGCAGGAGATCCGTCAGAAGCCTCATCGCCCTGAACGCGTTGGCCGGCTTGAGGCCGAGGCCCGCCTCCCTGTCGATCTCCTCCAGGGCGAGCCGCGGGAGCCCGGGATGCGCGTTGAGCCCTGTCCCCACGGCGGTGCCGCCCAGCGGGACCTCCTTGACGTACTCCAGGGCCTGCCGTATGGCCTCGCCGTCGTGCCTAAAGGCGTCCGCGTATGCCGACAGCTCCTGCCCCAACGTGACCGGCAGGGCGTCCCGCAGATGCGTCCTGCCGGGCTTCACAACCCCTCCGAACTGCTCGGCCTTAGACTCCAGGCTCTGGACGAGCCTCCGCAGGGCCGGGAGAAGCCCCTCCTCGGCCTCCGCCGCCGCGGCGATCCTGATCGCGGTGGGCACCACGTCGTTGGACGACTGGCCCAGGTTTACGTGGTCGTTTGGATGCACGGGCTTCCCCAGCCTCCTGCTGGCCAGGTCGGCGATCACCTCGTTTATGTTCATGTTGAGCCCCGTGCCCGACCCCGTCTGGAAGACGTCCACGGTAATCTTGTCGTCGTGTAGGCCCTCCGCAACCTCCCGCGCCGCCTCCGCCACGGCGTCTGCCGCGTCGCTGGGCAACAGCCCAAGCCTCCCGTTGGCCCTGGCGTACGCCAGCTTCACAAGCCCCATGGCCCAGATAATCCTTCTGGGGAACTTCGTGCCGGTGGACAGGAACAAGCCGGCGGCCTTCTCGGTGTAGCCCACGGCTTGGACGGGAAATGCACATATATCTGTGGCGGCCTCGCCGGCGGGACGGCGCGTGGCGGTAAGTATATATGGACCGCTCGGGGAATGGCCATGAGGATCGCGATAGCGACGTCGCCGGAGGGCACCGTGTTCCCCGGCCACTTCGCACACGCCCCGATATACAGGATATACCTCTACGAGGACGGCAAGTTGCGGCTGGTGGAGGAGCGGAGAAACCCGTTGGGGGATGTCCCCGACCTAGACGCGGGCGGGGGACACCATCACCAACAGATGCACGGCGTCGCCAAGTATAAATGGCTCAGGGAAAACGTCCTGCCGGACGTAGACGTGGTTCTGGCGGGCGGCGCGTGCCAGACCAGCTACATGTACTTCACGTCGAACGGCGTCAAGGTGCTCTTCACAGAGCCGGTCGAGGTGGACGTGTTGACGCGGTACGTCGAGGAGAACCCGGAGGAGTTCCAGAGGGCCCTGCTCGAATCGGCGCAGTATTAGAGCCTGTAGGCCTCCCTCCTGAACTCCTGGATGTTTTTCTTGAGCCTCTCTGGCTCCGTCAGCGGCATGGAGCACGCCAGCCCCGCGCAGACGTACGCCGCCGGCCTCGGCCCCCTCAACATGGCCTTTATGGACTGCTCGGGGTACGGCCACTCTCCGCCGGACACCGGAACCGCCAGATGCCACGGCCGGTAGGCGGACAACGCCGCCTCCGCCAGCTCGGGGGCGTCGCCCACCACCACGGTCCTCGGAGGCTCCATGAGGTAGAGGTCGACCGCGAGGGCCAGCCCCGCGGCCGACGGGCCGACCCGCCGCAGCTTGCCGAAGAGGGCGCTGAGGGCTCTGCCCGCCGCCTCCCGGAGGTCCCGCCTGCCCGTAGCCGACGAGAGGAGCACCAGCGAGATGGCGGCCACCGAGTTGCCCGAGAAGTTGGGCGTGTCGAGGAAGGGATAGTGCGGCGCGGCCACGACCGGGTCGGCCTCCTCCACGTCCTTGAAGCCGCCGTCGCCCAGATGCCCCGCGACGAGGGCGTCGGCCAGCCCCAGCCCCCAGTCCACGTACTTCAGCGCCCCGGTCCTGCCGTAGGCCTCCAGCGCCGCCAAGATGCAGTATCCGTAGTCCTCCACCACGGCCTTCCCGACGGCGGCCCCGTCCCGCCACCCATGCGCAAGCCGGGCCCCGTCCCACATGTGGGCCATGACGAAATCCACGGTGTCCACGGCGTGTCTCCAGTTGCCCGCCCCGGCGAGCCTGGCCGAGAGGAGCTCGCCCCGCGCCGCCGCGCAGCTCCACCCGGAGTACACTGTCGCGTCCACCCGCGGCGGCCTCCGCCGGCGCCTAGCCTCCACGAGCCGCCGATACAGCTCCTCCGCCTCCGGCCCCTCGGCAGGCCTCGCCACGCGGAGCGTGGCCTTGCCCTCGGGCCACTCGACGTCCAGGAGGCCGAAGTGCTCCACGGCAAGGGGCCACAGGTCGCCGGCCGCCTCCTTGAGCTCGTCTAAGGCCCACCGGTAGTAGCCGCCCTCCTCCCCCTCCACGTCTGCGTCCTGGCTTGCGTGGTACCCGCCGCCGGGTCTCCTCATGAACTCGTCGAACCACGCCGTTATGCCCCTGGCCGTCCGCAGGTACAGCGGCTTGCCGAAGATGGCGTAGGCCTCGGCGTATATGGCCAGAAGCTCTGCGTTGTCTATGAGGAGCTTCTCGTAGTGCGGTATGAGCCACATCCTGTCCGTGGAGTAGCGGAAGAACCCGCCCAGCAGATGGTCGTAGACGCCGCCGAGGGCCATGGCGTCCAGCGTCGCCTCGGCCATCCTCCGGTAGAGGCCCACCCCGTCGTAGAAATACCGCGTCAACAGAAGCTCCAGCTGGGTGATCGGCGGGAACTTGGGCGCGCCGCCGAAGCCGCCGTACTCGGCGTCGAACCCCGAGGCAAGCGCCGTCAAGAGCTCCAGCTGGATCCCCCTCTCCGGCTCCCCGGGCGCCGGCGAGTGCCAAGCCGCCACCTCGGACCTGAGCTCCTCGGCGAATTTCGCTATGTCGCTCCGCCTCTCCCTGTACGCCTCGAGCACCGCCTTGAGGGCCGTGAGCATCCCCGGCGCCCTCCCCATATCGCGCGGGGGGAGGTAGGTGGCCGCCCATATGACCTCGCCGCCCGGCGTCGTGAAGACGGTGAGCGGCCAGCCGGACTGGCCGGAGACGAGCTGGGCCATCTCCTGGAGCCTCCTATCCACGTCCGGCCTCTCGTCCCTATCCACCTTGATGGGGATGAAGTGCTCGTTGATGAACGAGGCCACCTCGGGGTCCGAGTAGGTGGTCTCGTCCATGACGTGGCACCAGTGGCACCACACGGCGCCCACGTCAACCAGAACCGGCCTATCGAGCGCCCTCGCCGCCTCGAAGGCCTCGCGGCACCACCCCCACCACTTCACCGGGCTGTGAAGACCCTCCAGCACAAACGGCGATTTGGTCGCCTTGAGGCAAGAAAGCCTAGTCTCCTCCATGTACGGCCCCGGATACTACCAAATAAACATGGGGCTACAACGCTTATTAATGGAAGACGGAGAGGCGCCATGGTGAAGATAGTCGCGCGGGAGAACGGGCCCTACCTAGTGGAGGTGGACGGCCAGGTGAAGATGGCGCTGTGTAGATGCGGCCACTCGTCCAACAAGCCCTTCTGCGACGGGACGCACAGAAAGGTGGGTTTCCAGGCCCCGCAGCACGTGGTGGAGCTGTAGCGCTACTTGAGCCTTCTCACCAAGATCCTCAGGTGGCCCTCCGGCGTTTTTTCCGCGGAGATAACCTCGTGCCCCATCCTCTTGGCCCAGGCCTTTATGTCGGGGTCCGCCGCCGGATCTGTGGCGAGCACCTCAAGCACGTCGCCCACGTTTATCTGCGTAATTGCCTTAGCCGTCTCCATCACAGGAATGGGGCAGAACTTCCCCCTGGCGTCAAGGGTTTTAGCTGGCTTTATCGACATGGAGGGAAAAGAGGGTTGGTTTTTAAGCCTTATTAACGCCTAGATGAACAGCGTCACCGCGGCGTCTTTAGCCCGCTCGAGGAAGGTGGCGGCTCCCACCACGTCGTCCACGAAGTCCGCCAGGGCGGATTTCTCCTTGATGCCGAACAGCTCCATGGTGGTGGAGCAGGCGTAGATCTTCACGTTGCCCATAGCCTTCGCCTGCCTCAACAGCTCGAACCAAGGCGGGAAGTTCATCTGCTTGACGGCCTGCGCAACCGCGGGCCCGTACTCGGCGAAGTCCGCGGAGATCTTAGGCGGGGCGTTCAACACCTCCTTCCTAATGGCGTTGAGGCCCCAGAAGGTGAAGAACAGCTCCACCTCCCAGCCCCCGGCGGCCGCTGCGCTGGACAGAATCGCCACCGGGTAGAGCTTGTCGACGGTGCCGGACCACGCGATGATCGCCAGCTTATTCCTCTTCTCGACCTTCTCAGACATAGGACCACAGAGATTTCCATATATAAGTCTTCTTCCCCATCACTAAAAACAACACACAACTAAGCTAATAAAATTTAAAAAAGGGACTGCGGGCCTCGCCTTCGTTGCGGCGTGTTTCCAGCCCGCCGCTAATAAAATTGAAATAACTGCAGATCTGCGCGTCCATGGCCGATAAGGTGGCGTTCCTCGTCACTGCGCCGCCGGCGGACACGCCCAGGATATCCACCATGCTGGGCTACGCCCTGGCCGCGGCCTCCATGGGCTTCGACGTGTTGATCTTCTGGACCCTCGACGGGGCCCACGCCGTTAAGAAAAAGGTGTTTGAGAAGCTTGATAGGCAGATCCAGGATAGGTTCAGGCAGTGCCTCGAGATGGGCTGCAAGATGTGGCTCTGCTCCTCGGCGGCGGCCACCTTCAACATAAAGGAGGACGAGGTCGTGGACGGCGTTAAGATAATGGGCATAGCCAGCTTCTACGAATACGCCGCAGACGCCAAAATAGTCCTAACCTGGTAGTTTTTCCCCAGCCGGGAGGATCTCCACCCCCAGCGGATCCCTCACCGGCCTAGACACCGCGGGGGTATACACGGCCGCCAGGGCGCCCTTCGGCCTCGGCAAAGGCCACCGGTTAAACGCGACGTGGTGGTGATAGCCTCCCCACGCCAGGAACACCGCGTCCGGCATCCTCCACGTGACGGCCATGCCGAGCTTCCGGTAGAACGCAGCCGCCGCATCGAGATCCACGTGGGCCCTCATGTGTATATGTCCTATCTCGGCGCCGGGCGGGAGGGGCGACGGGACCGCGTCCCTCGTTAAGCCGTCTAGGTCCAGCGGCAGCGTGTCCATGGCCACCAGCGCCCCCTCCCTGATCCACTCGCCTGGCGGGCGGTCCGCGTACACCTCGAAGCCTATGCCGTCGGGAGACCTGAGATATACGGACTCGCTCACTAGATGGTCGGCGAATCCCTCCACGAGGTCTGGATAGTCGGCCAGCACGCGTTTTATAAACGCGCCGAGAGCCTCCCTGGAGGGCACCCTGATGGCCACGTGGTATATATAGCCGCCGGGAAGCGCCACCTCGCCCTCCCTCACGAGCATCAACGGCCTGCCCCACCCGGCCTCCAAGCCGCCTCCCACGCGGCGGGTCGGGATCCCCAGCACCGACCTGTAGAACTCCTCAACCTCGTCGAGACTCGGCGTGTGGAGGACGACCCCGGCCCACCCTACCTCCATATGAGCAACACGGGCGGGTCATCCCTCTCCCTAGATACGGAGTAGCCTGCGCCGCGCGCCACGATCTCTATGGTCTGGGCCCAGTCGAAGTCGTCCGTCTCGACCCTCACCGCCTGGCCGGGCTTAAGCCTCCCCAAGGCCTCCATGATTTGGTACACGGGGTGCCTGAGGCCCAGCTTGTGGCAACTGTCGTCCCTACTAAACCTAAATTCTAATATCTCCACGAAAGAAAGGGATTTCTCAATTAAAACCTTTCTGCGAATCGCGCCGACACCCCATCGCCGGTCGCCAAAGCCGCAACCCAAGGGCTCCGGCCCCCTCCCCGCCCCAAGGCTTTCGCCCAGTTGCAAGGCCGTGTCGACGAAGTTGCACAATCAATGCAGAAGCCCCACGAAGTAGGGCTTTTTTAGATAAAACCTGCCGCGCTTGAAACCGGCATATTTCAGCAGCTGCTGCATCTCGCTTGATTTATAGAAATTTATAAAGCCTGCGGCGGCGGCGCCGATGGCTATAAGGGAGGGCGGCGCCTCGAGGGGCGTGGCGACCACGCCAAGCCGTTTGACTTTTGCCTTGAGGCATTTCAAGTCGTCTAACGCCGCGCGGGATCTGTGAAACAGATATATCGACACCGCGCACTCGGCCTCGAGGTCGCATAAGGCCCCCGCGGCTCCGGGTAGCTGATATTCGGGCTCGTGAATTACGATATTCCTGTTGAACCCTCTGAGGATCTCTATCTCCACTCCCTTGTACGCATAGGGCACTAAAACCGAGCGGCATCTATCCACGCCAAACAGTCTGTACATAGCGGCCGTGAGAAATAGATGGAACTCGGAGACGAGAAGGCTGTCGAAGAGGGCCGAAACGATATCGCCGTCAACCTCCCCCCGCGCCACGGCCACCGCGCCAAGCCCGTCGAAAGACTCCACCACGTCGAGGGCCTGTAGCAGAAAGGTGTTCGTGGGCCTTTTAGAAGGCTTCTCCACAGGGCCCAGTCTCTGTATCTCCACGGCGCGCTCCAGCACATATGCCAGATAGGAACGCCTTCTATCCACGCCTGCCTCTCGTAGCTCCCTAAGCCACTTGACGCCGTAGTAGTTGAGCCACTTTATGAGATTGTTGACCTCCCCAAGGCCGCCGAAAAGCCGTATTAACTCCCTAAAGTACAGCGGCGCTGTTAGAGACATTTCACCACCCCCATCCGCTTTAAGTCCTCTATCACCTTCTCCACGCCTCTGTAGTCGCCGCTCCTCAACGCCTCCTCCACCCTACGCCTCACCGCAGGCGGGAGGAACCCCGCGTCTCCCACCAACTCGCAGTCCTCCCCCTTCGCCACGCCTCCAGAGCCGATCCTCCTCAGCGTGCCGTCGCCATCTATGTGAACAGTGATCAAATGCCCGTTGGGACAACGCACAACTCTGGCGTACAACCCATCAGGCGATTTACGTGCCAGCTCGCTGTAACGGGAGTCATAAGGAAGCTCCACGACGGCGTTGCACACAGGACACTTGACGCTATAACGAGGAAACATATAGCTCGAATCTCTATAGAATAAATACTTTATTCTCTCGCTGTAACGGGAGTCATAAGGAAGCTCCACGACGGCGTTGCACACAGGACACTTGACGCTATAACGAGGAAACATATAGCTCGAATCTCTATAGAATAAATACTTTATTCTTCAGTATATTATCTTTCGATATCGTTGCTACAACGTGGCGCTGAACATAGCCTCTGCTCCCCACGGGACGCCGGAGGCTCCTCTCGGAGCGGAAGAGGTCAAGGGAATAGGGCCGGCCCCACGGGGGGCTCTCGGCACGTCGCCGCGTGAAGAAGCTGAAAAAGGATTCGCTTAAGGCTCGTTTCCCTTTTTAACCGGCGCGCCCACTAGGTTGCCCCACTCAGCCCACGACCCGTCGTATACCCTGACGGCGGGGTATCTGAGTATGTACTTAAGC
>Ga0081529_128330_pt1 | contig 20513 bp, 21 predicted proteins | sample EchGeymetagenome_FD_71012 | JGI IMG/M metagenome (GOLD analysis project Ga0081529, IMG submission 71012) | Ferrous microbial mat and aquatic microbial communities from Echinus Geyser, Yellowstone National Park, USA - transect B T=78-80 C v2... ...
GAGCCCAACGGCACGGGGCTCACATCTCCAGCCCTTTTCTTCAGATTGTACAGTGCAACTACATCCCTATGCCACTTTTCCTTCCCCTTCTCACAAACACCAACCCTTAGGGCATTGCCCCCATCGGGTTGATAAACAATCTTCAACCCGTGAACTGGGCAAACAGTGGAAGTGCGAGACGGATTAACTAAGACTACGGGGACTCCAAACTCCTTAGCCTTCTCAATAATAGCATTCTTCATTGAGGAAAATGCCGAACGGTAAATCCTCAACCTAAGCTGTTTATCCTTAATATCCTTAACCATATGCTCTGGAGCCCTCTTGGGCAAGTCCTCTAAAACTATGACACTCTTGCCTTCAAAAGCCTCTTTAACGATCAGCTTAGCTAATTTCCTCCTAACATCAGCCTTTTTATCCCTCTCCCTCAGCTTCTTTAACTTCCTCTTCACTTCTCTATCCTTAGCCAGTAGTTATCAACTTCCTCCTATACTCATAGCCCAGCGTAATCCTCTTAGTGTTTGTTTCAATTAAAACGGGTTTACTGTTGATAAGTACAGAGACTGAATTCTCGTTAAGGTCGACGGGAATAAACGCTTTAGGCTCGTAAGGTTTAGGCTCATCCCTCTTAAAAACTATGAAGAACTCTACCACATTCCCCTCCAACAATTTAAACCTAGCCTCACTCGCAATCAACCATCCCTTATTATAATACTCCCAGAAGATCTTAGGGAAGGTTGGTGAAATGAAAACCTTACCCCTCTTTGTGGAAATTGAGATTTCATCAAGGTTGAACTTCCACAAGTGGTCGTCGAGGTGTACGGTAACTCTCTTCACAGACGGTGTATCGGTGTAACTTCTACCCCTCTTCTTCAACTTCTCAAAGCTGTCCAACCTCTCGCTTGCATCTTCACAAGCGGTGTAGATATAGTGTGAGGGTAAGTCGTTATGCTTCTCCCTCTCAGTCTTGTAAACTCCAGATTTAATTTTTGTGAAGGAGGTAGTCTTATTTACGAGTCCATAAATTATTGCGTCCTCTAGTATCTTTTTATACTCTTCTTCAACTTCCTTCAACTTCTGGTAGGTCTTATTGCCCACTTCAACCCTTAACTTCATCGTCCTCTCCACTTAACTCACCTATCAACTTTTTTACACCTTGAACAAGCAGTGTTTTCTTATGGCTCCTTATACCGTTACCAGCGAATGATGTAATGATGAAGATTAAGTCCTCCACGAGTTCTTGTGTGGCATCTTTGGGCTCCTCGCCGAAAATCACCTCAATTTTAACTCCCATGGTTGAAAAGAACTCTTCAATGTACTCGAAGCCGAACCTCGTCAACCTATTCTTGTAGGTTATTAATACGACATCAATGCTCCTCTCTTCTACCAGTTTGAAGAGGTTCAGTAATCCTTTCCTTTGTGTGTTTAACCCGCTAGCTATATCTTCCAAAACTTCGACCACTTTATAACCTTTTGCTGTTGCGTAATTTGTTAGGTAGTTTATTTGTCTCTCCAAGTCCTCTTTCTGGTCTGCTGATGAAACTCTTGCGTAAATTACTGCTCTTGTTTCTTCCCTCCTCTCCAAGTACTTCTTAATCTCGCTGTAAGGTATCCTGTACTTCCCTCCTTCAGTTGTTACTACCCTTATTTTCCCTTCTCTAATCCACCGTAGGAGTGTTGAGTATGAAATGCCGAGAAGTTGGCAAGCCTCCTTAGGTCTCAGTAGTCTTTCCACAAAATTAGTTGATAATAAATGAATATAAAAAGATTTCTATTAACGCGAAAAGGATTCGGCCAAACTACCCTTATACTTCCTAAAGGTAGGGAAGTACTTGAGTTTAGAAACAGTATAACTCATAAGGAGAAAATCGTCATTGAATTTCCATCTCTTCAAGGTCAAGTGAGATCTTCTCGGTTTGAAAACTCTTCTTTCCGGAATAGGCCTCGCGGAAGAATGTATCAATCATGTTGTAGTTCCCGAATTTGTCGTTTTTTCTCTACCTACCTCAAGTTCAAAACCCTTCTCCCTATACTCGTTGATCGCCTTGTCTAGGGCCTTATTGAGATCATTCATTAAAGTTGTCCACATTGTCTCGCCCTCATCGACAACTGTTTCTTGTAATCTCTTGTAGAATACTGTGCTCTTTGGTGGGACTTTTCCGCTTAGGAAGGCATAAACATTTTGCTGTCCCTGATTTCTCCCTCTAACCAAGAGATGTCGTAGATGAACTTGATGATGAGAGTTTTGAAGAGTAAAATGACGTCCCTCTTGGGTTTCTTGGAGTAAAGTGACTCAAGTTTACCCCTAAACGTTTCCCAAGAGAAGAATTTATCTATCTTGAGTAGGAGGTCCTTTTCAGTTGAAAGTGCCTTCATAATATTATCTCATCCCAATTTCTTATTAATATTACTCATGAATTGCCGTTTTAAACAACTTGGATAACGTCTCCTGCCTATAAGTAATACTCGTTATACAAATACAAATAGCTTAATGACGACATTATGTCCTATATAGAACGCCACACTGCTGAAGTTGAGGGAAAACCTTTAACCATAATTTACAACCTCATTAAGGGGTGGGACTTATGTTGACTTTTGCAAGAGTTACTTAAGGAATTTGATAATAAGTCTAGGGTTTTGATGAGTCTTGGAGTTATGTTAGCCTAAGTTTATAGTAAGTATACATATCGTAAACTTTTTAATAATAAAGATATAGTTTAAATTATGGGAAAGACCGTAGTAATTTCCGTTCGAATTCCAGAGGAGTTAGAAAGGGAATTAAAAAAGTATGGTATAAATGAAGTTGAAGTAATTAGAAAGGCTTTAATAAATGAAGTTAAGAAGGCTAAGGCTAAGGAATTAGAGGAAAGAATAAATGAAGTTGCGGATATATTAAAGAAAATACCGTTTGAGAATGTAGTAAAGAGCATTAGAGAAGATAGGGAAAGTAGATGAGTTACGTATTTGACTCCTCATCGATTTATAAAGCGTTTTCATTTAATAAGTTAAGTATTCTAGGAGGAAACTATACTGCAATTCTATCAAAATTCGAGTTAGGAAATGTTATATGGAAAGAGGTCACAATATTTAAAAGGATTACTGAAGATGAGGGTGAGAAATTATATCAGTTTTTACTTAAAGTCCTTGAAACTATGAATTTAGAGGACTTAAAATATAATGAAGTTGAAAAGATTGGTATTAAGAATAGAATCTCATTCTACGATGCATCTTACGTTTGGCTTGCAAGGAATTTAAGTTTACCGTTAATCACTGAAGATGAAAAATTGAGGAAAAAAGTTAGTGGATTTGTAAATGTAATGTCTTTAGAAGAAATTAAATGAATAGTACGTTATTGTCTCTTTAATTCTCTTCATATAATCTGATGTCAGATTTACATCTATTGCATTAATATTGTCTATAGTGTCATCATTAAGCTATTTATATTTGTATAACGAGTATTATTCATGGGTAGGAAGGCTGATTTAGGGAAGACTTAGCATGTCCTTCTTGTGGTAGTCATCACGTGGTTAAGTGTGGTAAGCCCTTGGGTAGGCAGAGGTATTTGTGTAAGGATTCCGATAAGTATTTCCTTGCTGACGCTTTCTATCATCATCATTCCAAGAAGTTGAGGGAGGAGGCTTTGAGGTTGTATGCTAATGGTATGACTATGAGGGCCATATCCAGTGTGCTTAACGTGCATCGTGGTACTGTTTTCACTTGGATTAAGCGTTATGGTGGGCAAAAGCATGAGAAGCTTGTGGAATTGTGAAGTAAAGCTAAGGATTTGGTCAAGGATAAGGTTACTGCTAAGGTTGTTGATGAGATGTGGACTTATTTGTACAGAGATGCTAAGGCTTTCTACAAATGGATCTTTACTTGCTACGTTTACACAAGCCTTGGTTTTTACTTAATCTATTCAGTTGGTGATAGGGACGAAAGGGCTTTCAGCGAGGTTAAGAAGTACTTGCCGGATGAGGGTAGATGGGTGAACGATGATTACAACTTGTACTTCTGGTTGAAAGATCACACGGTTATCTCACCCGTTAATCCCAATGAATCCCTTCATTCCTCAGTGAGGGATAGGTTGGTTAGGTTCAAGAGGGCTACTAAGGCAGTAAATAGGAGCATTCGCACTATGATGTACTCCATAGCCCTAGTCTTATGGGAAAAAGCTAATACCAGAATTTGTAGCTTAATAACTACACTATGTCCACACTCTATACTTTATCATAAATCTTATATTACGTTTCAAAAGAAACATTTTTATGACTGGAAGATATAAGGTGTTAATAGTTCTCATAATTCTATTGGTTGGTGTAATTGCTCTCCTATATTATAGGGTAGGGAACCAGCAAGAAACTTGCGAACAACAAAAGGTATATTTCAATTTTAATTTGGAGGAGGCTTTAAACTTTTATGAGTCTTTAAATACTAGCTTGTGGCTTTTAAGGGAATATCCAGGGTCCCACACAATATGGCTTGCAGATGATCAAGCATTAGATTATAACGCTTTAATGTTAATTTACAATATAACTCATAATGTTACTGCAAAAATGTTAGCCGAACAGATATTGATTGCGATAAAGCCTTATGGTGGTTTGTATAAATATTATAATTCAGTCTTCGAAATTTTCGGAATATATCCTAGTACCACAACTCCTCAAAGCGGAGTAGATATCATTGTTGGTAATATTGATAATTACACATTGAAAGCAACGCTTTTCAATCACACTATCAGTAATTACTACGACTATGCCGATCTTTTAGCTTACAGGGTATTATTATGGTTGCAGCTGGGAAACTATAGTGGGGCAGAGGAGAACTTCATTAGCCTAGTGAAAATGTGGAACGGAATCGGGTTTAATGACTCAGCTTATTATAATGATACTTACCAGTCATATAAACTTGCACTTTTCTTGATAGTATGGAGAGCCTTAGAATTAAATCCTCATACTTGCTTATTAGCAACTAAATACGTCAATATGACGAGAGAAGTTTCCAACATAATGTCCCTACTACAAAGTTCTCAAGGTGGAGTTTGGACCAACTATAAGTATGTTAACGGAAAAATAGAATATGGCTATAACATTTCTTCAATGAATGGAGAAACTACTTCCCTTTTCGTAATAGCATATGCATTAATGTCTACTAATATAAGCATACCGATAACATCATGAAAGTTTTTACAAAAATTTCCTTTTAATAAAAATTGCTCTTTTACTAAATTTCTATTTATATAGTATAGCAAAATGGAGCCATTCACGCATCCTTTGGAAATTCAGTTTATTTAAAGAATCGTAATGAATTTAATTAAATATCGCCGCTTTGACTGGGTGGAGATCCACGCTCAGCAGTTTACTTTGTTATCTCCATCTTATTCATGAATTACAATTCGCAAAAGAGACTTGAATCGCCTCAGCAAAACGTATAGATTGCTTCCTTATTTTGAGAGAAGAGTTTTATTCGGAAATATAGAAAGTATATTATCAAAAAGGTAAATTATCTCTGATATAGCGCTAACCACCATGTTGGTTAATATGGATCGTAGTTATATCAGAAACAAGGCAAAAATACGTCTTATAAAAGTCATCAAATACAAGTAGTAATGTAAATACATTTATTACGTAAGCGTAAATCTTATAACTTATAATATACGAATTTTACTTTTACATATGCCAGTGATTAGCATAAGAATTGATGAGAAGTTAAAGAGGAAAATGGATGAATTAAGTTATATAAATTGGAGTGAAGTAATAAGGAGAAAGATAGAGGAAGTAATTGAAGAGAAAGAGAGGAAAAGGAAAAAAGAAAGAAAGGACTATAGGAGAATCTCTGTAGCCTCGGTCAAATCCTTTGAATTCTTCTTAAATTACGGCGGTAAGAATTCCGAAGAAGTTATAAGGGAATGGCGTGAGAAAAATTAGCAGTCATAGATGCATCAGTTGTAATAAAGTGGTTTGCCAATGAAACTTATAGCAGAGAATCACTAACTCTTAAGGAAGCATATGTAAAAGGTTTAGAGGATTTATCTGCACCTTGTATTCTTCCCTTTGAAGTTTTGAACGGATTAAAGTATACTTATAATCTAAGAGAAAGGAATTAGAAGAAGTAGGCAAAATTTTATCTGATTTCCAAATAACTCTTTACGGATTTGAAGATATGCTTAGCGAGATTATTTCTCTTTCTTCTAAGTACGGCATAACGATATATGACGCTGCATATATAGTATTGGGTAAGGTTTTAGGGGACAAAGTATATACTGCTGATGAAAAACTACTCAGAAAAGTAAAAGAATTACATTTTGTAATTCACATAAAGGATTTTAAATAATAAGGGCAATTCCGCTTGGCCATTTGGATCATTCCACGGGTTAAAATTATCTTGCCATGGTCCATTGGCAGCAACAATTACCATACTTCCTTCTGGTTGAACTGATGTTGACTGCGCTAATATTGACATAACAAAAACACCTATTGCTCATTAATATTAAAATAGAAAATATGGTTGAAATTATCTTTCTTAACACTTGTTGCTTACTTCATTTCATAATTAGTCGCTTAATTATTTAATATTTATAGGTAACAAGTTAAAAAATATACGATTGTACTGTATTATGTACCTAAGCTTTAATCCTTATTTTAATAAATTTAGGTATGTTAGGCTTATCTAAAGCATATATATGAGTTTATTTAGCCAATGCTTTGTGGACTAGTTCAATTTTCTTAAATGTTAAACTTGTTAAATTTTCTTAAATTCAAAATCGGACGTTGATTTAAACGTAAGTTTCTACGTTAACTAAGATAAAAATTGAAGTAACCCACAAAGCATTTAGCCAAATTTTTTATTGTCAAAAAATTTAAGCTCAGAAAAGGTCTTATACTACATGTATTGGAAAGTAGGAATCATATCAGACGAGATCTCTCTCGATTTCGAGCACGCAGTAAAAGTGATAAAAGAGCTAGGTGCAATTCACGTTGAAGTAAGAAATTTATGGAATAAGAATATAACACAAGTATCAGACTCCGAATTTTCAGAAATAAGGAACATTGTTGAAAAATATGGGTTAACTATTTCGAATTTAGATTCTCCTACCTTTAAAATATATATTAATGACGAGAAGGGTTATAAAGAGCACTTACAAATCTTGAGGAAGGTAATAGAGTTAAGTAAGAAAATTGACATAAACTATACTAGAATATTCACCTTTTGGTACGAGGGGGAATTAAAATATTATATTGATAAGCTAGCTGAGAGGTTTAACAGTGCCATTGATATAGCTGAAAGTGAAGGGGTAACATTAGTGATAGAGAATGAGTACAGTTGTCTCGTGGGAATTGGTAAAGAACTTAGAACGTTTTTGGACAAAATAAAGTCAAAATGGGTTAGGGTATTATGGGATCCTGGTAATGCATTTTTCGCTAGGGAAACGCCTTATCCAGACGGATACGAATTAATAAAAGATGACATCATGCACTTGCACATCAAAGACGCTATGGTTAAAGATGGGCACTTCATTTGGATGCCAGTGGGAAAAGGGATGATAGACTATAAGGGGCAATTAAGAGTATTAAAGGGTAAGCCATATGTAATATCTTTAGAAACTCATTATAGAAATGCCGCAAATGACCCAGAGGCAAGTACTAAGGAGTCCTTCAATGGCTTAATGAAAATATTAAGGGAGATAACAAGTTGATATAATTGTTAGTTAAAAGAAAGTCTTATTTTAATCTCTTAATTAACCACTCAGTTACTTCTTTATACAATCTCTGCCTAACTTCATAATCGTAAAATATATGTCCACCCTTGTCAAATAGTAATATTTGTTTATCAGTAAATTTTATTTGGTTGTAAAACTCCATTGAAAATCTGAAATCTAATACCTCATTACCTTTCGAATGAGCAATGAGTATTGGGACGTTAATTTCATCAGTTATATGCATTAGGTTAACTTTCATTTCACTAGTATTTCCTATAGTATACCCATTCCGGGGTTATTTTTACTTTTTGCCGTTACTTTTCACCTTTAGCTACCACAACTATAACAGGTATCCCTTTAACCTAAACTTCTTGACCCACCTATGTATCTCCGACCTGGATTTGCATACCCCTAGGATCCATTTGACGCAATATACGCCATAATAGCTGTTGTAATAATAATTATAATAATAGTGACAATAGTACTAGGCCTAAGAAGAAGATAAAAGTAAAAATAAAGCCAAAATTTTTCTATTTATTTATTCAATTTGTACATTCGATAGAAATATTCTTCTTTCTACAATAGGTTTTGTTTCTTTTATTCTAAATATATCCCTAAGAATTATGTTTTCAGAAGAATTTCCTATTAATAACTGATATTCACCTTTCTCTACTACTAGTCGCATAAAGCTGTCATAAAACGCTAATGCCTCCGTGGGTAATATGAATTTCACTCTTCTCTTTTCACCGGGTTTAAGATGAATCTTAGCAAATCCTTTTAATTCCTTAACTGGTCTAGCAACACTAGAAAAGGTTTTTGAAACATATAGTTGAACTACATCATCACCTTCCATTTTCCCCACATTTTTAACATCTATTGAAATGGCAATATTACTGTTAGGTCCTATCTCTTTTGGCGTTACTTCAAGGTTAGAATATTCAAATTGAGTGTAACTTAATCCATATCCAAATGTAAATAATGGAGATGAACGGAGCATAACGTATGGTCTAAAGGAAGATGGTTTCCTATTATAATATAATGGTATTTGCCCAGTATCCATTGGGAACGTTATAGGCAAGCGTCCACCTGGATTGTAGTCTCCAAATATTACATCAGCTATGGCATTTCCTCCTTCTTCTCCTGGAAACCATGCTTCAATTACTGCTTTAACGTAATTAATTATCGATGAAAGAACTAAGGGCCTACCATTAATTAAAACTAAGATTATTGGTTTTCCAGTCTTGTATAGTTCTTTGAGTAATTCCTCTTGAACTCCAGGTAATCTTAGACTACTCCTATCATTACCTTCTCCAGTGACTGCTTGATATTTCTTAAACTCTTCTTCTGAAGGAATATCCATCCATGATAGCGGCAATCCTGATTTCTCACCCATGATTGCTATTATTACGTCGGCTTGCCTTGCTATCTCTATTGCCTCGGCAAATCCTTCTTTTGATTCGCTTGCAATATCGCACCCCTTTGCGTAAAGCACTTTACTTTCCCCAACCTTCTTAACTATTCCTTGAAGCACTGTTACGATCTCTATCCCGCTATCTATATTTAGATGTCCAGTATAAGTATAATCTCCTAACATATTTCTTGGATCATTAGCATTTGGTCCTATTACTGCAATTTTATTAACATTCTTGCTTAGAGGTAGTATGTTATTTTCATTTTTAAGGAGAACTATTGACTCTCTAGCTGTCTTTAACGCTAATTCTCTCGATTTGTGATCATCTAACTTTTCTGGAACCGAATTTTCATTAACAAATGGATTGTCTAAAAGTCCAAGTCTATCTTTAATTCGTAAAACTCTCTCCACGGCCCTATCTATTAGAGACTCTGGGACCAAACCCTCCTTTAGAGCATTAACTAATGGTTCACCATAGCAATCTATAGTAGGAAACTCTATATCCACGCCAGATTCCAGAGCCAAAATAGCGGCCTCCATCTTATTTGATGCAACCCTGTGTATTGTCTCTAATTGTCTAATACCATCGTAATCAGATACTACTATTCCATCAAATCCCCATTCTTGTCTTAAAATATTAGTTAATAATTGGGGATTGCCATGGCATGGTATTCCATCAATCTCATGATATGCAGGCATAATCGACATTACTTTTCCTATCTTTACGGCAACCTCAAAGGGAAAGAGGAACGTTTCCCTCAATTCTCTATTTCCAACATGCACTTGTGCAATATTTCTTCCACCCTCTGGGAAACCATGAGCTGCGAAATGCTTTGCAGTCGCTACCAATTGATTATCACCTTGTAACCCGGTAATATATGCTAATCCCATTGAAGCTACTAAGTATGGGTCTTCCCCATAAGTCTCTTCGCATCTTCCCCATCTTGGGTCTTTACAAACGTCTAACACGGGAGAAAGACATTGGTTAACTCCAACTAGTCTTCCTTGAGATCTTATGACTGATGCTATATCCATAACTAATTCAGGATTCCAGGTACTAGCCAACCCAATCGCTTGAGGAAATGCTGTAGAAGAGTATCCCATTAAACCAGATAGACATTCTTCGTGTATTATTGCTGGAATCTTCATCTTGGTATTTTCTACTAGAAATTTTTGAATTTTATTAACTAGTTTTGCGACTTCTTTCGGTTTTAGTCCTAATCTGCTACCAGCTACTCTAGTGATCTGCCCTATTCCTAATTTTAGATATTTTTTTGCTTTTTCCTCAGAGAACTCCTTTTCCTCTATAAGAGCGTCTATTGGTATAGCTTGAAGTTGAGCTATTTTTTCCTCCAAGTTCATCTGATTTAGAAGACTCCTTATAGAGTTCACGATAATAAAATATCTCTATTTAGATTTAAGAGTTTAGGTTTACATGTTATATCTTGACTAGTTTAAATACTTCTCTACTATCCAGTGAATAAGTAAGCTCTTTAAATAAGAGAAATATTTTGATAATATAGCATCACTACTATCTAGTTCTAGATGCCACATTTTCTCGCACTCAACTGATAAGTAATATCTCTAGCCAATGCTCTTTAAGTCTTTAGTTATCTTCTATAAAAGGAACTATACCTTTACATTGTTTATCAAGTTCTTTACTTTTTATTCTGTATCGCAAAATCCTCAATATGAACTTGGAATATTCCTTCAGATATTAACCGGAAAACCCCATTATGAGAATCATCTGAAAAAACACGTTAGTGGGATCATAGACGAATCCTAAATCCCCATTAAGTTCTCATAAAAGTTTAATCGTGCATCCTTCGCATGAAATTTCTATGAGAATTTTAACGTAATAGTCTTAGGTAATCTCATTAATCCTATCAATGATTAAGCTATTCCGTGAATTGGTCTTTTCTTCTGCGACTTCGCCCTCCATATACTCTCACTCCCAAAGCGTTTAGACTGCTGTACCCATTTTTATTAATGTTTCCAAAATGTTTTCTCTTCATTTTTGTCTCAGTTTTACCAGCGAAATAGAACCTATCATATCTACCAAATCAGAAGTTGTTATGGAGGAAAGATTTCTGTCCTTCCTTATTTGTTGGGAGAAAAACTCTGATTTCGAATGTTTACCATTATCTACTACTATCAACTCCTACATCAAGCCCAACCTTACTCCTTCTCTCTACAACATCCTCTAAGTTTAACTCTAGATAAATGTAAAGCTAGTAAACACAATTTCCATTAGGAAAAAGGTTAGCAATATATTTTATAAATTTTCTACGAAGATTAAGATATGAATGGGGTTTTCCTAACTAACGTGACGCCTTTTACCAAAACATTTGAGCTAGACTTAGAAGGGCTAAAAAGGATTGTAGAATTCGCAGAGAGTGTTGGGTATAAGTATATTGTACCTCTAGGTACTGCTGGTGAGTTCTCCTCACTTACCTTCGAAGAAAAAGTTAGAGTTATTGATCAAGTAAGAAAGGCATTAAGTAAGGGGGAGATCATAGCTGGTGCATCATCTACTTCCTTTTTAGAAACTGCTGAACTTTGCAAAAAATATAAGGAGATAGGTGTCGACAAAATTATGATCTTACCTCCTTACTACTTAAAGGGTAACGAAAAGGGAATAACGGATTATTTCATCAAAGTCTCTGAATTGTGTGATTTAACCATAATATTATATAACAATCCATCATCAGCAGGTATAGATCTTTCCCCTCAACTAATAAAGAGATTAAGCGATATAATACCCAGTTTTAAGGTGCTTAAAGAGGCTAGATATAATGTTGTAGAATTTAAGGAAGTATTGAGACTTGTAGGGGATAAGATAGATATAATAGATGGTTTAGAAGAGAGAGCGTTATTGGGTCTAGTTTTAGGGGCTAAGGGATTTACTACCTCAATGGGCTCGTTTTCCTCATTGCCTTTTATGATTTATGAGAGTTACGAGAAAAAGAGGGATATAGATACTACCATAAGACTATATGATTTACTCTTAGAGTATAGGACATTTATAAAATTCCCCTTGACAATGTCCCATTTAGCTAAGCTAGGAGCTTGGTTACGTGGTTTAATCTCAAGCTATGTCACACGACCCCCACTACCGAATTTAGACGATGTGATAAGTGAAGATGTTAAGAGAAAGATTATAGAGAAAATAAATCAGATATTAAACTTTGAGAAAAATGGTATAAAGTAAGGCAGGTGATATGATGAGCTGGTCCGCTCTTATAAAGGTTAATTTTCTTCTCCAAGTCACGTAGAGGTTAATTTTGAGCTAGTAAGTGAATTTAGACCATCCTACACAGGATAACGATGACGTAAATGTAAAGCTGTCTCTAAGCAAGAGAATAGTTAGATACCACGGTAAAGAATTTTAAACCTAATAGTGTTTATCAGAACAATATCCAGGTAGAGAATAAAATAAAAATGATCGCTGTAACTTCCAGGGAAATCTTTTAAGACAACTAAGACGGATGCTAACGTTATTTGAAAAATAAAACATATGCACTTGCTATTACCTTAAGAAGACAATTTATTTTTGAATAATTCCTCAACTACTTTAGCTGCCGATTTAGGCTGTCTATCTCTAGTAAATATTCCTTTCCTATTAAGTATTGTTCTCCCTGGATTTTGAGGGGTTCTAAAGTCAGCAAAGTTCCAAATGTGAAAGCCTACTATGTAATTGTTCTTCCTTAAGGCTTCTATATACTTTCTTATCATTTCACTTTGATATTCCTCCGACCACATTTGGGGAGGATCGCTATGAAGGCCATATATTGCATCAGCACCAAATTCGGTAATGATTATTGGCTTCTCTGGAAACTTCTTATGAATTTCCTCTAATTCCATTGCGACAGTCCTTACACCACTATCAATATCTCCCCACTCAGTATACCACCCATGATAATAGTTTAAGGAGATTATGTCAACATATTCTAACGCTAGGTCTCGTACTGATCTATGAGAGGCGAAAGTTACTGGCCTAGAAGAATCCAAAGTCTTCAAGAATTTAACTTCTTTCTTTATAAACTCTGCAACTTCATACATATCGCTAGGGGGTTCATTCATAACGCTATACATTATTACTGAAGGTCTATTTTTATGTTGCCTAATCATTTCCTTTATCGTATGCTTTACCTTTTCGAAGTACTTTATATCACTGAACATCTTAGCAATCTCCTCTTGGCTCATCACCCTACTAATATTGGAATAACATAAAGGTGGCTCTAATATGACCAAAAATCCCATTTCATCGGCTAAATCTAAATGTTCATTTGAATAAGGGTAGTGGGAAGTTCTAAACGAGTTAGCTCCAATTTTTCTCATAAGGTAAAAATCCCTAACTAATACTGCCCCGTACATAAATTTACCTAGTATTGGAAAATCCTCATGTCTTCCAAAGCCCTTTAAGAATATGGGCTTACCGTTCAAGTATATTCTGCCATTCTTCACCTCTACATCTCTAAAGCCTATACGTTCATAAATCGAGTCCTTCAGATTTTCATCAACGTATATTTCCACTATGAGAGTGTATAAGTAAGGATTATCTGGAGACCACGGCGTAACATTACCTACATCTTTTTCATATATTTCGTTACTACTCTCCTCATCTAATAGGGCTTTTCCCTCTTTATCAACTAATTTAAATCTTAGGCTGTGCTTTTGATTACATTCTGGCAAAATCTCTACCTTTAGATGTCCATTGGATTTAGTATATACTGTTATATCTTCTACGTGACATTCATCTACAAACTCTATGTAAACTGGTCTCTGGATCCCTCCATAGTTGAAGAAGTCAAATGCTGCAATGTTTAGATCTTTAGCTGGGGGTAAGTTGTAGGGTGATGATGTGTTATCTATCTTTACTACTATTTTATTAAATTCATTAGTATTAAGTTTAATTGGAAATTTGAATTGTGTAAATGATCCCTCATGAGTTCCTACATATTCTCCATTAATCCAAAGTTTTGTGATGTATCCTGCCCCCTCAAATACTATCCAAGCCTTCTTACTCTCATAACTACTAACAAACAGATCCTTCTGATACCACGCTATACTAGAAAACTGATCCCATTGTGGGTTTTGCTCATTCCAAGAAGCCGGCACGTAAATAATATCTTCAGATTCTAAACCTTTACCCCACTCGTTCTTTTCCCCAACATTCTCACTATCTATCTTGAATTTCCAAAAGCCTTGAAGATCTATTTTTGGCCTATAAAACGATCTCATATAGTATCTACAAACAAGAGAGTGTAATTAAAGCTTTATTAAAATATTAGAAACTTCTAAATAGTAACGCTAAAGAATTAAATAGGCAATCTCATATACTTCTATTCGGGGTAAATATTGGATAAGCCAAAGCTAGTCTTAAAAGAGTTTGTTCAACATAATGAAATAGCATTAGGTCATCATCAGTTTAGATCTCTCTATATAGGCTTTCATCCGATTTCCAGAAACATGATAGTTCATGATGGACATGCGGCTAAAGTTTATTCCAATGGAGAAGTAATATATAGAAATGAAAAGTTAGGCAAGCCACCTAGAGCGGCAGGTAATACATATGCTGCATTAACTTGGTCTAAAGATTTATTATTCATAGGTGGATGGCTTAAGGCACCTCCAGGAATGATAGAGGTATCACAATATGAGAGAATTTTGAAATATCAGGATATGCGGATGAAGTATAGTCATATACACATGATATATGACGATGATAAAGTAGAAATTCTATGGAGTAGGAAGTGAGATGATAAAATTCCTCCAAACAATTGGTATGGTTAGGTAACTGACTTACTTTACGACCAGCACGAGGATGCAGTCTACTTCAGTAGAGCCGATGGGCATGCTGAATTAGGCTTGTGGAAAGTAGGTGTATCTACTAGAGATGCAGAATTTCTGGTGAAGAATCGTACTGTATATAAGATTGAAATGAAGGATGATAAAATCTACGCCACGATATTTAATCCTATACACTGATGTTTCATCGATAATGGTATATAATACACTTAATGGTGAATACAAGTTTGTAGAGTCATTTGACTTTCCATTAGAAAGCAATAAGAAGATACAGATAAGACGTGTTGGAGGACAAATAGTGCAAAATACAGAACAAACTAATTGCATTCTATGGTGGTACCCTCATACATATTGATCCACAAAAGGATGTATATAGGTTATATCCATTTCTAGATATTCGCAACCCAGAATCGGAAAGACCCACCTATATTCCAGGATTTAGAGCTCAAAAAGCTTACATAATGGGTATATTATATCAGTAAATCCTGCAGAGGACTTAAGGGATATGTCATCAAGGACCACATTTGGTCTACTCTTAAGGATTGACCCAGTAGTACCTCAGATAATTACGGAAAGAGGAGCAACCTTTGGCATGGCACACGATGGTGAATATTTATATGTTGGCGCTTCATATGCCAATCACACGGGAGTACACTTATAGGGCTGGTGAAGGTGGAGTATTTGCAATTCCATTTAGTGAACTGTTTAAGAAACCGTGGAATCCGCTAAGGATATGGATTCATGATGGTCCGTATTCGCCAACCGCAGGAATAGATGGTTGGTTTGGTGGTATTCCACTGAAAGGGTTAAGCGAAAAGAAAGTAAGAGTTTACACTGCAAAGTCAACTAAGATGAGGATTGCCGAGTACTCACTACTCTCAAAGGTTAGAGATGATACTGTTACACTGAATACTGGATGGAATATAATAGACTTGAACAGCTATTACGATATAATTGCGTTTAAATTAGATGAGAGTATAGACCTACTTCAAGCAGAAATAATTTTAGAGTAAAAAGCTTTTTATATTTCTATTTCTTCGTTCTCTTTTAAGGTAGTAACAACTCCATTTATTTTACCTTTAAACTCTCCATGAGAAATCTTTATCCTTATCTTTCCATTATTAACTATTAGCAAGCCCCACGCTGTAGGAAGTAACAATATCCACTTCAAATTCTTACTTTTGCCTATAATGACCTCGTTGTTTAACATATTAACCTTCATACCTTCAATAGCGTAAATCATGCTTAAAGCCACTAATGGTCTCATATATCTCGCGCCCCACTCAATATGGTTCCAGAAATTACCTGCAATCTCATACCTCTCATAAACATTCCTCAAAATCTTCTTCGCATATTCGTCAAAACCGCTATAAAACATATGTAATGCTAGATAATACTCTACGCCACTCCAAGGAGCTTTTGATTGTATTGAAAGTTTAACTCCTAAAGGTGTAATATCATCATTTGATGAGCCATTTCTAACTCCCTCCTCTCCACTGTAGTTATACTTCATTATTGAGGAGAACACGGATTTCCTTCTCTCGTAGTCTAAAAATTCTGGAAGATCCAACATTTGAACATACCAGTCACCCGTTATTTGGGATGCATTTGACGAGTCATCTCTTAAATTTGAAATGGGATCATACCAGTCCATATAATACTCCCCATTCCATAAGTATTTATTAACTTTTTCTATTAGCTCTTTTACCTCGTAGTTTTGAGGGTTACTGAGTAGTTTTGACGCTTCATTTAGTGCTTCTAGTGCTGATATCCATAGAAAGGATACGTATGGAGAAAAGCCTAACCATGACCAATCGTCTAGTGTTTGCATTGATAATGCCAAAGAGTGATAACCTAAAATCTTGTGAGCATCGTTAGCTCTTAGCATGCTATTTACATATCTTATCCACTCTATTCCAGATGGTAAAGTAAGGTATGGTAAACCATCCATGGTCTGTGTCCTCATAATACTCTCGATCGCGTTTCTTGCTACTTCGTAAACGCTCTTTAGTAACTCCCTATCACCCGTATACTTTGCTATTAAATAATAGAGTAATACAAATTCTGGATTAATATCTATTCTCTCGTAAGTATCTACTGTTAATGAGTAGCGAATATAATGAGGCATCCTGCCCTTAGGATCCTTACCAGTCTCATTGACAATTCTCTTTATAGTTCCATATAATTTTTTGAGATCGGTACTTATAGTGGGATCTTTCATAATCTCTTCCTTATACTTCATTAAATTCTCTGGGAACGCTAATGAAAATATAACGTATTCTGGGGTATCCTCCTTTAATGCTCTATTGGAAAGGTCTTTTACAATATTCTTTGCTAAATCTGGAAATAGTAGCATTACCCCCGGTAGTGCATATAGCAGTACGTCTATGGTATTTAATGCAGTGTTTTCCGGACCATCTGTATAGGGATACTTCCCAACTTTCCTATGATCTGAGGCATCGAAATATCCTTCCCATATTCCAAAGAATCCGTCCTTAGTTAGCCAAGTACTTTTCACAAGTGTAGCAATCTGTGCTCCAATTAAATCAGTAATCCACGATTCTATACCTTCTGCATTATAAAATAAATCGTGAAATTGCATAGTCTTCTCCTCTAGGTAATTTAGATTTCTCATTACGTAATCCATTACTTCTACACAGTTATTGAAAAAGTTCTCGTAATAGTGCCCAACTCTCTTACCATCTTTAAGTACAAAATTAGGGAAGAACCAAGTAATTATGAAAGTTACGTTGCTTCCTTTACCACTTATAATTGCTAGATTATCCCCCTTCTTCTTGGCTAGAGTGTTAGATCTATAATCGTCCCAGAAGTCGAAAATTTGATTATAAGCTACAGAGAAAGGTTCATCTCCAATTACCTTAACGCATAGGCTTCCTTGATATCTAGGATCATCTGGAGATGTTTCCCCTTTAAATATTATCATATCGTCTTTAACTTCTATTTGACCTTTTTCAAAAGAATTGTTAATTCCGAAGAAGAATCTTGTATTCTTCTCACTATTAAATTTAAATATTAATACCGGTAGAGAAGAGTTCTTCACATCTAGGGGTATAAATGGTGAAAATGCCTTTAGTTTTATTTTATTATCGTAATTTAGGTAAGCAATTGGCATTTCTCCTATAAACTCAATTTCCCTTATTGGCCTTATCCAAGGTCTTGTATATGGATTTGCTCCAAAATAATAGTCAAATGCTTGGAGAATTCTTATAGTCTTTCCATCTTCATACGCGAAGAAGGAGTCGAACTCTGTTAAGAAATATTTGTACCTATCCTCATTTTTTTCTGCTATTCCCCCGTTGTTAAATATGGTCCACGAGTATAATCTACCATCTGCCCTTATTTCCACAGATCCAGTCCCTATCCCACCTAGAGGAATTCCAGAATCTAAGGCGTAGGAGTATTTGTATTTCATACACTTTCGTTTATTTTGTCTAGTAAATAAGGCTTTCATAGCACATCAATCAAAGTGGTTTTCTTCATATTTCTGAACTAATTCGTGATGTAGTCGAAACTTAAGGACGAAGAATGTAGTGACAAAGTAATAATTAAACGACTTCATTACTATAATTTGCTAGATACTTTATCATCTTATGATTCATTATGCAATAAAATGTTTAGTAATAAGCTTTAATTTTTGACTTGGACCAATGAGTGTAGAGATGGCAATAGAATTAAAAACTTTGGGAAACTACAAGGCGGTTTTAGGGGAAAGCCCAGTTTAAGATATGGAGAAAAACAAACTATTCTGGGTGGATATAGATGGAAAAAATAATAGTAAATAGTCTAGATACCAATGAGGAGAATTATTATAATACTCCGGATGTAGTAACTTCCCTATGCCTAATTGATAATATTAGGATTATAGTAACTTTACGTCATGGATTTCATATCCTAGACCTGACTACCGGAAAGATACTACCATTTTTAGAATTACAGAATGATAAAGAGAATAGATTTAATGATGGAAAATGCGATGTGATGAGTAGGTATTGGGCTGGTACAATGAATCTAGACATTGAGAACCCAAAACCCACTGCTAGTTTATATAAATTAGAAGATAAGAAATTAACTAAGGTCTTGGAAAAACTTTACAGATCTAATGGACTCGGCTGGGATCCCGATAATGAATTATTTTACCTAATAGATACCGTTTGTCCCTACACTTTCATTTCAATCATTTTATGTTCATTCATGATCGAGTGTAGGGACTTAGCCCTCAACCACCCACTTACCGTAGGTGGGTCATGGGACTCCTTCGAGCCCAACGGCACGGGGCTCACATCTCCAGCCCTTTTCATCAGATTGTACAGTGAAACAACATCCCTATGCCACCTTTCTTTTTCCTTCTCACAAACACCAACCCTTAGGGCATCGCCCCCATCGAGTTGGTAAACGATCTTCGCCCCATGAATTGGGCAAACAGTGGAAGTATAAGATGGGTTAACTAAGACTACGGGGACACCAAACTCCCTAGCCTTCTCAATAATAGCATTCTTCATTGAGGAAAATGCAGATCTATAAATCCTCAACCTAAGTTGTTTATCCTTCACGTCCTTTATCATATGCTCCGGAGTTCTCCTTGGCAAGTCCTCTAAAACTATGACACTCCTACTTTCAAAAGCCTCTTTAACGATCAGCTTGGCTAATTTCCTCCTAATGTCTACTTTCTTATCCCTCTCCCTCAGCCTCTTTAACTTCCTCCTCACTTCCCTATCCTTAGTTGACTTACCAGTGATTGTCAACTTCCTCCTATACTCATAGCCCAGAGTAATCCTCTTAGTGTTAGTCTCTAAAAGCATCGGTTTTCCATCAACTAATACAGAGACCGAATTCTCATTTAGATCAACTGGGATGAAACCCTTAGGTTCATAAGGTTTAGGCTCATCTCTCTTAAAAACTATGAAGAACTCTACAACATTCCCCTTCATCAGCCTAAACCTGGCCTCACTCGCAATCAACCAACCCTTATTATAATATCTCCAGAAGATCTTAGGGAAGGTTGGTGAAATGAAAACCCTACTCCTCTTTGTGGAAATTGAAATCCTATCAAGGTTGAACTTCCACAGATGATCGTCGAGGTGAATAGTAACTCTCCTCACTGACGGTTTCTCAGTGTAACTCCTCCCTCTCCTCTTCAACTTCTCAAAACTGTCTAATCTCTCGCTTGCATCCTCACAAGCTGTGTAAATATAATGGGAGGGTAAGTCCTTATGTTTCTCCCTCTCAGTCTTGTAAACTCCAGCTTTAATCCTGGTGAAGGAGGTAGTTTTGTTTGACAGCCCATAATTTATTGCCTCCTCTAGAACCTCTCTGTACTCCTTCTCGACCTCCTTAAGTGCTGAGTATGTAGAATAGTCAACCCTAACCCTTAATTTCACTGTCCTCTCCACTCAACTCACCTATTAGCTTTTTTACACCTTGAACTAGGAGTGTTTTCTTGTGACTCCTCATTCCGTAAATTTTCCCAGCGAATGATGTAATGATTGAGATTAAGTCCTCAACTAGCTCTTGTGCGTCATCTTTGGGCTCCTCACCGAAAACAACCTCAATCTTAACTCCCATGGTTGAGAAGAACTC
>Ga0081529_133809_pt1 | contig 20462 bp, 21 predicted proteins | sample EchGeymetagenome_FD_71012 | JGI IMG/M metagenome (GOLD analysis project Ga0081529, IMG submission 71012) | Ferrous microbial mat and aquatic microbial communities from Echinus Geyser, Yellowstone National Park, USA - transect B T=78-80 C v2... ...
GAGTTAGACGAAAATGAGATAAAGATAGCGAGATTTCAAGGGAGAAGATTAGCCCAAGTAGCGAGGAAGCTCAAAAGCTCGTAAAAGGTAGCTATCTGAATTAGGGTATTAAGTTACATGAAAGATTTCTCAGATCAAAGTTCTTAAACTTAGACGAGCTTTTTTCAAAGATGGAAGACATAAAAAATTAATTGATGGAATTAAAAAAAAGATATATATCTACTTTTTATCTCTGTTTTTCCATTTTCTCCAGTCCCCGAAAACCTCATCATATTCAGGACACCCCCTTCTGTAATTAAACCCATTTATCCAATCTACATTGACGAATCTATCGAAGAAGAACTTATCCTTAGGTTCAGTCACTATGTACTTTGAAAGTTCACTAATAGCCTTTTCCATTTCTTCCCTGCTCTCGAAATACAAGATCACAACTCCCTTACTCGCTAAGGATATAGGAAAAGAGAATATGGTATATTTACCAGTATATCCTTTTTCCTCTAATAACCTGATGAACTCCTCTAACCCTACTTTCAGCGCCCTTACGGGTATCCCTAGTTTATAACACCTTAACGAATTTTCATGTTGTATACCTCTTCCATAACTAGCCCAACACTCCTCACACTTTCCCCAAGGTCTACCGAAATATTTCCAATTCAACGTAATGAGTTAATCACCTCCTTTAACATGGAGAGACCGATCTTAGCCTCTTCCTCACTGATCACTAGGGGAGGTATAATCCTTATTGCAGATTTTCCTGCGGGAATGAGTAATAATCCCTTCTTAAAACTCTCTTCTATAACTTTGTCTCTCGTCTTTGTATCAGGATCTTTCCTTTCACCTTTCACGAACTCTATACCCCAAGCAAGCCCTAACCCTCTTACGTCGTCTACTTTCATTTGTGTAAGTTCTTCGCGGAATAGCTTACTTAACATGTTAACTCTAGGTAAGAGCTCTTTCACAATCTCTAACGTTTTGACTCCTATAGCACATGCTACTGCATTACCGCCGAAAGTGTTACTATGCATCCCTTTTTTCTTGAAGTCTAGGTCTTTCCTGAACACTGTAGCTCCGATAGGGTAAAGTCCTCCACCTAAAGCCTTAGCTAAAGTGATCACATCTGGAGTAGAGTTGAAGTTCTCTATCGCGAACATTTTTCCCGTCCTACCCATACCCATTTGTACTTCATCGTCTATTAGGTATATCCCGTACTTTCTCGCTGTCTTTTCTAGCTGTGAAAAGAAACCCTTAGGCGGGACTATGTAGCCTCCTTCACCTTGTATGGGTTCAAAGATTATTCCGGCAACTTCTTCTGGGTCTACCAAGTGGGCGAATACCCAAGACTCTAAGTACTCTAAAACCGCGTTTGTTAGACCATCAGGGTCCTCATACCCATTTATGTGCCACGGATTCCTGAAAGGGTTCGGATAAGGTATGTGGAATATTCCCGGTAAAGTGGGACCGAACAAGTATTTCTGTACAGGCTTACTGGCGGTCAGGGATAGAGAACCGAAAGTTCTGCCGTGGAAGGAACCAATAAACGCGACAAGGTATTTTCTCTTAGGGTCAGATTGTTTAATTAATTTGATGGAAGCCTCTACAGCCTCTGTCCCGCTATTAGAGAAGAACACTTTCTTGGGAAATTCTCCCGGAGCTAGTTGTACTAACTTCTTAGCTAACTCTAATTGAGGGACGTTATAAAAGTCGTTCCCCATAGAGTGGGCTAGTTTCCTCATTTGTGCTTCCGCTACTCTTATGACTTCAGGATGAGATGGCCAGCCCAAGTTATTCACACCCACCCCGGAGGTAAAATCTAGGTATTTATTACCATCAACGTCATATAACCACACACCTTCCCCTCTGTCCAAAACTAATGGTAGGTCTCGTGTAGAGGTAGCTAAGAACTGTTCCGATTCTTCAACTATTTTTCGGCTCTCCATAATATGATCTTTGAACGGTTGCTTAAATCCATTTGCTAATTTTTAAAAAATTATGTAAGTTTCAAGTTAAAGGAGGAAAAGTGGTGACTTTTTAACCTGAATACCCAGACATATAAAGGTGTTTATCATTAGTATTTATGCACTTTTCAAAAGTTTGTTTAAATTCTGACGTTACACAATAATTCCTATGCCGGAAATTGGAGAGAAAGCCCCGGACTTCGAGGCTGTGGATACTGAGTTGAAAAAAGTGAGGTTGTCAGACTTCAGAGGCAAAGTAGTAGTCCTAGCCTTTTATCCCGCAGCCTTTACATCGGTCTGTACTAAAGAGATGTGCACCTTTAGGGACTCCATGGCTAAATTCAACGAGATGAACGCTGTAGTTATAGGGATCAGCGTAGACCCTCCTTTCAGTAACAAGGCATTTAAAGAGCAATACAAACTCAACTTCATCGTAGTCAGTGACTACAACAGAGAAATCGTGAAGAAGTATAATGTTTATTGGGAGTTCCCTGCACTACCTGGCTATATACTCGCTAAGAGGTCGGTGTTCGTGGTAGATAAAGAAGGGGTGATAAGGTACAAGTGGGTATCTGACGATCCTACAAAGGAACCTCCTTATCAAGAGATAGAGAAAGTGGTAAACGAAATAAGATAAGGGTACTCTTTCTTGTTTTTTCTGTTCTGTTGTCCTAGACTCTTATCACCTTAACAATTTTAATAAGAAATTATGTACCTCTAAGGAAGTAGGTCTCCTGACGGGGTCTGGTGATATCATAGACGCTAACAAGGGCTTTACCTCAGCGGGTACATTGGGATCCCATCCCCTTAATTTACCCTGAGCCTTTCTGACCTCATCCCTCACACAATTAAAGTCCTTTCTCTGGTAACAGTTGTAAGCGTTGTTCATCTCCTGAAGGTCTGGTCTGTCCAGTTTTCTGGTAAGTAGGACATACATGGTCATGCCCAAAGAGAACACGTCGAAGTAGGGCTTAGCGTTCTCCAAATATGCTTCCGGACTGGCGTACTCCACGGTCAGTTGTAGCACTTTCCCGTTGACCCTAACAACACTACCCAAATCACCTAACTTGAACTTAACGTTCTGGAGATCATAGGGGTAACTGGGCTTTTCAGTCAGGAATATGTTCTGGGGCTTGACGTCCATATGTACCAAACCTAACTTGTGCATCTGGTACAGAGCTGAGGCGACACTTGCGATAGCCCTATACACAGCCTTATTCCACTGGGTAGAATAGAAGAACTTGTCGTCGTGCATTAACTCGGCCATGTTTCCGCCCCTCATGAACTCCATGACGAGCATAGGAGGTTCTCTTTTGTAAAACGTAAAGTTCCCGGCTAAGACCTCTTCGATGAGGAACTTGTCCACGTGTACTGCGTATACCTTGACTACGTTAGGGTCGCTGGAAAGCTTTGACAAACTGTTAGCTTCACTTATGAGTGTGTCGAAGTGTTCCTCAGGTACACCGGTGTAGATTTTCAGGACTTTGACCGCAACATCATTACCCTTAGGAGTCCTAGCCTTTAACACGTAACCGTTGCCTCCCTCTCCCAAGACGTCAGTTACCTCATATATGGAGAGCTTTTTCCCCACCCACACTTTCGGGTCCCAGTTAATCGGAGCGGAGGTGCTCAGGAGTTTGGAGGGCAAGGACTTAGGCTGGGACGTTGAGAGCTTTTTCTTGATTAGAGGGCTCGAGACTATTGAGTCTATGACCTTGTAGAGTGCCATAGCCTCGTTTATCCTACCGATCGTCTCGAGTACCTCAGCTTTGAAGAGCATGGCTAGGACGTTAGTAGGTTCCGTCTGTAAAGCGATGTCCAAGGTCACTAACGCTTGATCGTAAGTTCCCTTGTCCCTGAGTACCAGAGCCCTCTCGATTAATGCGTCTACATTATTGGGTTCGTAAAGTAGGACTCGGTCTATCTCGTATATGGCTTCTGTTAGTAACCCCTTAAGTCTGTAGATGTGTGTGAGGGCGATACTCACCGGGGGGTTGAAATTGTTTCCCCTTCTCACTATTGCTAAGGACTTTTCCGCTTCCCCCAGCTGACCTAATTCCGCAATGATGACTGAACGCAAAGAGGCTATTTCGCTCTTGTTCTTCTTGGAATTAGTATAAGCCCTCTCACTATAATCTAGAGCTACTTTAAGGTTCTTTTTCCTTGAAGAGGAACTCGCTAACAAGAAGGAGTAATAGTAAATCGCTAAAGCTAAAGTGTAAAGGGCTTCCCATGAGTCTTTGTTATAGCCTTCTACGATCTTTCTCAAGGTGTTAATTGCCGTCTTCAATTTCCCCAGTTTTATCTCTGTCTTCCCTTTCCACAGTAGCACTTCCTCACGGTCCGGAAAAATCTTATAAGCTTTTTCGAAAGTTTTGTATGCGTTGTAGTAATCCCTACTATCGTAAAATTGTCGTCCTTGTGAGATGAGTGACCTTAATGACGACACATGATTTTTACGGTAATACTAAATTATAAACTAAACTAGTTAGGAAGATTGAGATACTTAAACCTAGGTATAGCGATAATACAACTATTAAATGGTTTTGTAGTATAGCTGTGTATATATTATACCTTCCTTTCTGAACTTAACGTTAAGGTATTAAACATCTTCCCTTAATCCGGTCTTTTTCACAAAAGTCCCCTTTCTTAAGTCATCCAAAGCCTCATAGATCTGTTCCCTCGTGTTCATAACGATAGGACCGTACCAAGCCACCGGTTCGTATAACGGTCTACCAGCCAGAATTATTACTCTCCCTTCTCCGCTGAGCTTAATCTCTTCTCCCTCTCTACTGAAGACTATTAAGTTTCCACTTGGTATTGGAGGGAGGGACTCTTCAGCTGTTACCTTTCCTTCTACGACAAACGCCAGAACAGTGTAACCGTGTTTGAAAGAAGCGTTAAACTCGCCGTGTAATTCCACGTCGTAATAAGATGGGTCTACTGGGCTCTTAACTCTTACCAGTCCCACTAGTCCTTTGTATTCTCCTGATAGGACTTGGATAGTGCCAAAATCGAACTCCTCTTTGGGTATTTGTTTAACGTCTTTATAAACTGGGTCTGTCATCTTCAAGTTTGCAGGCAAGTTGATCCAGAGCTGGAGACCAGACACCGTGTTCGGATCATAAGGGTAGTTAAACGTTCTATCCATAGGTCTCGGCATCTCTTGATGAAATATTCCGCTGCCTGCCGTCATCCATTGGGCTTGACCGGGGTAAATTACACCTTTATTACCCTCACTATCCTCATGTTCTACTTTGCCTTTGTATAATAGTGTTACCGTCTCTATCCCTCTGTGAGGATGCCAAGGAAAGCCCATGATGTACTCCTCAGGCTTATCGGAGCCGAAGAAGTCTAATAGAAGAAAGGGGTCGGTAATGTCTACAGTTTCTAAGCCACCAAAGACGCGGTATAGCTTTACCCCAGCCCCGTCTCTAGTGACCTTGCCTTGTATTAAGCCTTCAACTTTCCTTCTCATAGGTTTTAGTTTGGCTACAGACTATTTAAACGCGATTCAACTTAGCTAAGTTAATAAGAAAGGAAAGTAGAAGCCAAAACTTAGTAATTACAAAAATTGAGGTTAAGGGGGCGGAAAGCCTCGCCAGATGGATAGCCTTGTATTTAAATACTCCTTAATCTTTCAGTGACGCTAATGATGCTTCTTCCCAGTTCGATTAAGGGCTTAATGGGACTGTAGGAGGAGTAACCGTTATCTCCTTTCCTTCAAAGGACTAGACGTAATTTGGATGAAAGTCCCCCTTTCAAGTGGTTCTCTGACCCACTCGACTGCCCACCATACGTAATCCCGAAAGAAATATACAAAGAATTTTATGGTGAGATTTTGTCACCATTCCCATAACTTCCCTTTTCTTCTAAACTTTTTTCTAATTTCCTTGTATTTTTCTAAAACGTCATTTTCAAATTCTTTATCCCCGCACAATATTTTACCGTCTTCTATAATTTCAAGAATAAACGTAGATCCTTCATTTAACTTCTTTAAAAAAACTTGGGTGTTCATTGCTACAGGCATTACCTTGGGGAATTTCATGGTATAAGTCATTGCGAAACCTTCCCTAGGATCGCGTGGAAAAACGTCGGAAACAACCAAAACATCAATATCGCTCTCGTTAGTATAATCGCCTCTGGCATAAGATCCAAATAACACTACTAGCTTTGGATTAAACTTAGAATATTCCTTGCAAAGTTCCTCCCACAACGTCCTTCACCCATGATAAAATTTTTCTACCACAATCTAAGCATCTAGTTGCATCGTCTTTATTGTAATAATCTGCAGGAGCACCTTGATCGTAAGCGTCAGGATATCGTGAGGGTATGTAATGTTTATCAAGTTCTTGTGCACATCTTAATATTTGACTTGGAATTTGAATAGATAACGACTGTAAAAGGAAGGTAATAGAATGACCTCTCTGTTCTTTATGAAAATAACTTAACAAAGCTTTGACAGCTTTTTCTGCAGTTTGCTGAGCTTCATAGCAAGTTTCTTCATAAAGTTCGTTTTGATAATTAATTTCAGCAGATCTAAAATTTCTCTCAGCTTGCCTAATCCAATCGTTGACCCTGCTTACCACAAGAATATAGTTGGCTTAAGCATATTTAAGAAAATTTGAAAGCACACATTCATTGTTAGAGGCTATTAGCTAGTTAGGTTTATGAGCGAGTTGATGATAACCTTAAGCTATTTATTGTTATTTCGAAATTATAGAGAGCGTCATAAATCAATAGTAACTTTAATTACGCGCCCATTCTTATTATCATTTGACATAGGGAAGATCAACAGAATTTTCATTCTAATTTGTAGTTAATTTCTGTTGTTTGCCTTTTAAGCTTTACTCGTATTGAATTTCTACTTTCTCGTTGTCGTTTCCTTAAGGCAAAGGATGTTATTATCCCTTGGACCAGACTCTATGCATCTTAATGCATGAGATTTTATCTTCCATTCAATATATATATTAGTTTTATCATTATTCACTAATGATCCTCGCTACACTCGGCTCAAATAAACTTGTCACTACGTTAGACGCGATAATGACGGAATTGTTCACCGGGATCAGACCCGACAAAATCCTAATTCTTTCAGAAGAAGCTCGAGATCTAGACTTAACCGGGGTAATGAAATCCTTCGGGATTAACGCCGAGACTAAGATCTTAGAACTTGGAGTCGGGATAAACAATTGGAGGGATAAGGTTAAGGATATCAGTATAGATGTGGCTGACATAACCCCGGGGAGGAAGTACATGGCTATTGCCGTACTCAACTATTCTCAGGCTAGAGAGGTTCGTTACGCTTACTTAAAGGAAGAGAGCAAGGGATACCACATTTTCGGTTACGTACCGCTTCAAGAAATAACAGTTTATGACGTAAGGAAAGGCACGAGCGTTTCATACGACCCTCCTAAGACGGTGCCGAACTTACCTGAAAAAGTCGATATCAAAGTGGAGTCTCTAAAGGCTTTGGTAAACCTCTATTCTCTTCTAGGTAAGGTTGACTATGATGAGGACTTTGAAGAACTATGTAAATTGAGGTCTGGAGATATAAGGTTTAAGGAAGAGGAAGAGATCAGGGAATACGTCAAAAAGGGTTACTTCTTCCTAGCTGACGTTAACGCTTACGTACATCTAGGGGAAAGGCTCGCCAAGATCACCTGGGATAGAGAAAATGGGCCCCGTCTACTCCCCTCGAGGTCTACTTATAACGAACTGTTGAGGCTCACTAAGTCTACACAAAAGGGAGAAGACCCTAAATTTTACCTAGCCATGAGTTCATACAGAAGAATACATAAGCAAGTCCCAGTCTCTGAATCTAGTAGAGGTTCCGATGTAGCTCTAATTAATGAAGCTAAGGCATTGAAGAAGGAGTTACCAGCCCCTCTGGCAGTAATCAGTGGTGATCAAGGTGTTAGAAGGTCAGGAATGAGTCAGGGTGTTGAAGTAATCTTATTGCACGATAAGGTTAAGGGACAACGTGACGTAGGAGAGTTGTTGTTCTGTGAGTCATTTTACAAAAAGATAGAGATAAGTGTTAACGGAGAGCCCTTCGCTAGAATACTCAATAGCAATTTTCCAGATAAGAGAAAGGTGACTGTAGAGACTCTTAAAGCTCAATATAATTACGCGTATGTCTTAAGCAAATTGGAAGAGATAATGAAAAATAATAGTAATGAAAACTAGAAAATTTTTACAAAGATGTGGTTAATAGAGGTCTCGCCTTCTGAGGAGAACTAGTTAACACTAACCACACTACCTCGGTATACGTTAAAAAAGAAGAAGAAAAAAGGGTTAGAAGTTGTAAAATCCTAACTTTGTGAAGTAGTTCAGCAGTTCTAGGACGTCCTTGTCGTTTCTTTCTTGAGCCTTAGTCCTCCACTCGAGGAGCCTCTGCTTAATTAACTCGAGGTCAGCTTGTCTGTCGGTCTTATACCCCAGCTTGTCCAACAAGTACCACAGACCTATCAACCTCCTCTGGTTGGGGAGTGTTACCCATTCTTCTAAGATTACCTTTATCGTGCTGTTTCCCTTCTTAAACACAGCATCCCTCATGTTCTCTGTAAACTGGTCTAAATAGTCCACGATTTTCCTCACTTCGTCATCGTTCATTGCAATTCCGTACTTCTCCGCTACTAGATGGCACAGTTTGAACAGTTTGTCTATGTTCTGTTGTAGGTCTTTTAACTCTTGGTCACTAAGACCGTTTACCTCAAGTTTTACCTCGCCGTAATCAAGTAGTGGCATAATTCTCTTTTTTGAAAGCTAGTTAAAAAAATTTTCTTAATTAATATGAGATTTAAGCAAAATGATAGTTACGAGAGAAAATGACGTTGTAAATGTTTTAAGGGAAGGGTATGAAGAGGTAAAACAGCGATTTCGTATACGTGAAATCTATAACAGTCATACTAATTAGAAAAGAAGTTCTGTAAAGTGTTACCTATTTGTGTATGTAGAAAATATATACTATCTTTCTATTCTAACTATCTAATTAAGTTTATTAGTGAACTCGGCTGAGTAGGCTAATCTATGAAGGCATATGTTTCGAAATTAAATTAAATTCTATATTACAATATGAGGAGTTTATGAGGAATAACTGCTAAGGTCAAACTGTTAGTGTTAAACTTACAGATGAATAGCACGGTAACTAATCTTAAGATAATAAAAGTTAATTTACAAAGATTTTTTCTGAATATGAAAGACTTTCCTCCTAGGTTATAATTTTCATATTGATTATCTCATTATTTTGCTATAAGATATTTACATGTTAATTTCTAAAAATAATCTTAATAATTATAATCTCGGTATTATAGGACTTAATTAGACTAGTTTTTTATTTTTTAGCTAATATCATACCCTGTGAACAGACATCCTCAAATACTTTCGGTCCATCTTTTTCTCTTGAAGGAAGGTAAAATTCTTTTGCAATTGAGGAAAAATACAGAGTATATGGATGGTTGGTGGAGTGTTATAGCAGGCCATGTTGAAGGTAGAGAATCTGCAACAAATGCGATGATAAGAGAAGCTATGGAAGAAGCTGGAATTAAACTTAGCCGTGAGGATTTAGTGCTAGTCCATGTAATGCACAGATTTGAAAACCAGGAGAGAGTAGACTTTTTCTTTAGTGCAATTAAGTGGATAGGTGAACCCACAATTAAAGAACCTAATAAGGCTGAAGCTTTAAGATGGTTTGAGCTTAGCAAGCTTCCAGAAAATATAGTTCCTTATGTAAGACAAGCAATTGACTTAGGACTATTAAAAGGACAAATATACAGTGAATTTGGTTGGGAAAAGACATAGCATTTGAAAATATAAGAATTATTACAGAGATTAAACCTTTATTTGTAAGTAATAGGAAATATTAATGAATACGTTATTGGATTTATATTTAGTAACAGTAATAATGAGTTTTATTTCATTCTTTAAGAAATTTAATCTAATATTGAAAACAATTTTCCTATTATATCTTATAAAATAATATTTTCAAATTCAATTATTATTGTAACACTGAGAAAGGTTAAGAAGATGATGTGAAAACTGTAGGACTTATAGCATTTATTGCAAGTTCTAGCAATTGAACTAATTTTTATGAACGCCTTGAACTCATTAAATCAAGGGATCTCACAACTTTCCAATTTCAATTTTCCCCTTGGGACTTATAGGAGGAACCCCTTGTCCACCTATATCGACTTCCTCCCCTTTAGCCAATTTAACATAGTAGGGGATTAATAGCAAACCGTGATCTGAGTGCCCATCAACTTTTGAATCTACAATTTCCTCAGCCAAATACCTTACATACTCCTCGAAAGTTACCTTAGAGAATATTTTGTAAACTAGTCGTTCAGTCTCCTCTACTTTTAACCTCGCAATTAAGAATATTACCCCTAAGTTGAAAAGATGAAGCAAGTGTAAAATCTAGATGAAAAGGACTTTTAGTTGCTTAAGAAACATTTTCACCAGCTTGTTCTAACAACACTTTAAGTACAGTCTTACCTATCTTATCACCCGTGTATTTTGCCTCGAAGTTATTTATTTCGACCCAATCTCTTAAAGTGCTATAACCTAATTTCCTTAAAGCCCTATTAATAACTTCTACGTATTCTGAAACGTTAACCATTTCCTCATCTATGAACATTGAAATCCATATGTTTAATATTCTTTCCAACTCCTTTATTGGTTCTTTATGGTCGTCAACTCTCACATCAACGTATTTTCCAATTTTAACTGGATTTATTTTACCTATTTCAGCCTCTTCTTCCTTCTTAACAACTATTATTGCGGCACTTTGCTTCCCTCTTCTATCACCACCCTTTTCGTCTCCAGCCTTTAAAGCTCTTAAAATTCTTTCATAAATCTTACCCTTTCCTTCTGCCTCTTTAGCCATAGCTTCTAAGACTTCCTCGCCGGCTAGTATATTCCCTTGGACTGTAAAATTATTCCCCACAATATGTCCAGCATAAGGATGGCACTCCTTACCGGTGAATGCTACGGCCAAACCTTTAGAGTCTATTATCCCAACTTGCCTTTTCTCCCTTAGTGGATCCGATTCAATAAGCTTCTTTAACGCCTCCTTTGCATCATATTTTTCTAATAGTTCCATGCCCATTCTTCCGTAATCTAAATTAGCTAATGCTTGTGTAGCTATAGCACCTACACCAGGTTTCAACCAAGGTACTAATGCACCTACAGCTAAAAATTTACTTGCAACGCCTACTCCCCACGCCTCTTCATTTGGGTCGTATACCACAATTGAGAAAGTCATATGTAACTTTAGAGGGAATGACTAATAAATTAGACTTTTTAAAAATGATCTTAATATCTAGAAGATAAAAAATTACGTAAAATTTATCTTTTTATGAATTTAAGCCTTAGGTAAAATTAAATGTCACAGCAAGTGTGTTTAAAAGAGAGTTAGGTTAAGGGAGAGAAAAGCTCGTCCTTCAGGGCGAGTAGGAATCCAGACTAAAACTGTACTAAGTTAGACATAAACTAACCTAACTAATATATTGTATATGGTTAGACGAGTAGTGTAGTAGAGATCACATCTTATCAGTCCACCTTAATTGTGTAAGTTTATTTGAGATTTATTATTGAGAGCATTTGAAGGTAACTTCCTTTTAATATACTTTCAGAACTAATAATATTGGAACTAGTTCTACCTCTCTCCTCTTTTTCATGAAACCTCTTTCTCTAGATCTATTAATTATTATGAATTCCTCCCCATTATTCGGAAGGATGTCAGAGATATTATCTTTTGCTAAAAAGTGCCATAAAACTATAACTATTCCTTTTAAGTTCAGGTTAAGAAAATCTTTCTATAATTAAATTAGTAAAAAGAAATAAACTTCATTAAACTATGTTATCTTTTTACTAATTCCTTTATGTATTCCCACATTAAATCAACGGCTTCTTGGAACACTTTAATCTCCTCTTCACTCATCTTTGCAAATCTTCCCTGCAATTTCAAGTATTCCTCTACCGGTTTCCTCTTAGACTTATCAAGAAAGGTCTTACTTACTCCCGTTAACGAAAACTCGCCATTAACAACCTCAAATAACGGCCACACTCCAGTTTCCACAGCAAGTTTAGCAACTTCGATAGTCAAACTACTGTCGAACCTCCACCCTGGGGGACACGGAGAGAGTAAATGTATGTACCTGAACCCCTGCATGTTCTTTGCTTTTCTCAACTTAGCTTGATAATCAAACGGGTAGGCAATTGAAGCTGTAGCCACGTAAGGTATCTTGTGCTCCATCATAATAAAGGGCACTGGTTTCTTAAACTCCCTCTTACCGGCTGGAGTAGTTGTAGTCCAGGCTCCGAAGGGTGTTAATGATGACCTTTGTATGCCGGTATTCATGAAAGCCTCGTTATCATAACATACGTAAAGTATGTCCTCGTTTCTCTCCGCCGCTCCGCTGACAGCAGCAAAGCCTATATCTCCCGTAGCACCGTCTCCAGCCCAAACCACTACTTTGGCATCTTCTCCCCTTATCCTCAACTGCCTTGATAAACCACTAGCTATGGCTGCAGCTGATGCAAAGGCACTGTGGACTACCGGTACCGGTGAAGGAGAGCCGTGGATATCTCCCATGATCACTGTTGAACATGAGGCAGGAACTACTAATACTGTTTTCTTACCCATTACTTCTAATAGTAGGTCGAGTTCCTTCGGTATAGGACATCCTGGACAAGCGGCGTTTCCCCTGAAGAAGTTTTGTTGTCTGATCACTTTCTTTTGTTTAATATAATCGGGAATTAACTCCTCACTCATTTAACCACCTCTCATCAAATTTGTAACCGTTCAACACGTCTTCCATTACCTTTTGGAAGTGAAGTGGTCTTACATCTTTCCCTCCTATACCTGCTATTACACTATAAACATCGATTCCGCTATTGTAGAGGGTAGCTTTGACCTCCGTAGCTAAAATTCCTCCGATACCGTAGGAATACTCCCTGTCAAATACTACCACACCATGAACTCCTTTCAACACATTCTTGATCCTCTCCCGGGGGAAGGGTCTTACCACTCTTATCTTTAGTAAGCCCACTTTCTTTCCTTGGCTCCTCATCCTCCTCACGGCTTCTCTAGCATCCCCAGTCCATGCACCAACCGTTGTGAACACATATTCCGCATCATCGCACATATAGCACTCAACTAAGCCAAACTGTTTCCTACCGCTTATCTCCTCGTACTCCTTACTTATCTCCTCGATGACTTCCTTACTCCCTTCCATTGCCTTCATAGTCTCGAACTTAATTCTCATGTAATCATCCGGGGCTGCGATGGGGCCTACGTTGACTGGATCGTTAAAATCTATCAGATTGAATTCCCTAGGAGGTAGGAACTTATTAACAGTCTCATCTTCGAGGATTTCCAATCTCTCCATCGTATGGGTTAAGATAAATCCGTCGAAGCCCATCATCACTGGGAGTAATACCCTCTTGTCTTCGCTTATCCTGAAGGCTTGTAACGTCATATCGTAGGCTTCCTGAACGTTTTCCGCCATCATCATGATCCAAGACGCATCTCTCTTGCTGAAGAAATCCTGGTGATCATCCCATATCGACCAAGGTTCAGCTAAAGCCCTAGTAGCTACAGCATTAACGATAGGAACCCTCTCTCCTCCAGCCCAGTAAATCATCTCGGTCATGTATAACAGACCTTGAGAGGACGTAGCCGTAAAAACCCTAGCTCCAGCTACAGCTGCACCGTAAACAGCTGATAGTGCAGAGTGTTCGCCTTCAACCTTTATTAACTCTGCCTTGAGCTCTCCTTTTTCTATATACTCTGCTAATTTCTCGAGCATCGTAGTCTGAGGGGTTATTGGGAAAACTGCTAAGACTTGCGGTTTAGCTTGTTTTACTGCATAAGCTACTGCGTGGTTACCTACCATTGCAGTTACGTGTTTTGTCACGGTCATCATCTTCATTTCACCTCCGGAACCATCTCGATGGCTTTTTGAGGACATATTTGTGCACATACTCCGCATCCCTTACAATAATCATAGTCTATCCTCACGTCAAATCCCTCCAAAAGGTCTATTGTGTTTTCAGGGCAGTAAATCACACAGAGTCTACATTTCGTGCATTTGTCGTAGTGGATTACGGGTTTTATTACCCTCCAATGCCCGGTAAGTCCCGCTGCACCTACTTTCGGTCTACCTAAGGGAATTGGATAGCTGATCATACCTCCCTCACCATCTCATAACCTAGTTTAGCCGCCTCTGCGTTCGTTTCACCTAACTTACCTTCGAACTCTTCTTTTACAGCCTCTTCAATTGCATCCAATGATATCATTCCAGTTATTCTCGCTATTGCCCCTACCATAGGAATGTTAACTAACCTCCATCCCGCAATGATAAGGTTCAGCTTTTCAGCGATTTCCACTGCATCTAGATAGAAGGTCTTTTTCCACAACTTTTGCGGAGTCTTGGTGTTTATGACCAAGATCCCGTCTTCCTTCAAATCCTCGAGAGGATTCATAACCTTAAAGAGTGAGGGGTCGAATACCCCGATAAGATCAGCGTTGTAAACCTCTCTGTGTATGTATATCGGCTCATCTGAGAGGCGAACGTAAGAAGTTACCGGAGCTCCTCTTCTTTCTCCGCCATAGGAGGGGATGGACTGGCCATACTTACCTTCAAGGACAGCAGCCTTAACGAGTATTTCACCAGCAGTTACTACCCCCATGCCACCTCTTCCTCTAAGAACTATTTCAAGCCTCATAACATACTTTTCTCTTCCGAAGATAATATTTGTCATTATAGATAAGATGAGAGGGGATAAATTAACCCAGTTTAAGATTTAATAATGGTATTTTAATTCAATTATTCCTACATATTATGTCCTAGATGCCGAAAAAAGATGGTGGAAGTCGGTTATGGGTAATTTCTTTGCACGTATTGCGATTACGAGAATGATAGGGACGTTATTGCAATTATGAACTTAAACTGGAGAGGTCAGAGATGCTCTCGACTGTTCCTCAAATGAGGAATGTAGTCTAAAATCAATAAGGGGACCCTTGCCTTCTCAGGGCTAGGAGACGTAATTATCTTAACGAGAGAAACATAAACGTTTTTCCTACATACTGAAAATTCTTCGGTTCTAAACCAATTGTAATATCCATTTTACCCTCGTGTAATCCAGTTATAAATTATATTAAGCTCTCATATCTACCCATAAGGGTTGGAAGCCATGTACACTCTAATTGTTTTCTTCTCCTCTCATTTACTAATTCGATACTTCCAATTTCACTAACTATACTATTAACATCTAATAATGTTTCATATACATCGTTTGCTAGAGTGCGAGAACAGTAAATTCTATCAATATAGCTTAAGGCAGGATTAGAGCTATATAAACTCCCTTTCTATATACCAGTTTCTGGAATATATACCCATTAACTCCCTCTTCCTTACCTCTTAAGAGTGATGATGAACAGAAGAAATTTGCTAAAACTCCTTACCAAAGTCCTTGTCTAGCTACTTCCAATTAAAGGTTTACGCAATCACCTTGTATTACAAGTGGGACGAGAAGGGTCTTATCTAATAAGTGTTTTCCTAATCCGTAACTATTTATGCAAAATAACAGCTTAACGACGATAATATGAAAGATTCTGATAATCAAGTGTAATTTTTTAAACCTATATTGTTAGAGATTGTTATGAGCTATTTCGAACGACTAAATTACTTTGAAAAGTGGTTTATTCTAGGTGTTATAGCAGGTGTCGTAGCAGGTATAGCTGCTACAATATTTAATTCTTTATTACATATATTTGAATTCATCTTCATACATAGATTTATAGGTGTTTCTTACCCAGAACCTTTAGGGGAAGGAGGGAATCTTTCTTTTACTTTTCACCCTGGAAATTATTATCTAATTCCAGTCTCAGTGGCTATAGGTGGTCTACTTTCGGGACTTATAGTTTATACATTTGCACCTGAGGCTGAAGGTCATGGGCCTGATGCAGTAATAAGAGCTTATCATTATTACCAAGGTAAGATAAGGTGGGTAGTGGTACCAGTGAAGATCATAGCATCAGCAATAACTATAGGCTCTGGAGGAAGTGCTGGAAAAGCGGTACCTACAGCTCAATTCTCAGCGGGAATAGGTTCTATTTTGGCTGATTTATTAAAACTCCCTCCCGAGGATAGAAGAAAAATGGTAGCTGTAGGTTTTGGAGCAGGGATAGGAACTATTTTTAAGACTCCTATAGGCGGAGCATTATTATCCGCAGAAATATTATATAGGAGAGATCTTGAACCTGAAATACTATATCCTTCTTTAATAGCTTCAGCAGTAGGTTATGTAATATTTGGGTCAATTTACGGTTTTACACCAGTTTTCGGTTATTACTCAGAATCATTTAGTCCACTTAGATTACCCTTATATGCTGTATTGGGAATAGTTAATGGACTCGTAGCAATACTTTATGTTAAACTGTTTTACGGTGTACACTCATTTTTCAAAAAGTTAAAGATAAGTAATTACTTTAAACCAGTACTAGGGGCACTAATAACGGGAAGTATAGCGTTAGTAGCGCCTGAAATAATGAGCACGGGTTATGGTTGGATAAATTTAATTGAGTACGGAAAGACTAACGCTTTTTACTCTCCCTTTTTACCTACTGTATTACTTCTTGCTTTACTTCCCTTATTAAAGATATTAGCTACCTCCTTTTCAATAGGTTCAGGAGGTAGTGGAGGAGTATTTGCACCAGGTCTTTTCATAGGAGCTTTCGTAGGGGCTGATTTAGGTCTTATTTTTAATCATATCTTCCCGAACATAGTTCCTACAATAGCACCTTTTGTTATAATAGGAATGGCGTCATTTTTCGGTGCTGCAGGAAAAGTACCTCTATCAGTAATAGTAATGGTCACTGAGATGACAGGTAGTTTACAGCTCTTGCCCGGAACCATGATAGCCGTAGCTCTTTCCTACTTAGTTTCAGGAAATTACACAATTTATCAAGCTCAAGTTCCTACTAGAAGAGATTCACCAGCACATAAACTTGAATATGAAATACCATTATTACAAATATTGAAGGTAAGCGATGCTCAACTTTCTGACATTAGAGTAAAGATAAATGATAAAGTAAGCTTAGCTTTATCTAAGATGATGGAAAACAATTTCTTGAGTTTACCCGTTACAGATGATAATGATAGATTCGTAGGGGCAGTATATTTGAAGGACTTAGAGAAAGCTGACAGTAATGATATTGTAGGGAAATATGTAGTTAGAGGAGTACCATATGTTAGACCAGAATCTACCTTTGAAGACTGCTGGGATGTAATGGCTAGACTTAGAAGCAGATGGGTCTGTGTAGTAAAGGACGGTAAATATTTAGGAGTATTAACTATGGATAATCTACTTAAATCATATGAAGAAAAAGTGAATAAATTAAAACAGAACGACTCCACAAAAATAGCTTAGGTAGTTTTTATTTTTTATCACATTAAAATTCTTTTTCTTAATACAATGGATCATAAGAAAATATTCAACATAAAGAAGAGATCTGTAAGCTATCATAGATATTCACTCATTTAAAAGGAGATCTAACTCAATAATAATGCGTTTATCTATTTTGTCCATGATGATTATTTAATCATTTGGCTTAAATAAGTGTTTAGAGAGACAATATTTTGATCCTCTCTTCTGAGATAATTTACTTACGGAATATGACCCCTACGACATTGTTTTTGTGGGAAAAGTGGTGAAAAAGCAGGGAGAAGAAGGAATTGGGACTTTGGAAGCGTTAGGAGGAACATTTCGCTCTCTTTGGTAGACGCTAAAGAGGGTGACTGGGTGTTAGAACAAGCTGGCTACGCTATAAAAGTCCTCAGAGAGGATGAGGTCGAGGATGACTTAAAGAGGAAAATAAGTGCAGTTGTTAACGACGGAGATGAAGAGTCTTGAGTTTATTCATAACGTGGTCTATAAATTTCTCCAGTTCCTCCCTCTTAACACCTCTCTCTTCACTTACCTTAAACACTATTTCCTCTACTCTAGCGTAATTCTTGTACTCCTCGTTGAGCCTCTTCCATGGTATACCCTTTAACGCATTTGCATACTTATCGTCAAAAGGGAGGGCACCGTTTAACATAAGGCAGGATATAATAGGGTAACCTATGTATCCCCTAAACCTTGTCCCGTTATCGTCACTGTAGACTACTTGTCCCTTGATCTTCACCTCGTACTGTTTATCCCTCTCGGAAGAGACTACCTTACAACCCTCCTCTGTCTTTTCAACTCTACCATCAGCAATAGCTCCAAGTGCCTCAAGCACTTTAATTCTGGGAGGAAGTTTCAGTTCCATAACCATTATTCGTACATTTAGCATTAAATGTTAACGAGTATCATACAACTCTTAAAAATAGGCAGTAATTCTATGAGGTCTGTAGGGAGAAGGATATCGAGACCGATGAGATAAGAGCGGAAGGTATATACACAAGTTTGTCCGATAGGATAAAGAAATCGATAACAGTCCTTGCGATGAATAGTGATAAGCGGAAAACGAGGAAATCCACAAGTATTAACCTCCTTCAATTTCTAATCTTAATCACGTTCGTGTGATGAGCTTTGTTTAACAGTTCGTCATTTTGTTTGGTGATAAACTTTTTACCTTTGGATCAATATATGGGTTTATGGCTTGGTATAGCAAAGACGAAGTAAAAAAGTTCATAACTAGGAAGAACTCCGTTCTAGTAGTATGGGATGTTCAAGAAGCCCTGGTTAACTCAATATTTAACAGAGATGAGTTTCTTGCCAAGCTTAAGGAGTTAATCGACTCTGCTAGGCTATATAACGTACCGATAGTTTACACTAAGATAACACCCTTACCTGAGAGGTTTCAGCCCCCGTACTTGAGGAGGAGATTTGATCCGGGCGACATAGTTAAAGAGGTATATCCTAAGGAGAATGACATAGTACTGAACAAGAACACTGCTTCCATATTCGTAGGGACTAACTTCGAACTTATGGTGAGAAATGCCGGAATCAACGTCATTGTTTTCACGGGGATCGCTACGGATATCGGCGTAGAAACATCAGCGAGGCACGCCCAAGCCTTAGGATTCTTACCAGTAATAGCTAGAGAAGCAGTATCCTCGGCAGACAAACAAGCCCATGAGAGGTCTTTGGCTAACATGAGTAAGTTAATGTTAGTCCTAGACAACAAAGAAATAATAGAAAGGTGGAGTTGTGAATAACCAAAAGCTTTTTTAAAAATCTACTTCACACTTTCCAGAGCACGGTAAGCAGACCTTAAGTCAACTCCTTATGGACTGGCTAAATGGAGAATAAAGGAGGGATGACGAGGTATAGGTACAAAGTTTAAATCATGTTGTCATAGTTGTTAGTAAAGACATGAAAATAGAAATAGATGGTAAGTTACTACACATAACAGAAGGGTCAAATAAAAGAGTTAACGACTACCTGGATTTCATAAATAGACTCTCCCGAGACCCTGACAATTATACATTAACAAGATATAGTAAGATCGATGAACAACGGATCATTGAATGGTCTAAATCTTGGGGAAAAAGTACCATTATGATCTTAGCATATAATGGCTCTATAGTTGTGGGCTTTTTCCAAGCATCACGTGGTAGATATTTCGGTCCTGATAGACAATTTCATGTTGCGGAAATAGCCTATGCAGTGGACAAAGAGTTCAGGGGTAAGGGGTTAATATATGTTCTCTTTAACGAGGCAATAAAAAGGCTCGAAGGTGTGAAAATACTTACTGCGTGGGTAGATGAAAGGAATTTGAGGTCTGGGAAACTTCTAATAAAATTGGGATTTGAGGAAGCTTGTAAAATTAATGACTTCATGTATTCTCAGATAGAGAAAATCTTCTGTAATTTTATAATGTATGTAGGAGATGTAGAGATAGTCAAGACTAAATTGAAAGAAGAGCTGGCAAGGAAAAATTATAACGTACATGAAGAATAATCTTAAATGTATAATAACGTAGTAGTAGATTTATGTTTGAGGCTATAGATTTTTCTTCGAACGTAGTGTCCCGCCATAACCCTTCCTTGTTCAATAAGGCGAGGGAAAACTATTGTAAAGGGTAGACACGGTTACGTTAGGGTCTCAGACTTGATGCAACAGCTCTACTTCAGCGGGGAAGTGTACAAGATAGCCCTGAAAGTCCAGACTAAGATCAGAGAGATGGCTACCTTGATCTGGTTGAGATATCCGCAACCTGTTTCATTACGGGCAGGAGGTCTTGAGATCAGAGACCATAACGCAGATCAAAAGATTGAGGAAGGCATAAAAGGTATAAGAGGGGATATTGAGAAACTACTTTATGTAGCAAAAGAACTGAGAGAGTTTATCGCCGGTATGTACAAGGACATAGGTGTGAACTTCGTAGCTTACGGTTTATTAGAACCGTTTGTCACTACACTCTCATTTCAATCATTTTATGTTCATTCATGATCGAGTGTAGGGACTTAGCCCTCAACCACCCACTTACTGTAGGTGGGTCATGGGTCT
>Ga0081529_134542_pt1 | contig 20398 bp, 18 predicted proteins | sample EchGeymetagenome_FD_71012 | JGI IMG/M metagenome (GOLD analysis project Ga0081529, IMG submission 71012) | Ferrous microbial mat and aquatic microbial communities from Echinus Geyser, Yellowstone National Park, USA - transect B T=78-80 C v2... ...
CAGAGGTCTGTATATTTATCTCTTTTTTAGTATAAAAAGGTTTCTGTAAGGGGGCTATTCATCCCCCACCTCACGGAGGGGGACTTCCGCCCCCTTAACCCCCCAGAAAGTTAAATTGGGGTATTCGTCATGATGGAGTCTCCAACACCGATAAGATAAAAACGTGTGCAGTCAGTAATTTGTGGCTGCACGAAATCCCACGCGTAACGCCTGAGGACAAAAAGAGCTGACCATGAACCTGCCCCATTCTAGCTTCCATTCTTAATTTCTCCTGGCAGAGATATCCTGTTCACAAGCGCTGTCATCCTTAACACGTTGACGTATGCCAAGTCCCTTATTAGCCTTCCAGCTAAACCCCTCACCTGTAGCTTAGCTATCTCTCCCAAGTAGTCCTCATCAACCTTAACCACATCTGCCATCCTCCTTGGAACGAATTTGTCTTTGGCGCCAAGAAGTATGTTCCTCATTGCGTGGTTGGCGGACTGTATGGCGGTCTGTCCATCTGAGGGAATTCCGTAAGCACAGGCTCCAACGGCGTAGACATCCTCGTAATCCACTGACGAAAGGTCTGGGTTCACCAACACCCTTTGGTCCTTCTTAGCTAATTCCATTCCCTCAAGGACCTTTGGACCTCTGAATCCCCCCGCGAAGAAAATGTGGTCTGACTCGATGGTCTCCTCCTCGGTAACAACCGAACCCTTTTTGATCTCCTTTACTGCCGTACCCAAGAGCAATTTTACCCGTTTTCTCAGAATTGCCTCAACCTGCAGAGAGACGTTCTCTGAGAGATGGGGGAGGAGCCTCTTACCGTGATTTATAACTGTGACCTCCTTTAGCTTCAATCTGGAGGAAAGTTCCACCAACGCGCCCGCCAACTCTACCCCAAGGTCTCCCCCACCTATTATAGCGACTTTCCTTGCGGACTTCAACTGCTCCCTAATTCGCATCGCGTCCTCCACGCTCTTTAGGGTAAACGCATACTTTTCTGCCCCTGGTACCTTGGTCGTATCATTCTCATACCCCAGCGCAATAACTAACTTATCGTAGCTAACGTTTCCGTCCTCGGTTAAGACCCTCCTCTCCCTGAAGTTGACCCCAAGCACCTTGGTCTTGAGATCGACCTTCCTCCTTATCATAGCTGTCTCAGCCTCCCCTTTGATCACTACGTCGACCAGATTGGGTGTGAATATGAGGTAGTCACTCTCATCAATCAGTATTGCGTCCCTATGAGATGCCTTGGCGGCGAGCCCGGCGAAGCCCCCTCCCAGTATTATAATTCTCACAATGGTTCCAACCTCTCCTTGAACAGGGAGAGAACGTAGTTCTTGGCCTGAGTGAAGGTCATCTTGGGTGGCATTGGCCTCTCGTTTGGATCGACTACTGCGTTCAAGAGGAACGGCCCCTCGTACTGGAACATCTCCTTTACAGCCGACTCCAGGTCCTTGGGATCTTCCACTGTAGCTCCCCCTGCCCCCACGGACTTGGCAAGCAACTCGAAGTCTGGGTTATACAGGTCAACTCCCCACTCCGGGTAACCCATGACCTCCTGTTCGAACTTTATCATCCCCAATTTGGAGTTATTGAACACCACCACCTTTACGGGGAGGGAGTACTTCTTGGCTGTGATAAGCTCTGTCATGGTCATAACGAAACCCCCATCTCCCGCTAGGGCAAGGACGTGAGGGGAGCCGGCCATGGCCGCTCCAACGGCTGCCGGCATGGAGAAACCCATGGAACCTAACCAGGCCGAGAACAGGAACGTCTGCCCTGAAGCCTTGAAGTTCCTGGCCCCCCACATGGTGACGTTTCCCGTGTCTACGGCCACCACGGAATCCTTGGGTGCGTACTTGGAGAGGGTAGCGGCGACCCTTTGAGGCTTCATGGGTTTCTTATCGCTCTCCTCATCCTTGCTTAAGTCCTTCAACCACTCCTCCTTTGAATGTCTCATTTGTTCATAGAATTTATCTCCTTTTTCCTTGACCTTGCCGTTGATGGCCCTTAGGAAAGCGTCCGTTGACGCAACCACTGGAAGGTCAACCGGAACTCTCTTCCCTAGGTTAGAGGGATCAATGTCCACCTGCATAACCTTGGTCTTTATGGGTAGGAACTTCACGTAGGGGAAGGAGGTACCTAACATTATCAATAGGTCGGTCTTGCCAAGGGCCTCAACAGAGGGTCTTGTACCCAGGAGTCCTATACCGCCCATGACTTTCGGGTCCGCGTCTGGAAGCACCCCCTTACCGTTCAACGCGTAGACCACTGGAGCCCCTATTTTCTCCGCGAAAGCGTTCAAGAGGTCTGTGGTTCCTCTGGTTCCTCCACCTATGAAGACCACTGGCCTCTCACTGGAGTCGATGGCCTCCACCGCCTGGTCAACGTTCGCAGAATAGACGAGTTTGGGGACAATTATATGTTGGGCTTCTCCCCCATCTTCCCTGAGTAGGTCGACAGGCAAATTTAGGTGAGCCACACCCCTCTTTGTCAAGGCCTCCTTGGCCGCTCTGGCCGCAAGCATTCCCGCAGTCTTAGGGTTCACCAACATGTGGTTGAAGATTGCCACATCATCAAAGAGCTTGACCAGGTCAACCTCTTGAAAGTAGTCGGTACCTAGGAGATCTGACTCCACCTGACCTGTAAGGGCTACCACGGGTGCGTGGTCCATCTTGGCATCATAGAGTCCGTTCAATAGATGAATTGAACCAGGTCCAGAGGTTCCCATACATGCTGTTAACTTCGACGTCAACTTTGCCTCAGCGGAAGCGGCGAAAGCAGCGCCCTCTTCGTGTCTCACTTGAACGTACTTTATTGACTCGTTTCTTCTAATAGCGTCAACTATGGGATCTATGGAGTCTCCAGGGACCCCATACACCCTTTCCACCCCGGCCTCCACTAGGGTTTCAACTATCACGTCCGCGGCAGATTTACCCATGGTCGACTTTTTACTTGGTCCTTAAAAATCGAAGATGTCAATCAATTTCAATGAATGCCATACTGTCCACACCGACCTACAAATCACGAGGAAGACCTTCTCCTTAAAAGAGCGGCTCTATCGTAGTTTGTGAACCATAGTCATTGGGCAAAAGGAAAATTCATGGCTTAATGCTGACACTACGGCCGTAGCTAACAGTTTCAGATAAACCGTAAAGTTTACGTTATTTGACATTAGTCCTTCCTAAACTTTTTAGACTTTTTTGCTAGAAACTATTTGGAGGGGCTGTGATGCTTATGAGCAATGTGAGATGGAGGAATGTGCCCAACGAAACTCCCCATGTCCCCAAAGGGAGTTAGTCCCGTAGACAGCATGGGAAGGAAAATAAGGAGTATGATGACGAGAGGTGGAATACAAACTCATGAAACCACATGAAGGTCCGGCCCCTACTCATCGCACAGCGTGATGATCACCACAAGACGGGCAACTCAAGTCCCAATAACGGGCCTCCCACCCATAAAGTAGACCTGCTTCAACGCGTCACTATGCTACATCTACGAAGATTCTCTTAACCGTAAGCGTAAACTTTAATTGTTTACAGAAGGAGTAAACAGTATGGGCAGTACAGTTATCTCCATAAGAATTGATGAAGAGTTGAAGAGAGATTTGGAAGCGTTGGCAGTAGATTATCCAACTTTAGTCAAAAGTTACCTTCAGGAGATAGTGAGAAGGGAGAAATTAAAGAGGGCCCTACAAGAAGCCGATGGTATAAGGGAAGAGCTGTTAAAGAAGTACGGTAGTTTTTCTTCTTCCGCCGATTTGATAAGAGAGGATAGGGATATAGATGATAATTGATACTTCAGCTCTTTTATCTATCTATATTCCAGAAAAATTAAGCAATTTCGTGAGAAGAGAGGTTGAGAAAAGCGAAAGTTGTTATTTTCTTGATCTGATCTTCTACGAATTTCCAAACGCCGTTCGTAAAAGAGTCGTTAGAGATGAGCTGAGTAAAGAAGATGGAGAGAAGATACTGGGAAGGGGATTAGATTTCGTTAATTTATGCAAGGTAGCGAGCGGAAATGAACTGGCTATGGAGTCTTATCGCATCGGTCTAAATTACAATTTAACTACATACGACGCGTCATTGATAGCGTTGGCGGAAAAAGTTAATGACGTAATATTAACCACTGACGAGAAACTATTGAGTGGTGTAGAAGGGTCCGAGTTATCAAAATACTTCATTTTCCCCCAGTAAATTAAATTTCCTTTTAAATTAAGTCGGCAGATTTACCCATGTTCGACTTTTTACTTGGTAAAAATCGAAGATGTTAATCAATTTCAATGAGGAATGGCTACCTGACTTCCTCCCCGTCCTGGAGGGGACGAGGGTTCCCCTCCAGGTGGTTCATCGTTCCCACCATCGGTTCGGGTCTACATCCCTCATTTGGTCGAGTGGATCAGAGGTCCACTCCTTGAAGTGGGGACTTTCATTAAGTCCCTTAAGGGGAAGGGATAGTGGATTCTCCTCCGTCTCATTTCCTCAGTCGAGGATAGGAGGAGAATCGTTAACATTACTAAAAGTTTTACAAAATTGATATTTAAGTATAAGGGGGCTATATCACTCCTCGAGAGGCGAGGCTTTCCGCCCAACCCCCATTCATGTAAGACTACCGTCAGTGAGGAACGCAACTAAGTCTTCTTTCTCGGTATTAAGGGGATGAGCAAGGTCGATAGTACTCCTACGGCTAACATAAGGTAGAATGAGAAAGTGAGCGAGTATCCCACACCAAGAAGTCCAGTTATAACCGCAGTTCCGGCAGAGCCACCTACAGTTACCCCGACCCCCCATATGTAAGAGTTGGCCACGGTGTAGAAGTTCCTCGGAAACACCTGAGATATATATCCAAGGAGCACAGGAAAGCCGCTGAAGACGGCGAAGGTATATACAGTGTAAGCCAGAGAAGACAGTATTAGATTCTTCCCAATCAACATGAAAGCCAGGAAGGCCAACACACCCAATATGCTAGTTATTGTGAAGGAGAAGAGTCCACCCCTCCTCTCGGTTAGCCAGCCAAAGAAGGGCTGTCCCACTATGGATCCAAGGAACCCTATGGTCAGGAACACTCCGGCCAGGGGTTTGGAGAGGTATATATGGTAAACGTAGTCGCCCAGGAAGTTAGTTGTCCCTGTTGTGAACATGCTTCTGATAAATACTATGGATCCCAAAATGATGAGGAACTTATAGTAGGACCTGTCTAGTTTCTCACTTTTTGATCTCACCGCCGAGACCGAACCTCTCTTGAAGGACCTGAGCCCGACCAGTATTATGAGCGCCGCGGCAACCATGTAGATTGCCACTACTGACAACCCAAGGAGCAATCCTACTGCCAATATGAGGGCAGTGACAATGCTCGGCATTAGGGATCTACCCACACTCCCCAATGAACCATTGATACCCAGTACCCTCCCTGAAGATTTGCCGAAGGTTCTGCTGAGCATGGCACCTCCCAGGGGGTGATAGAATGCCTGTCCTGCGCCTAGAATTGTGGCGGCCAGTGCTATTAGTACATATGCTAAGGATGGGACCACGAAGGGAAGCGCGAAGAGCATTATAGCCGCAGCTTCAAGGAGGATACCCAAGAACATTAGAAAGGAATCAATGTCATGTCTATCAGCGAAGTCTCCAACCAACGGTGAAAGTAACCCAGAGATAAGGGTGTAAATCACTGCCAATGTCCCAAGGAATACTATTCCCACCTTGAGCACGGACTCATAGTAGACCAAAAGGAGGGGATACAGAAGGAAAGTTCCATCGTTAAGGAAATGGGCCAAAGAGGTCAGCGTAAGTACTCTGAACCTTTGAGATTCCATGTTATTGCCATTAATCGAAGCAGTTTAAATCAATATCTATGTGCCCACGTATACTTCTTTGGGGATCCAACATCGGCCAAAGGGTAGGGGCTCCTTAGCATCTATTGAATCCCTGAAGATATAAACATCACGTTAGTCGCACGGGCAGTCAATTGGCGTGGCTCCAGACTCTCGGTTTAAACTGGTTGCTCTCTTTGTTCACTGTCCGTGATCGAGAGAATAAGTTAGGAAATAGTACATAGGAACGCTGAAATTTTCGCTTCTTAAAGATCTTCAGGTTATTAGATTTCGCCCTGATTAGAGGGCGGTACTTGAGGGAAAGTCCTCTGCTCAATCTTTTAACATGGGATAAGCTTTAGTTTGAGTTGTAAAGATGAGCGACCATGATACCATACCTAGTCACAGCGATGCTTGTTGCGGGACTTGGGGTAGCTCGAGTACTACTTGTTGCGGGACTTGGGGTAGCGCACGGACTGGAACCAGATCATTTGGCCGCAATGCGTACCATGAGAACTAGACGTAAATACCTAAAGTTCTCCGTTGGTCACGGCCTGGGCTTCGCCCTGATCTCCATCCCCATTGTCCTTCTCTTTGGACTGGTTAGGGAACTGGAGTGGGCCGGTGACATTATAGGTCTGGCAATGGGTGTGGTCCTCCTCTATGAGGAACTCAGTGGAAGGGAATTCCAACTGAGTGGAGGACCAATTGGGGTGGCCCAAGGGGCACTAGCCCTCACTCCCTCCAAGGTTCTCCTGGCTGTTCTGGCAGCGGAGGCTGGTTTACTTCTGGGAGGGGTTTATGTGGCCCTGTTCGTTCTAATTTCATCATCGGTCATGTTCTTTTTTGCCTCAGCAATGGAGTTTGTCCCACCCAGGGCTTCGAAGGCGTTGAGCGTGGTGATCGCCATCGCCACGATCGTGTTCATTTCGCTTACATTTTTGGGACTAATCCGAGGCGCCTAGCTTCTCCCTTAATACGTCTAGGAAGGCCCCCTTAATTTCCTCGGGCATCACGATCTTGTCCCTATCAAACCATAACTGAAGTGCGTCGGGAATCGAAAGTTCTGCTATTATTGGCGTCATAATCTCCTTGAGGAACCTATAGTGAACTTCCTTGTCCACCTCAGCATACCATCTGGCGTCCCTCTCCACATCCTGGAATCTTTTCAGGCGGGAGTCTATTCCCTCCTGTACTTTGGAGTAGAGGGAGTTGTCCAGCCTCTCCCCCACCACGTCCAGAAGGTTCATTACGCCCATTGTTGCCGCCGCAATAGGACAGGGAGACACCTCTGCCTCCACTGTCCTTACCCCTCCCTCATCGTTCAACATGTCCAAGAAGCCCATGGAGCACGCCCTAAACTCTCCCTTCTGATGGAAACAGGGCACATGGACGTTCTTACCAGTCATATCAACGTCGATGTAGCTTTCAAGGCTAGTCACCTCTATTATTATCTCCCTCGCCAATGGTTTGAGGTATTCATATTCCTCCGGTGTGAGCGTTATTATCTCCCCAACACCTGTAAGTAACTTGGCCATTTCCTTTGGCTCCAACCTACCTAACACCATTGATTTCACGTCCACATCCAGGGTCACTAGGCCCGCGTTAATTCCCCTCCTATGAAGGAACCTAACTGCCCTGACAGCGTAATCCCAGAGACCGGCACTTATGGGAGTGATCACGACGCTCCTTTCCCGGGGCATTGACACCTTGTATTTCATTGCGCCCGACCATCTTGGCGATCCATGCCTTCTAAGAACGTCCCTTATTTTGAGGTTGGCCGGGCAAACTGACTCACACATTCCGCACATGTGGCAATTTGAAACCTCTCCTTCCTTTCCTGAACCGTTGAGGGAGTACAGTCCAAAGGGGGAGAACGCCGCCGAGTCCCTCTGCTGCACGTGGGGACAGACAGAGACACATCTTCCACAAAGTATGCAGCCCAACGTGTCCAAGTTGACCTCACCTGAACTGTGCCCCGCCAATGTCATCCATGGAGGGGGAGGGGATCTGTCTGGGAAGTAAATGGAGACAGTAATCCCTTGTCTAGAGAACCTAAGGAAAGAGGAGGTGGCCCTCTCCAATTGCCTTAACCCTTCATTTAATCCCTGAAAGCTGGTGGATCCGAAGTAACGAGCACCATGGGGAAAGCCCAACCTTTCCGTTGGCGGTTTGCCCTCCTCCATTCCCTCAATAAATGGTTTCAATAACACCTCTCTAGTCAAGGGATAGGAGACGGAAAGTCTCCACCCGTCCTCCTTGAAGATTGTAACGTCCCTAAAGGGGGGAGTAGAGGATGAGTACCAGGACGCGACTCTTTTCACAAGTTCCTGAAGAGGACCAGAAACCGATCTATGCACCAGTTCCTTGGTCTCCTTCCTCACTACCACTGAGTACACCAACCCTCCACCATATTTCCCCTCAACCACCTTTCCCTCCAAGAGGGACTTAGCCTCAATTCTCCTATCTAGGGTGGAGAACTCATTGTATCCGAAGCCCGCGTCCTTGTAGTACACCGATCCACCAACTGAGAAGTCCAGATTTCCCCAGACCTCCAGGTTCAAATGCGTCACTTCCCTCCACGGCGTTCCCGCCAGAATCTCCACCCTATCTCCCATGTCCCTATACCCTTGTAGATCAACGAAGTCCGCCACAACGTCGGCCTCAATTCCCCTTCCGTATTCATACCTGGGCTCAGCCCTAATGGAGGAGGCCTCCATGGCGTCGTCCAATCTCCTCACCTTGATCACCTTAACAGGTTGCCTCCCCCTGTGAGTAGGGGAGGTGGTAGCATAGACTTCAGCCAAGGCTACGCCAAGGGCCTTCCCCATCTGTCCCATTGTTGAACCTCCACTCCCGATGAAATGAAATTCATAAGTCTTAACGCTTTCTTTCTAGAAAGAACTTTATTATTGTTACCGCAGTACGGGCTATATACGCATTTAGGACAGCCGTCCTCACAATCACAGTTGGCGAGAACGTCCTTGGCCACTGAGTAGGCGTCCTCCAGTCTGTGGAATAGTAGCTCACTCACCCCGCTTCCTCCCTGGGCCGAGTCGTAGACGATCACGTGTCCACTGGGGTAACTTACTCCCGACAGGTCGGTCATGGAGGAACCTGCCACCACCCTGGCGGCTGAGATTATTGAGTGTTCAGTTGCATGAAATGCCTCCATGTCGCCCAACGGATCCCCCATGATACTGGGGTGCTGAATAATGAAACCCTTGGTGGAGTAGGAGTAAGAGATGGGATCGTCTAAGCCAAAGGGTTCCTTCCTCTGACTTAAGGGATCAACGAGGACGTATCCAACCACCGTCATTTTGACCATCATTTCCCCGTATATGGAGCTCAGGCCGAAGGCCTTCCCCCTGGTCAATTCCGTGAAGGCAACCATGTCGATGTCGTAGAGGGGCCTAGTATACCTGATCTCCTCTCCTATCCTCTCCACTTCCGCCCTCCTGGAGCTGAGGTCAAGGGATGAGACCTTGTAGGTCTTACCTGCGTTCATATATATTGCCCCAGGGAAGAGCTCCATTAAGGCCAGGGGGAGTTCCCTTGTCCCTATCTTTCTGCCCCTGTGAATAATGTGGACAGACGGCCCAGAACTTCTTAGCGAGGATGAGGAGATGTAACTCCAGGAAGAGGATGTAGGATAGAACTTGCCGTTGAACTCCTTTATTACCCCAATTTTCACCAATTCCTTGGCTGCCCTAACCCAGAGCTTTGGTAGAGAGGTTCCAGGTCTCGCGAGCAAGTGGGCCACCACGTGCACCTTCACCACTTCCAAATTGGAGGGATCCACAGGTAGTGGACTTAGTTCCCTGGAGTAGAACCGCTCTGGGTCCCGAAGGTAGTATGAATCAATGGGGTCATCGCCCATAATAACGAAGGAGTAACCCTCCCTTTCCCTCCTCCCCGCCCTCCCTGCCCTCTGCATGTACCTGGCGAAGGAAGGAGGGTTCTGAGCCATGATCACTGCGTCAAGTGTTCCGATATCCAACCCCAGCTCAAGGGTGGGAGTGGATGCAACGCCTTGCACCTCACCTCTCCTTAAGCCCTCCTCCACCCTTAACCTCTCCTCCGCTGATATGCCCGCCCTATGTACGGCTATGGAAACTCCCAGCCTGGAGGCGATCTTGCTCACAAGTTCCGCCATCTGCTGGGAGTCTGTGAAGACTAAAGTCCGCAACCCCCTCCTTACGAGCTGAGAGACCAGGAGGGCTGACGTGGTCCACCTATTGGGTGCCGAAATCATGACGTGCACTACGCTTCCCCTCCTACCCCTCATTCCCTCCACCACCTTACCCTCCTCCCCGAAGAGCGACTTAAACGTCCAGTCCGGTTTGCCCACCGTGGCGCTGGCGGCAATCAAGTGGAGGGAAGAGAAGGACCTGAGCCTTTCAGTTAACGCCCTTAGATGTGAACCGAAGACGCCCTCATACACGTGCACCTCGTCGAAGACGAAGTGATCAGCCGAGGTGATAATGGACCTAAACCTGGGACTCATGGCCAGGCCTACATGGATCATGTCGGGATTGGTGAGGAGAATTTGAGGAGGTGACTGAGCTAACCTGGCTCTCTCCTTCTCTGGCGTATCGCCGTCGAACACCCCAACTTCAGCCACGCCCTCAGACAGGGTAAGCAATCTACTTAGCTGGTCCCTGGCCAGGGCCTTGGTGGGGTAAACCAGGACTGTCCTTTCACCCTTGGCAGCGGCATCCAAAGCTGGGAGAAGGAAGGCCTCCGTTTTCCCCGTGCCGGTGCCGGAGGAGATCATGATGTTTTCATTGCCCCTCCAGAGCTTCAGCACCTCCCCCTGGTATGAATACAGCCTTGAAACACCAAGCCTAAGGAAGTTCCTCCTCAGGTTAGGGTTCACGTCCAACTCCTCAATCGTGGGTCCCTGCTCAGGTTCACCGTTTGTCTGCACCTTAACGTGAACCAGGGAGGCCCCTGAGGACTTGACAAGGGAAGGGAGGTCCAGCATACTTAATACTCCTCTGACCCGCTTTAAGCCTGTGATATCCTCAGTAAGGGAACTGGAGACGACCCTGTCGAGGGTGGTGTTGGGATCGGGAGAGAGGATGACCGTTGAAGTGTCTCTGTCCGTGCTAAGGGAAGTTCCGGTGGTGTGCCAAAAGTACGGGCTATCCATGATCGATGGAGAGGACGTTAAAGGAGGAGTGAGGGTAACTTTGGAGAGGAGGTTCGAGAACTGATGTGCAGTGTAAATGGAATGGTACTGTTAAACAGCGCTAATGCAAAGGAGGCAGCCAGGGAATTCGCCAAATTAATGATGAAGGCGTCAGACAGGGGTAGGGACAGCTACGGCTTAGTACTCTTGGGTAAGGAAGGGATTAGGAGCTTCAGGAGAGCAGGGACCCCAGGACCGGAGCTGGAGGAGTGGCTTCTTGAAAACATTGATGGGAAAACCATTGTAGTGGCCAACAACAGGGCGGAACCCACCACTGAGGTAGTGAAGGAAAAGAGGGAGTCTGACATACAACCCTTCGAAAGCGGAAGGTACGTGGTCTCGCACAACGGGGTAGTGGCCAACGATCAGGAGCTCGAAAGGCAGTTCGAAATCAAGAAGAGAAGTAGAATAGATTCCTCCATCCTTCCTCCTCTCCTTGAGAGGACGTGGGACGGGACGTTGGAGGGATTGAGGAACGTATTGGACATGGTGAGGGGAAGCTTCGCAATGATAGTGGGAGATGCGGAACGCCCAGATAGATTGGTGGCTGCTGTGAACTTCAAACCGATGTACTTCGAGGTGAACTACGATTTGGGGGCGATCTTTGTTTCGTCGTTGGACGATTACCTCCCAAGGAGAGGAAAGCATAGGATTGAGAGGGTGATGCCTTACTCGGTGATGGAATTTCTAATTGACGGTTCCCTTAAGAGGGTCGAGTTGTTGAGGAGGGAAGTGAAGAGGGTATTGATGGTGGCCAGCGGTGGATTGGACAGCACAGTGGCGGCCACTAAGCTAATAAGGGATGGGTACGAGGTCACGCTCCTTCACTTTAACTACAGACACAAGGCGGAGAGGAGGGAGGTGGAGGCAATAAGGGAAGTGGCGCGGAGACTTAGCTTACCCCTGATTGAGGTGGACACTGACCTGTTCAAGATAGTTGGAAGCACCCCCCTGATCGACGGTGAGGTTAGGAAGGACAGGGGAGGCGAGGAAGGTGCGGAGTTCGCCCACGAGTGGGTTCCAGCAAGGAACTTAGTGTTCACCTCCGTTGCGATCGCCATTGCCGAAGCCAGAGGCTACGACGCTGTGGCGCTGGGAGTTAACTTGGAGGAGGCAGGTGCATATCCCGACAACGAGATGGAATTCGTTAGACTTCTTAACGCACTTTCCCCGTACGCCACTGGGCCCAATAAGAGGGTGGACGTTCTAATGCCAGTGGGCAACCTTGTGAAGCACGAAATAGTGAAGCTTGGAGTCCAACTTAACGCTCCCCTGGACGCCACGTGGAGCTGCTATGAGGGGGGAGAAAGGCATTGCGGAAGATGCGGTCCCTGCTACATGAGAAGGAAGGCCTTCGAGGTCAACGGGCTCGTGGACCCGGTTCCATACAAAGGGTTTTAACTCACCTTTTCGGATTCAGACCATGGTTGGGCTTGCCCTCCTGATCCCGTTCGCTGCAGCCATGGTGGTGGCAATAGTGGTGGTCCTGGCGTACACATCGAGGGTGAGGACGGAGGTGGGACTGTTCTTCCTTTACTTCGCCTTTATCATGATGATTACAATGTTAGTTGGCGCATCCGTTTACTTCCTCTCACCTGGACAGGCTACGTTGGGAGTGGCGGTGGGGATCAATATGGGAGCCATGGTGGTGGCGTTAACTTACTTCTTCTCCACAGCCGAATCCCTGACAAAGAAGGTTAACATGAATAGATTAATAATGGGGTCCATAGCTGCCTTGGTGGTACTAAACGAAGGGCTAATGGGTACTACGTTCGGCCTTGCCCAGTTTGGAAGCGGGGGGTTCCTCACTCCTCTACAGGGGTTCCTTAGCTCGATCAATAGTTACTGGTTCTTCTACCCCATGATGGCTGAGATGCTTTCTCTGTATCTCATCCTAGATAGGAGAGGAGTAAAATTGGGTGCAGCCTACGCCCTTGTTGGTGCGACTGCCTTCCCTCCCACCGCGTTCGATCTACCTCAGTGGAGACTGATAACTCCGGTTCTAAGCTTAGGTGCTTCAATACTTGGGCTATTGGGTTCCAAGAGAACGTGGAGATGGATCTACGTTGGAGTAGCTGGGACCTCGATACTCACTTACCTAAACCCGCTCCCCTACGACGTTATGTTACCAATAGCCATGGGATATTTCTACCTCTATGCTCTGTCCTCAGAAGCCAACTTCACTAGGCCTTGATTGGGCTCCGGTTGGGGATTTCCGGCTAATTATTTTGTCTCTGAATTGTGAGCTTCGTAGACTCAATGGTCTCAAGGAAAGTCTCTGGGTGAAATTGAGTGTTGTTGGACTTCACAGGCTTATGGGTACTTGATACCCTTAGCCGCAACATACTATGGCATATCCTCTAAAAATCAACTTAAGATAACCCTTTTTGTTCAGGGATAGAAATTATATTGCAGTGTCCTCCAACTTCATACTCACTAAGGTCTGGGGTAGTTCCAAAGTTAGGCCGGGGACTGCTTTAATAAGTTCAAATCTCATGAGGAACAACAAACTCCTCACGGGGGACTTCATACTGGTTTTAGGGGTGAGAATGCTTCCCTTAGTGATCCAGGAGAGTAGGGAGGAGAGGGAGGGAATAACCGTTAACGTAGAACAACTGAAATGGCTAGGTGTGAGGGAGGGGGAGAAGGTTGCCATAAGGAAGGTTAACGCAGAACCGCTAAAGTCTGTGACGCTCTCACCTTCTTCCCAAAGGAAGATAGACGAGAGGAAACTGAACTTGGAGCTGAGGGGTAGGCCCTTGATGAAGGGAACACCGGTTTACACCAAGGAGGGCGAAATGGTCACCGTGTCCTTAGTCCCGCAGGTGGAAGTGGGACTCGTGACAGGAGAGACAGAGGTCATAGTTTCCTCCGATGTAATCAGGCTCACCCAGAAGGGGGTGCCACCTATCACCTTCAATGACGTGGGAGGGTTGGGAAAACAAATATCCACCATGAGGAAGATCATAGAGCTCTCCCTTGTTAGGCCTGAGGTGCTTAGATTACTCGGACTAAGGCCGCCTAAGGGTGTGCTCCTTTACGGTCCTCCTGGAACGGGGAAGACGCTCATTGCGAAGGCCGTGGCGAATTCGTTGATGGCCAACTTCTTCTACATAAGCGGACCCGAAATAGGTTCCAAATATTACGGGGAAAGTGAGAAGAGATTGAGGGAGATCTTTGAGCAGGCTGAAAAGAGCGCACCCTCAGTTGTGTTCATAGATGAAATAGATGCCATTGCCCCCAACAGGGACTTAACCAGCACTGAGGCTGACAGGAGGATAGTTGCCCAACTACTAACCCTGATGGATGGAGTCACCTCCGGAGGAGGGGTCCTGGTCATAGGGGCAACCAACAGGCCTAACGCTGTGGATCCAGCGCTGAGGAGGCCAGGGAGGTTCGACAGGGAGATCGAGGTACCTGTGCCAGACAGGGACGCCAGACTGGAGATCCTTAAAATACACACCAGGAGAATTCCCTTGGATGAGAACGTGAACCTGGAAAGGATAGCTGACATAACCAACGGATTCGTTGGAGCTGACCTTGAGGCGCTTGTGAGGGAGGCCACAATGCGAGGGCTGGAGAGGGAACCCGAGGTAGAGAAATTGAGGGTGACCAACGAGGATTTCCTGGAGGCAATGAAGGGAATTGAGCCCTCAGCTCTGAGGGAGTTCAGGGTTGAAGTACCAAGCACCACCTGGGAGGACGTAATCGGGTTGGAGGAGGTGAAGCAGGAGTTAAGGGAGGCCATAGAGTGGCCGTTGAAGTATCCGGACCTGTTCAAGGAGGCTGGAGCCGAACAACCTTCAGGTGTGCTCCTTTACGGTCCTCCTGGAACGGGGAAGACAATGCTGGCCAGGGCTGTGGCCCATGAGGGGGGAGCCAACTTCATTGCAATAAACGGCCCTGAGCTCATGAACATGTATGTGGGAGAGACTGAGAGGGCGTTGAGGGAGGTGTTCAAGAGAGCTAGACAAGCGTCGCCTACAGTGATCTTCTTTGATGAAATAGATGCAGTGACGGTGACCAGGGGATACGATCCCAATAGGGTATCGGACAGATTGGTCAGCCAGCTACTCACGGAGATGGATGGCGTCTCGAGAAGGAGAGAGAGGGTGGTGGTGATGGCTGCTACCAACAGGCCGGACATAGTGGATCCTGCGTTATTGCGGCCGGGAAGGTTCGAGAAGTTAATATACGTTCCACCCCCTGACTTCAACACCAGGGTGGCCCTATTTAACGCATTTATTAATAGGCATCCTCACGGCCAGATAGACGTTCAAAAGCTGGCCAGGCAGACGGAACTATTCTCCGTGGCAGACGTCAAGGGGGTGGTGGACAGAGCCTCCCTGCTGACCATAAGGAGGGCCCTCTCAGGAGGGATGAAGCCTAGGATGGAGCAGAGTGATCTGGAGGAGGCCTTGAAGTCAGTTAAGCCTTCCGTTACACAGGCAATGGTGAACTTCTATCTTAACTTCAGGGAGAAGATGAGAGGAGGCGCAGCGGTGATTTAGTTCATCTTTATGTCGATCTCTTGAAGACCGTCCTCAAGTGAGGACAGTGAAAAAGCAGTGAAAGATAGTCCCTGGACCTTTCTCTTAATTTGAGGAACAGAGACCTTACCCTCCCACCGTATATTGAGTCGAGAAGTACGTTCTCTGCTTTGTCAAGAGGAGGACCTCTTCGACCTATCAAGGAAGTCAATGGTGTTTCAGTTTAAACTCTACTGGCCTCCCTAACTCGCTCCACATCTCCCGAAAACCATGGCCCTGAAGGTTATCTTCCCTTATTATCAACATCCCTAAGTTCGTTCAGGGCCACACTCATCACCTCCTCCAGGATTTCCATCAGCCCCTCTTCGTGGAACTTAACGTCCGTACTCCGTTGAAGCTTAACCGCCCACAAGGTCCCCAAGTTCTGGAAACTCTTGCTGGGCCTCTCGGTGATTGCTTTGTCCCTAAAGCATTCTACCCAAACCGATAAGAGAGGTGTAATATATCTCTTTAGTAATTATCGATTTTACTGAATTTAATCTTAAAAATGTCTCCTAGTTAAAGTTATGGCCAAAATCAATCAGAGCTAAAACGAGAGTCTGGAAGTTACTTCACCTCCCTTAATGGCTGTCCTAGAAATATATTATATTCTAACTATCCCTAAGTCTCTGGTTAACTCAACAACACGATCTCATGAGAAGGAAGTCCATCATGAGTCAACTTACCTGGACAACTTCGACCACTGTCCTTTCAGGGAAAGTGACGGTGAACTCAGTAGTGGACGAATTAAAGGGTAAAGTTATGGTATGCTCAGGATATATCCAGGAGGAGAAGGCTCCGTATTGTACGTTTATGGGAGAGGAATAGACGTCAGTAATGTTCAAATATGTCTGGTTCCCCTGGGTCCAGAGAGCGTACATTGGAGAACCTATTTGGAATGAACTCTGGACCTGATGTGAAAATCTCAGGTAAGGTGCTGAGAAGATGAGGCCCGTTAAAACAATGCTCAACACTATCCCATATATGACTATCCTTCTCATGGGCCACTTATGACAGCTTGAGTTTTAAAGAGTGAACTAACAGAGTTGTTTATTTTATCTAAGAGAACTCATACATTTTCAGAGAAAAAAGAGAAAGATTCTATAGCATGACCATCTCTTTATAGGTCTTCCCCTGCTAACTTCCACTGGAATTTGGAGCACTCTTCTATATGGAGCCGGTAAGTTTTTGGAAGAGAGCAGACAAATTTAAATAAAATGAAGAGAGTTGTAGCATACTATATTAAAACGGTCACATAGGGTTTAGCATATGGCACCTGGATTGAGAGGAAAAAGGGACAAGTATGAGATAATGTATGACATAATGGAAATATGCAAGAACGGAACTAAGAAGACGAGACTAATGTATGGGGCCAACCTTAGCTATCAGCTGCAGAGGAGATATGTAGAGGAATTGATGAATAAGGGACTAATCGCTAGACAAGAGGATATGTACTATCTAACAAAGAGAGGGACGGAATTTCTGGAGACTCTCCGAAGATATAGGGAGAAGAAGAAAGAATTTGAGGAAGTAGTGGGTAGGCTCAGAAGTCTTGAAATCTAGATACATTAACTGTTTTAGTTTGATCCTTTTAATTTAATCCACACCTTCAAAAATTCGTCCTATCTCCCATGAAATAGTCCCATTCATCTTCCTACCCCTAGAGACCCCTTCCGTAGCGGTAGACCCAAAATCACCTCCTCGAAGGTTAGAATTGAGGCAAAGTAATTTGTATAATTCATCGTGTAGAAGTCCTTCCTTAAGTTCTTAATGTATTCGTACGTTGGTCAGCTTCACCTTGCCATTAACCATTTGATGAGTTGAGGTATTTTCCTTGAGAGGTCGCGGAGCATTCCACTCAACCTGGACAGGACCTTTGATAGCTTAGGGGAGAATATTCAAATCACTGGTAACCAGTAGCTTCCCCAGCTCAACATCTGGGCAACTACTATTAGTCTTGTGAGGTGTTCACAGCGGGATATTAACAAGGAAAGTGAAGAAAACCGACAGGTAAACATAGATGTAACTTTCAGTTTCTCTTACAATAGGAGTTATAGAATAATTATAATTGTCTTTTTTTGGGAGGAGAGCGATTATGAGTCTGTGAACTGAGTGAAGTATAAAAGAAGAACAAGATTGGAGATAGTTAAAGAATTACTCTCAGCCTGCCAGGAGGGGAGGAGTAAGACGGGGATAATGAGGGAGACCAACCTGAACTTCAGACTTACCCGTAACTGGGTTAAGAGACTTGTGGATTCTGGCGCCCTAAGGGAAGTGGAAGGTAAGTACTACATAACTGAAAACGGAATCAGAATTATAGAATTGATTAACAAATACTCCAAACTGCTTCGAGAGTATAGGGAGCTTGAGAATGAATTATATAAAAGTGTTGATCTTCAGGGAGGTAAAATAGGAGAAAACGGAGAGAGCAATTAGGGTAACTATCGCCTAAGGTTGCCCCTCAACTCGTCATTGAGTTTATGGAGCTCTTGTCTTAGGGACTTATACTTCTTCAACTTGTCAAGTACATTTCTCCCCTTCTCCGTCAAAAAGTACATTTCTCCCTCTTCCACCTCCCTCTTCATTAGGAGACCTGCATTAAGCATGTCTGCCACATACTTCTTCGTAAGCTCGTAGCTCAAGTTGGCCGAATACATTATCCTCGTCTTTTTGCTACCATGTATACAAGCCTCCATAATGTCTGTCATAATTTCCAACCTGTTCCTGTTCTTTCTACTCAAGTTTTATCAAACTCTATTACCGTAAGGCTATTTGTGCATGTGGACAACAATTATTCTAGATGAGAAGATTTTTATCTTAATGGGGAGTGTGGGGAACTCTCCCCCACGGGTCGGGTATATGACTATATTTTTAACTTTACTGGGAGATTTAACGAGGAGATAATCACACACAAGGAAACGGATAGCCGCTTATTTTTATTCCAAAAGCTAAAATATTGATTAGAGCTAGCTCAACCAGCTAGCTATGCCCTCGAGACTGGGATTCAGTTGTGTAGAGCTAACCAGCCTTACAACTTCCCTGGGACATGAAAGAACTATTCCTTTCCATGAGATTTCTTTGAAGGAGGATCGAGGTTCGTGGAAGCGGGAAATCTCCATGGGGTGGAGATGCTTCACCCATGAGGTCGGGGTAGGTGACTCCTTCTCTAATCTTCTCCCATTAGTTCCCCTTAACCCACTAGAAAACTTTCTACAATTTGATCTCAGTTCATTTCATCCTGAAAAGATGAAACTAAGGGAGCCTAGACATGGCTTATTCGACAGAATGAAATTCAAACCAAATAGCTAAGACTAGCTTACATCTTCTGTAACAAAGGGAGGTATTGTCTCTATTATTTAGTGGATAATGAGAATTATTTAAATAGGTTCCCGACTATGGAGCGTAGAGAACATGAGAACAGCCATATATGCAATATTGGTGGGTGCCATACTTTTGGGATTGGTGTTCTCCACCATGCCCTTCTTAACATACCAAGACACCAGAATAGTTAGTGTGTCAATAACCAACGACGCATCTGGTCCACTGTCGTTGATACCTGTTCAGAACACGGTGGGATACGGTAGTGGCAGTCCCAACGCATACGTCTATTACAATAGCAGCGGAGACCTAACAATAAACTTCCACGAGGTTCAGACTAACGCAATACTAAACCTAACACCTGCGTTCTACGTGGACGACAACCTGAACCAGACATTAAATGTTACAATGAGAGTCACACAAGTGGGGGGAACGACCAACGCTATGTTGCTAGTAAACGGTACTCCCGCTCCACTCACATTCTCGTTCCTGCTGAGCCCTAGCGAAGGCGAGGTTCCAGTCTATCTGACGTTGGAGACATTCGGAACACAACCAAACCAGACAGCTACATTCGATATATCTTTCACTGCGGTTTATCCTGCGTAGTAGGAGCTAACTGATAACACCATGAGATAAAATAATAAAATTTTTTATTCATATTGTAGCCTAGCTACGATAGACTTATTATAACTTGATTCTTTAATCCAAGTTAGAATAAACTGTTTAAGTTACGGAGACTGTCGTCATTTATTATGTAAATTTTTTGTATGAACATCATATATTACCCATGGGTATGGTCATAGTGTCGTCCTTGAGGTACAAAATTTTCTTCTACATGACGAGAATAGTTGGCAAAGGATGAATAACGCCACACCCTTAAGGAGAACGCCATAATCCTACGATGTGTTAGGTTAATGACGACACTATGGGTATGGTAGACCTGGAAGTTGAACCCTCTCCCCTACCCGTTCTGTAGCAATAATCACGTTAAGGACGGTAAAGTTAGGGGCAGAGGTATCTCTGTTCCACCTGGGATGCGGATGCGTCGCGTCCGGGAAGCCTATTACAGTTCCTAGGATGCACTCCAACGGGATGAGTATGAGGGCGATCTCAAAAGTTCTTGAGGTACCGCTGAGTATGGCATTCGCCTGGATCAAGCGTCGCGGCAAGAGTTCAACAAGTTGGTCTGTGAGGCGACGCCAGACATCACGAGCGGGAAGGTGACCAAGGTAGTTGACGAGATGTGGTACTTACGCAGGAACGTGAAGACCTTTTACAAGGTTCACGTGCTTCGCCTACACCACATTGGGACTCTACGTCCTGTTCTCCATGGGTAAGGACCAGAGAGCGTTCAGGGAAATATTGAAGCAATTACCTGGTGGCGGCGGGTGAGCGACGACTACGTTTACCTCTCGTTAAGGAACTGTGGTCTCACCAGTGAACCCCAATGAGTCCCACTCCTCTTTGAGGAACATGTTGGTTAGGTTCAAGAGGGCAACCAAGGCGGTGAACAGGTTGGAAATGGTCAAGTACTCACTAGCGTTGGTCCTGTGGGAGAGA
>Ga0081529_107881_pt1 | contig 20396 bp, 23 predicted proteins | sample EchGeymetagenome_FD_71012 | JGI IMG/M metagenome (GOLD analysis project Ga0081529, IMG submission 71012) | Ferrous microbial mat and aquatic microbial communities from Echinus Geyser, Yellowstone National Park, USA - transect B T=78-80 C v2... ...
CTAGCACTAGTACTACCCGCGTTACTACTCGTAGTAGCACTAATGGCAGGAACAACAATGGCAATGCAAGTAACTAAGGTAAAGCCAGATACACCAGGCGTAACAATAATCAAAGAAACAATACCACTAAAACTAAAGACACTACCGCCACTACACAGAATAGATCCAGCATTAGCGCCATACTCCGCTGTGCTTATAGGGCCATACTATTTAAGTAGCTCTAATCAAGGCTTACTCGTTTATATTACCTGGTCCCCTTCCTCGGCTACTCTCTTTATAGGTGTTGTAAATGCACAAACAGGTAGTGGATTTGGAACATTTGCATCAGGTGGCTACGCAGCGTATATATTTTTCCCAGGCACTGGTTATTGGTACGTATTTATTTATAACGACAGCCCATATTATGTTAATGCTAATGTTTATATATTTATTGTTAGCTCATAATTTATTATTTCAATGAATTTATATCAAATGCATTCAATGTATCATTATAATTAATCACAGTAATGTTACTCAAATATCGAAGTACTGTATCATTGCATGTTGCAATATAATCTGAATTGCTATAGTTCGTAAAAATTATATGTGAACAATTAATAATTTTATAATTATTATACCCTATGCTATTAGTGTTATTAATACGAATAATATAAAATACTACCGCAAATAGCATTATAGATATTGAAAGAGCTATTAGAGTTATTAAAGCAATTTTTTCTCTCTTTATAGCATTATTATTTTTGTTATTCACATAGTTTAATGTTAACGATTCTGGGTTTTTGATTAGTATTTTGTTTAGGTTTACTTTGTCTATTGTTCCTATGTAGTGCCATGTGTTTCCGTGCTTAATGTATACGTAGTTTCCTGCCTTTATTACTATTGTTCCTGGTTTTCCGCATCTTGGGCATACTCCCATTCCTATTGCTTTGCTTGGCATTGTTTTTGTGTTCAATCCTGTATTTAAATCTCTTTCTGTTCTTTATCCTAAGCGAAACCCTTTTTACCACCGTGCACGTTGGTGCTTTTCGTTGTTGTTTCACGGTGGTTTCACGGAGGTATTTTTAAGTGTGGTAGTGTTGAGGAACTGATTGGTGGTAGGCGTGACGGTTAGGGTGTCTGTCCGTAGTAGGAAGTTGAGGAGGTTTGAGGTTACGGCACTTCCCTTCGCGGTTAGGGTGTATATAAATAACCAGGTCCTTGTGCCGGCGAGTCTCGTTAGGGCGTTGGGTATTGCTCACCTGAGGTTTGCTGATGTGGATCTCGAGTATAAGGGTTTTGTTATTGAGTTGAGGGGTGTTAGGTTGTTGAGGACTAGGCATACTGATGCTAGGCAGTTTACGATACCTAAGAGGGTTAGGGAGACTTATGGTGTTGGTTTTGGCGATGTTGTTAAAATACTATCCATAAGGCCATCAATCACTAATAAGGATAAGGATTAGCGCGATTAAAAACAACTAAGTGATAGTTTTCAAAATTTATGGTAATTAGTTAATTAATAAGCATGCTTTGGTGCCTTAATCGAATATTTTATTTGGATTGAATATGCCGTATGGATCAAATACCTTCTTAACGTTCCTCATCAAGTTTAGTACCGTGTCGGCATTACCATTGTTCCTAGAGCTAATCGATTCCCTGAGTAGTTCCTTCTTCATTGTCCCAATACCGTGCTCAGCACTTATCGTCCCACCAAGCCTAATTGCTACCCTGCCCACATCCTCGAAGAACCTCATGACTCTACCCATCTCATCCTTGTCGGACCTCCTGGCCCATATGCTTGGGTGTAGGTTACCATCGCCAATGTGTCCGCCGAGTATCATCTTTATGTTGCATTTAGCGCTTAGTTCCTGGATTTCCCTGACGGCTTCGGGTAGTTTGCTCATTGGTACTGCAACGTCTTCGAAGGCTACGAAGACGTCATTGCCATAATCATTGAATGCCGCCTTCAGGGTTGCTGAGTAGAGTAGCCTCCTTGGTTCGAGTATTTTTGAGAATTCCTGCCATGTGGATGCTGTTCCCACAACCTCACCGTTACTGCTTGATATTGCATCATTAAGCTTAGTGAGTATCTGGGACTCACTGCCACCGTATGTGTCAACACCAAGCCACAGGTAGTAGTAACCCTCTAGGCCGAGAACCTTGGCTGTTCTGTCGTCAATGAACTCCGTCACCATTGGCCAAAGCCTAGCCCTCCTAACACTAATCACCGCATTAACCAGCGATTCCGCGTCCCTGAACCTTGCCATCAACCCCACGAAGGATTCGGGCAATGGAGCTAACCTCAGCGTTGCCTCAGTCGTTATTCCCAGGGTGCCCTCACTACCAATGAAGAGTTGGAGTAGGTTGTAACCCTCCCTGCACTTAACCGTCCTACAACCAACCCTAATAACGTCGCCAATCCCAATCACAACCTCGAGACCAAGTACCCAATACGCCGCCGGACCAAACTTAGCACCCCTCATACCACCACCCCCATTATTGATTACACCACCGACAGTGGCTGTTTTCGATGACGCCGGATCAACAGGCCACTGCAGCCCATAGCCCGCCAGTTCCAGGTTTAGATCGTCAACCTTAATACCAGGTTGAACTCTTGCGACCCAATCCACGTCCGAGACCTCGATGATTTTGTTCATCCTCTCCATGGCAACAATCACGGTATTACCTAGCTTCGGTGTAGCATTGCCAGACAGGCTTGTTGATGAACCCACAGGTAATAGCTTAAAGCCATAATTAATGGCTAGCTTCACCAAGGTCACAATTTCATTCGTACTCTCTGGATAAACGAGAGCCATTGGCATCATGCCAACCTCCGAAGATGCATCATGACTGTATAGGGCGAGTATGTGTGGTTCGGTGATCAACCTATCCTTAAATACGCCCTCAAGCTCCCTAATCACATCTCTATTCGACATGATATTCATTGCCCATCACCGCTACTTAAGCATTGTTCTCAGGATTATTGACTTAAAACTATGTATTGCATCCGCAATCCTTATACCCGCCGGGCATTGCGTATCGCAAGCCGCGCAGTGTAGGCATGTCATTATTGGGTCGAAAACCTCCTTATTCAACTCGATTAGTTTACCTTGACCAAAACCCTCCTCAATGAGTATCCTTATCAGGTTTATGCGCCCCCTGGGTCCATAGGACCTATTACTCATCGCCTTGAAGGTTGGGCATGGGAATTCACAGAAGCCACAGAACTGGCACTTCCTAACCTCATCATAAACTTCCTTAATGCTCATCATCACCCAATCACCTCCATGACCTCTGCTAAATCATAGATCTTAACGCCATCAATACCCTGGGAACCCCTCCTTAGGTTCACGTAGCATATCGGGCACTGAACGACAATATTCCTTGATAATTTAACCAGCTCCCTAACCCTATTGGCGGAAACCTTCCCGGCAACACTTGGGTATGTGGACTCAATCGGCCCACCGCAGCAGTGCGATGTGTCCCTGCCCGTCAACACTGGGTCCTCCTTAACATTAGCCTTACCCCTAACCAAGCCCCTGATTAGGTCGTACTTGTTTAGGTATCTTGCGTATAGGCAGGAGTCATGAATTGTGAACTCGCCAAGCTTAACCCTAACCTTACCTGAGTCCAGGTAATCAAGGTAGCTCCTGACCTTAATATTAAACTCGGGCACGTACCTTGGGTATAGTTTCTCAAGCGTGTATTGGGTGTGTGGGTCTATGGTTATGATCTCATTAACGCTATTGTCCCTAAACACCTTGTACACCTCCCTGGCGTAGTCCGCAAAATCATCAACAAACCCCAACTCATAAAGCAATGCGCCGCTGTAGGGTTCGTTATCGAGGACCCTAAACCTAACCCCAAGGTTTCTGAGCATTCCGTAAATACTCCTTATCACACCATAGGCCCTATTAGCATCCTCATCACTGGGCCTAAGTAACGCCTTACCAAAGACCCTAGTACCCACAACAGCAAACCTAGCCAGAACCCCACCCTTAGTTACGCCGAACCTCTCAAGCTCAGCCACAGCCCTCTCTATGGCGGGCGCCAGTTGGTATAGGCATGATGTGTAGAGTATCGTACCCACACCCTCATCGAAGGCTAAACCCTCACGCCAACCATTGCAGACGGACTTATCGACAGGAAACGGAAGACCAGAATCCCTAAGACTCGACAAAACAACACCCCTCAAAGCCCTAAACCAATCAAGCGACACGAACCATTAAGAAAAACCAATATTTAATTAATTTACTTATTCCAGCATTCTTGGTATGTCACAGCAGGGAAGAATAAGGGGTAGATTATCAACCAAGTCCCTATGGGCAATGCCTGGACACTCACCGCTCTTTGCCAAGTTGCCTCAGTACTTCCCTGATGCCGAGGTTTTGCAGGTTGCCTTTGAGGCTGATCCTGAGGCTGTTGCTGAGTTGGTTCCTGAGGATCTTGAGGTGCCTGTTCCTGCTGAGGCTATGATCACGTTCTTCAGGTTCCCGTTCAGCACGTTAGGGCCTTACAACGAGTTTGCTGTTGACGTAAAGGTGCTCCTTGATGGGCAGGAGAAGTACTTCACGGCGTATAACTATGTAAATAGCGATGTCGGTCTTGCGGCAGGTCGTGAGATTTGGGGTGTGCCTAAGAAGTTCGCCGTCCTCGATATCACTAAGTATTACGACTTGGTCATGGGTTACCTCGAGAGACCACCTGGTTATAGACTCGTCACAGCAATAATAAGGCCTGAGGAACCGGCTCAGCTTCAGCCGTTAGCCGTAACGAGGCTTGCGTTGAAGATAATACCTCCTGCTGGTGATGGGACTAAGCCATTGGTTCAGCTCGTTGATAGGTATAGGCACAGGCTTAACCCAAAGTCCGTTTGGACTGGGCCCTGCACCCTAACATTCAACAATAGGTCGGACATAGACCCACTCTATAGGTTAGAACCGAGGAGGATTATTAGGTGTGTTTATGGGACCTTTGATTACGTGCTCGATTTCGGTAGGGTTGTTAGAGATTACGTGTAGGCTTGTCATTGGTTGTATTTTTTAATGAATTTAAAAAGGTCGTTAAGCTAATACACGAATCTGGGCTAATAACCTATATTAATTGGTTAATTAAATCATTATTGGTGCCTAGTAAGGCGTTGCTTAGGCTTGCTGGGGATTTAGCTGATTCGGGTTTTAGGGGTATTATTAGGGCTTATTACGTGAGGAGGGGCTTTGGTGCATTATCGATAGAGTTCATAATCTATAGACGACCGAGCAGCAGTAGAAGGTTGTTGGCGAGAATAAGGAGGGCTCTCGAGGCATTGCCGTCGCTTGTGGCTGCAGTAATGATAGGCTTCATTCTGGTCCTCATCGTTAGGTGGATTATTTAATCGGCGAGCTTTGCCCTAATGAACCTCATTACTAAATCTAGACCTATCGAATTCGCACATTCGCTCTCTACGAAATCCCCCTCATCCTCATTAATTAGAATTAGCCTTGTGCAATCATCATGCCTAATCAATAATCTATACCTAACTCCATTGTGTTTAAATGCCATGTTCATCTCATCAATGATAAAGTTTGTTGGCTTCATCCCCTTGCTTACTGAACGAATCCCTGCTTCCACAATTCCTTATGAAGATTAAACGATTTATTAAAGGCTCAGTCGCCTTCGTTTAGGATTATGATGCGCATTACTGGAGTATTATCATTTAATTGATTTAGAGAAAGCCGAGTGATTTGAGGGTATCTAATTCTTCCTGGTACCTGGATCTGGCTAGGCTTATTGCATCGCTGCAATACTTAATGCAGTTTAGGGCTATTTGTGCGGCGTACCCTGTGTAGTTACTGGGGCTTAATTCAATGAGGAGGTTATCATTAACACCGAGCTCTTTAAGCACCCTAACGTAATCATCACTACTCATCCTCGAGCCCCTGAACTCCTTCAAGGTTCTCTCGTAGGCGTCAACCATACCCAAAACCCTAAGCCTAACCTGGACTGCCTCGCTCAAAACCTCCCAGTGATTATTGAGGTCCTTACCCATAGATTCAACATCAACCTCAATACTACCCAATACGTTATTTAACCTCCTTACACCAAGTATGATGTGTCCAATACCGAGACCTATATTCCTCTTTATCGTGGAATCACTCAAATCCCTCTGCAACCTACTAACCTGTAAGTGCCTACTAATCTCCATGAGTATCGATGAGCCAAGCTTCAGGTTACCCTCTGCGTTCTCGAGATCCACTGGATTCACCTTATGGGGCATTGTTGATGAGCCTATTGGTCTACCGCGTACATGTACGTAACCGAGCATGTTGTAAATCCACATGTCCTGGGCAAGGTTAATGAGTGCCTGTGCCATAAGCCCTATGGAGGTGAGTATGCGCGTTAGAGAGTCTGGTGGTAGTATTTGCGTTGTGGTTACGGCTGGTTCGAAACCCAGCCTTGCGACGAAACTGTTCAATTCATCAATCCAATCAACATCCCTACTAATCATTGAAAAGCTGGCCATCGACCCAGTAGCCCCCGAAACCTTACCCTGCAACTTAACACTAACCAAATCCCTCAGCCAGTAACAAACCCTGTATGCGTGGTACGCAATCTCTTTGCCGAAGGTTGTTGGTGTCGCTGGTTGCCCATGAGTCCTACCTAGAATTGGTGTGGATGAGTAATTATTAATCAGCCGTATTAATGAATTCAATAGACCCATCAACTCCGGAACTAGGTGCCCATAAACAGCCACCCTCACAAGGACGCCCAGGGCTAAGTTATTAACATCCTCCGAAGTCAAGCCCAGGTGCGTTAAATGGGCAACCCTACCAAGCCCCACATTGCCCAATTTCTCCCTGATTAGGTACTCGAGGGCCTTAACGTCATGCCCAAGCTCACCCTCAAGCTCCTTAAACCTCGCATAGTCACTATCATTAAATCTCAACGAAAGTAATGCCTCCCTCTCCCTCTGTGTTAATGGTTCCGTAATCCCAACCTTGCTCAATAGGTCGATGAGGAAGTCAAGGTATAAAACCTCAACACGAAACCTGTAACCAACGAAGGCTCTTTCCGAGACGGAGCTCGCATAATCCCTTAACTCCTCATAGTACCTGTCATCTAATGGCGAAATTGCCTCCACACCCAGTCCTGGATCGTTGATTTAAAAGCCTTTATTAATCATTATAATAATTCATTATTGAATATTACGTGTATGTGCTGAAGCAATGTTTAAATATATGTTGGAATGCTTAATTAAAAAGTGCCGCTAACAGTCGTGGTGGGGGGATTCTTTGGTGATGAGGGTAAGGGTAAGGTCGTGTCCTACCTAGGGCTTACCGATAAACCTAGCATTTGTGTTAGGACAGGTTCGATAAATGCAGGGCATACTGTCAGTTACGGTGGTAAATCCTGGAAGCTCAGGATAATTCCTTCATGCTTTGTGAACGAGAACACGAGACTCATGATTGCGCCAGGGGCCCTGTTCAAGATCGATGTCTTCCTCAGGGAGGTTGAGGAGACGAACACACGAGGTAGGGTTTGGGTTGATGCGAATTCCGGTATTATTGAGGATAGGCATGTGGAGAACGAGAGAAGTAATGAGTACCTAATGAAGACTATCGGATCCACGGGGCAGGGTGTTGGGGCGGCAATGGTTGATAGAGTACTGAGGGTTTTGAAGACTGCCAAGGACTTTCCAGAGCTTAGGGGATTCATCACCGACGTGGTTAGGGAAGTCAATGAGGAGTTAGATAGGGGTGGTTTAGTTGTTGTTGAGGGTACACAGGGAACATTCCTAAGCCTCTATCACGGCACGTACCCATTCGTCACATCCAGGGACACCACAGCCTCTGGAATAATTAGTGAGGTTGGTGTTAGCCCGAGGCTCGTTAGCGACGTAATACTTGTCTTCAAGTCCTACGTAACCAGGGTTGGCGCTGGCGAATTACCTGGGGAGTTGAGCCAGGATGAGTTGGTTGCTAGGGGCTGGGTTGAGAGGGGTACCGTCACCGGTAGACCGAGGCGCGCAGCACCATTTAACCTGGAACTTGCCAGGCGCGCTATCATGCTCAATAGACCGACGCAATTAGCCATAACCAAGTTCGACGCCCTATTCCCAGGCGTGCGCGGTAAGAGGAGGTGGGTCGACCTACCCGTTGAGGCTAGGAAGTGGGTTGAGGAGGTCAGTGAGGCGTTGAAGGTTCCAATAACCCTGATTGGCACTGGCGAGGATTCCATGGACATGGTAGACCTAAGGAGGGAGGTGGTTGGTCCATGATCTATGACGTAGCCATCATTGGCGGGGGACCCGCAGGCCTCTTTGCTGCCTACGAGCTCATTGAGAATGCCAGGGACATAAGCGTGGTGCTCATTGATAAGGGCTACATGCCGAGACAGAGGCATTGCCCATTGTCGAGGATTGGTAGATGCGTCTGCGTTCCGTGCCATATAACTCATGGCATTGGTGGTGCTGGGTTATTCAGTAGTGGCATAATAAACCTGAGACCCGACATAGGCGGTGATCTCCAGGAAATACTCAATAGTTGGGACTCCGCGAACCTACTCATTGATTACATCGATAAGGTATTCGTGAAATTTGGAGCACCCACGGATAGGGTCTTTGAACCTAAGGGACCTGCCTTCGAGGAGTACCAGAGATCCCTGGCACGCGTTGGTGCCCAATTAGTGCCGATTAGGCAGAGGCATATTGGTACTGACGGATCAACCAGGGTCATTGAAAACTTCACCAACTACCTAACGGAGGCAGGCGTTAAGCTAGTTGTTGGGACGAACGTGGAGCATGTCGAGCGTGGCAATGGCGTGTTCATGCTCAGGACCAGGAGGGGCAACATTGAGGCTAGGACAATCCTCATGGCACCCGGTAGGGCTGGCGCCGAGTGGTTTAGGGATGAGGCTAGGAGGCTCGGTATTGAGTTAATACCAAACCCATTGGATGTGGGTGTTAGGGTTGAGATACCCAGGTACGTGATGAACCCAATAACGGACCTATACATGGACCCAAAGATAATAATGTACACGAAATCCCACGATGACAAGGTCAGGACATTTTGCACAAACCCAGGCGGTTTCGTGGTGCTGGAGAGGTACGACGACGGAACAGTTGGTGTTAATGGGGAGACCTACGTGGATAGGAAGAGCAACAACACGAACTTCGCCCTACTAACCTCGATAAGGCTCACAGACCCCATGGAGGACACAATAGAGTATGGCAAATCAATAGCCAGGCTAGCCACGAAACTGGGCGGTGGTAAACCAATAATACAGAGGCTCGGTGACCTAGAGGATGGTAGGAGGTCGACCTGGGATAGGATTAGGAGAAACGTGATAGAGCCGACGCTCAAGTACGTAACACCTGGCGACATAGGCATGGCGCTACCAGCCAGGGCCCTGGACAACATACTGGAGTTCCTAAATAAGGTTGATAGCGTAATACCGGGGCTAGCAAGCAAATACACACTACTCTACGCACCCGAGATCAAGTACTACAGCATGAGGGCTGTGGTGAACAAACTCATGGAGACCACGGTCGATGGAATATTCGCAGCAGGCGACGGCGCAGGGCTATCCAGGGGAATAAACGTGGCGGCAGCCACGGGAGTACTGGCTGCATGGGGGATACTCGATAAGCTAGGTAAGGAAATAAGGAACGAATTAGTTAATAAAATAGTTAAGTAAGATGTTTTGAAAAATATTTAATTTATCAACCCATGGCAAAATTTTGCCCTGGTTCAACCCCAGGCAATATGTATGAATAATTTCTAAACCATCCCCACGCCGATAGGTATAAGTATTCCTTACCCAAGACTTGATTTAATGGATCTGGCCGAGATCATTGCTTCATTAAGTAGGTCGTGCGTGGATCTCGAGAGGGAGTTTGGCGATGAGTTCCTAGGCCTGATGCTTTTTGGTAGTTGGGTTCGTGGTGAGGCTAGGGAGAATAGCGATGTGGATGTGCTCGTGCTCTTCAAGAACCTAGTCGGCAACTTGGATGTTAGGGCTAGGGTTTACGGGTTAATTAGGAAGTACGTTAATCGCGATGTCACGCTGGTGATCATGAGGAGGGGGGATATTCACGGTAGGTGGTCCTCGCTAGCAATAAACATTGCCTGGGATGGTGTGATAATTTGCGATAGGCAGGGTGAGCTGAGGTGGTTTAAGGAGGCGGTTGTGGAGTTTGTCAGGAGGGAGAACCTGGTTAGGTATAGGACGAGGGATGGGAAGTACGGTTGGGAGAGGGCTGATGGTAAACCCCTCATACATACCGTGAGAGACCATGTTCGACCCAATGGATGAGGTTAGGTACAGGTATAAATTGGCCATTAACTACCTCAGGGATGCTAACGAAGCCTTTAACAGGGGTGATTGGAGGGGTACGGTGGCTAATGCGCAGCTTTCCGCGGAGAATGCGGCGAAGGCCGTAATTGCCGTGTATAGAGTGCCGAGCTGGTCACACGACCCATCCGGCGAATTGCAGGAATTGGTCGATAGAATGCCAAGAGAGCTTGCTGATTTAGTGATTGAGTTAGCAAACATAGCCAAGAGACTGGCGCCGGAGCATGGTAGGAGCACCTATGGCGAGCCCAGCATGGGGCTAACGCCGTGGGATATCTACACCCAGGGTGATGCCGAAAACGCGCTGGGCATGGCTAAAAAGGCGGTTGAGATAATGAAGGCGATACTTAGGACGCTCGGCATCAACGTTGCTTAGTCTATCGAGGCGAACCTACCTAGCATTAGGGTTGATGCTAAGGCCAATGCCGCACTTATAGTTAATACGTAGCCCAACCCAACACCTAAGTCATAACTAAAGAGCGCAGCAACTATAGGTGGACCAACACCACCCAATAACCTGCCCAGGAAGAACGCGAAGTTTGACGCCGTGGCCCTAACCCTCATTGGATACAACTCACTAATCCACACCCCTAGGTATGCGAAGATTGAGGATGAGAAATAAGCCAGGGCTACCGGTATAGTTACGTAACCTGGGTAGGACCTAGCCATCAAAAGAAGGGCTACTGATGATACGAGGGCTATTGTGCTAAGCACAGTTAGGGTTTTAGCCCTACCGTAGATATCGGATGCGTAGCCAGCGATTACGTAGGATGCGGCACCAACGAGCGGTAGCGCAATAAGCCAGTAACCAAGCCCTGGTGGTTTAATAGCACTAAGATACGTGGGTGCCAGACTAACAAGTGGTATCGTGTACAAAAATGCCGAGGACACCAATACCGTGCTAAGCACAGTAATAATGAGCAAGGAACCCCTAAACAACTCACCATAACCAACACTCCTCAAACCAATCCTACCTGCCGTCTCAGGAACAAGCATGATTAGGGGTAGTGATAGGGCGAGGGATGTGGCACCTATTGAGATTAGGACAAGCCTCCAATCCCTAATCACACCACTCACTAGGGCATCAAGTACGATGCCTATGAAGTATATGCCCTGAAGTACACCACCCATTAACCCACGCTTACTCCTCCAATTTTCAGTTACGACCGCATACGTGATACCATTCTCAGCGTTGACGCCGAAACCCACGAGAAACCAGAACACGTACAGCTCCCATAGGCTTTTAGCGAAACCAGCCGCTAGGGTGAATAGGGAAAATATTGCTGTGGAGAGTAGTAACCCTACGCGCCGACCATACGCATCAGCGACCATGCCGAGGAAAACACCACCAACGGCGCCCCCGATGAAGGATAGAGTTACGAGGAGAGATAGGGAGCCAACGCTCGTGTGGAAAGCAATGACCAATTTAGGGAATAGGTACACAATAGAGAAAACGCAGAATGCGCTCATTAGGAACGGAATGAGGACACCAATAAATATTAAAAATAATGACCTACTACCCATATTCATGAATGATAGACTCATATCATTAAAAGTCTTTTGTGCATCATAATAATTATGGGAGAGATCGATTACGAAAAATACATTGTAAGTAACGATTTTCGTGTTCATAGGCTTGCCATGCTCCTCCTAATATTGCTGAAGACTATTAAGACACCAGGTTTAGAAACTAACATTGAAGATGAAAGCACCAACTGCTACTGACCTCCTCCCTGCCTTGAAAGGGCGAGGAAACCTCCCAAAAAAGGAGGAGACCGGAGAAGTTATCCGAAGAGAGCATTCAATACCCACATAAAGTAACCGGTACTTTAATGTTCAGTGGTGAAAATGCCATTAAATTACTCAAACGCGTTGTGAGATATATGCTCACCCATTCCGCCACTTAAGGCCGAACCAGTACTGGTGCACTACAACGGCAAAATAAGCTACGAAACATTCATAGAACTTTATGGAACAACAAAATATAGACACGAAGAACCAGACATGAAGAGAAACAACGCCTTAGAAACCCTAACTCAGGCGGTCCCTCAAACCTACACCCACGGAGAAAGGCTTAAAACAATTAAAAATTAAAATCAACTCGCCGGGGTGGCCGAGAGGTCTAAGGCGATCCCCACGGGACTAACCGTGGGGACCTGAAGCGGGCTGCAGACCCGTTATTTCCCGGGTTCGAATCCCGGCCCCGGCTCTAAAACGTTCAATTCCTTTTTATGGGTTGTGTTAGTTTGGGATTGTTTTCTTGACGTTTTTCTTTCATGCCTTTTATGATTTTTAGCGGTTCATGCGTTCGTAATGTGCCTGAGCGATGGTATATCTTTAAATGGCGATTCCATAGGCCGGAGGCGCTTCCGCCACCATAATAAACTCACGTAATTACTTAATTCATGATTAACCCGATAATGATGATTACATGGATGGAACAGAAATAGGGTTGTTCGTTTAGTATTTATTTGTATTATAATGTATTCTTTTTATTATTTTTGCTTATTATTTATAAATTTGTTTTTCAAGTGCATTTTTTGCATTCTTGTTTATTGTTTATATTCATTTGAATGCATGGTGTTTTTGTATGAGTTCGGGTAGGGATAAGATAAGTATGATCGTGTTCTCGGGGACCGACGATAAACTAATACCTGTGGGTGTTATTTCTCAGGCGGCTGCTGCGTTGGGTTATGAGGTGAATATATTCTTCACTGGTTGGGCCATGTTTAAGCTTCTGAAGAGACCCATGCCGCCTGTTTGGCCTAAGGAGTTTGAGCAGATGGTGCCGATGCTTCAGGAGGGTCTTGCGCGTATTAAGGCTCCAACATGGCTTGATATGCTTAGGCAGGCTAAGGATATGGGTGCCAAGGTGTATGTTTGCTCAATGATGTCCGAGGCCGCTGGGCTTAAGAAGGAGGACTTCGACCTATCAATCGTTGATGATGTGGTTGGTGTAACAACATTCCTAGAAATGGCTAAGGGTGGTCAGGTACTCTTCATATGAGGTGGTGGTCATGAGCCAGGGTAATAAGGTATTGGTCGATGCGAGGGGTATTGCCTGCCCAGGGCCTATTACGGAACTTGTTAAGGCGTATAGGAACGCGAAGAATGGTGACGTGATTGAGGTCTGGGCTACCGATGCGGGTTTCGAGCCTGATATAAAGGCGTGGATACAAAGGACGGGGAACCAACTCCTAGAGCTTAGGAAGGAGGCTGATAAAATCGTGGCCGTGATAAAGATTACGGCTAAGAAATGACGTGGTGAATACGAGATGGTTGGTGTTAAAAAGAGGGTCGTTATTGTTGGTGGCGGCGCTGGGGGTGCCATACTGGCGAATAGGCTTTCCAAGGATGAGTTTGAGGTCACAGTTGTCGATAAGCAACCCTACAATTGGTTCTGGCCTTGGTTATTGTACATAGCCTTTAGGGGTTCGAGGAGGCCCATTAAGCGTGAGATACGCTCAGTCCTGAAGCCCTGGGTAAACTTCATACAGTCGGGCGCGAGTGTTGTAAATCTCCAGGATAGGTATGTGGAGCTTGAGAACGGCAAGAGATTGGATTATGATTACCTGGTTATAGCCACAGGCGCCACCGTGGACTACTCCAAAGTACCCGGCCTGGAAAAGACCGTTGAATTATTCGGTAACTACCACAGCACTGAGGAGAATGCCTGGAAGGTTTGGCAAACAATAAATAGCATGAAGGAGGGCACGCTAGCCATAATACTCGCACCAGGCGCGTATAGGTGTCCACCAAGCCCGTTGGAGGGTGTTTTCCTGGCCGAGGAGTTCTTCAGGAGGAGAGACTTGAGGGATAAGGTCAGGATTGTCTTTGCCACATTCTACCCGAGGCCGTATCCTGCAGAGCCGATGAATGAGTTAATAGAGCCGTTGCTTAAGGAGAGAGGTATTGAGTACATAACGTTCTATACGTTGGATCAAATAGACGTTGAGAAGAGGGTTGCCTACTCCATGGAGGGTGAGGAGCTTAAGTTCGATGCCGCAATCGTGATTCCACCACACGTTGGTGTGAGCATTAAGTACGTACCCGACAACATCCTTGATAATGACGGTTTTGTACTTGCGGATAAGTTCACGAACAGGGTTAAGGGGTTTGATGACGCCTTCGTAATTGGCGACGCATCCGCGCTACCGGTGGCTAAGACAGGTGTTACAGCCCATCTACAGGCTGGTGTGGTGGCTAGGTTGCTGCAGGGTGAGGATGCCAAAAACACGGGGCGTACCAACTGTCCATTTGATGTTGGTTATGGACTAGGCACCTTCGTGATAAGTGATTACTACAACCCCACGGTTAAGTACCCAATAAATAAAGTAAATCACTTGTTTAAGGTCGCCTTCGCAGCAACTTACTGGGATATGATACTATACCCAGAGCTCTGGAACCCCGTATTTGAGGCGTTTTTCGAGGCTACGGAGCCTGCGAAACTACGCCAATTCTATAGGTGAGGAGTATGGCTGAGGTAGAGCTTGATCACAAGCTTCTTGAGGTAATGAGCCCGGAATACATTGAGTCACTCATTAAGTTTCTTAAATTAATAAGGAGATTGGATGAAATCGGCATATTAGACACATTAGGTAATCTCCTGAGTAATGATGTTGTTGAGGATTTAGTGAGGTTATTGATGAATACAAACTTCATTAAGCTCCTCAATGATCACGAGGAACTACTGGTGTTATTGGCTAGATTGTCCGAGTCAAGGACTAGGGACAATATTGGAAAGGTCCTCGACTTATTAAACGCCTTAGGTGATTCAGGTTTGCTAGATACGTTAAAGGACCTACTTGGTGATTCGGAGGTGTTGAGTGAGGTGACACGTACGTTCATTAATACGAACACTACATACTTAATGACGAACATAGACACATTGCTTGACTTTATGGCACGTATTAGGTGCTGTGCCTACGTGGCTTCATTAAATGCTGCAAGGGATGCGGCTAGTGATGGTAGGTCTATCATTAGAACGATTAGTGAGATGCTTAAGGATGAGGATACCAGGAGGGGACTAAACTTCCTACTGCTTTCAGCTAAGTACTTAGGTAAGCAATTAAAGGAGGGAGGGTTCCAAACAAGCCCAAGCACTAATACCTAAGTGTATATTATATAGGCCCTAAGCCCATTAAAATCATCGCCCCTATTTGCATCGTACGCCTTGAGTATTAGGTTGCCCTCATTAAACGTCAGTACGTACGCCTTAATGTAATCTCCCAATTGTGGTTTCTCCCTCGTTGTTATTACACGTATAACAATACTATCTCTCCTGTACGACACCTTATCCTCCCTACCCAACATTAACAACTCCAGCGCCACCTGTATCGGTGAGACCCCAAAAACCCTATACATCATTATGCGGCCATCCTCATGATCAGCCTCATAAACAGCATTTATGTATGGCCTAACCACATCGGAATCAAGTAGTGAATCCATAACTAGGGCGACAGAACCCCCATTACTAACAACAGTGTGGACTATCTCTTCGAAACCCTGTGGTTCATAATTCACAAGTCTCTGCATTGCGCAGGTACATCTTGTGAACTCCAGGTAACTCGTTGGCACACTATCTGTGTAAAAGGCTACAGCCGAGGCCCTAAGTGTTCTGTATATCCTAAACGTCATGCTTGGTAATGTGCCTAACCCAATGTCGATTATGTAAAGGCCTGGTGTTACGTCAATCCTATCATGGGTTAGGTTCTTGAAGTTGAGCCTATACATGTACCTCCTCCTCTCCTTAACGTCAAGGAAAACATCAATCAAACCCCTCTTGCGCAGTATGTTGATTGCGTTTCTAGCAGTCCTTACGCTCAGCCCTGTTCCATCAATAATCTCCTTAAATGCCACGTATGACTTATTATTTATCAAATGCTCAAACTCTAAGTAATTAACCACAAGTCTAGCGGATAGGGGTAATTCCTCAGTAACGTTTGTTATTTCCTCGTTCTCCTCACTATACTCTCGTTCACCGACCACAGAAAAAGACTACATGAATTGGTTAAAATGATTTTCTCTATAGCTATTATCTAGACATCTTATTTCCTATTAAAGCCGAATTTCTTAATTATGTAATTATACACTGAGTACGCAGCAAGAGCCCCCTGCCCCGCGGCAACCACTATCTGCCTAAAGTCCCTTGGTGTTAGGTCGACGCAATCACCTGCGGCATAGATGCCGGGTATGTTTGTCTCCATTAGGTGATTCACCCTTATGTAACCATCCTGCGATAGCTCAAGCCCAATCCTCTTGAATAGATCCACGGGGGGTTCTGCACCTATTTCCACAAATAGTCCGTCTAATGGTAATTCGAAGGTTTCCTTGGTGTCGACCCTCTGTAGTATTGCCTTCCTAAGTAGCTTGTCGCCCTGTAACTCCTTAACCACGGAGTTCCAGATTATCTCTATCTTAGGATTCTTAAGTAGCAAATCCTGGTAATACTTCTGCGCCCTTAACTGATTCCTCCTATGGATTATGTACACCTTACTCGCATACTCAGTCAACAATAGTGCTGCCGACGCCGCTGAATCACCACCACCAACAACCGCGACAACCTTACCCTTGAACAGTGGGGCATCACAAGGTGCGCAATAACTAACGCCTCTTCCATTGTACGTGTCCTCGCCAGGAACGTTAAGCTTCCTCCTCTTCTCGCCAACACTTATTATCACCGTCCTAGTTGCGTATTCGTCACCATTCAGTGTGTACACCCTGAATAATTCGCCATCCCTCTCCACATTCTCCACGGAATCAATTATGATAGGTACATTGTAGTACTTAACGTGCTCCTCAAACTTATTTACAAGGTCTGTACCCAATATCCTCGTATAGCCCAGGTAATTCTCCACCCAACCAGACTTACCAACCTGTCCGCCAATCTCCTCCGTAATAATCGCAGTATCGAGTCCATACCTGGCTGCATATATCGCGGCTGACATACCAGCTGGTCCTCCACCAATGATTATTGTATCGTACACCTTACGGGTTAACTCCTCAGCGGCACCAAAATCCATTTTAGTGACTGAGATCTTGAATGCGCTACTCATCGGATCGTGAGATCGTTGTATAATTAAAAACCTAACGCGGGTAGTTATATACCTAAATGCAACTCCTAAGCACGGAATCCCTCAATCTCTGAGCGTTCTCCTCGGGCACGGCGTCGTATGTAAAATTACCTCCGCCCATCTCCATGCCAGCCGCATACTTAATCTTATCCTCCTCCCTGAGTATGCCGTAAATCTCAATGTGGAGGTGGTAGAATGGGTAAGACCCCTTCAATGGTGCTTGATGCATCACCAGTATGTACGGCATTGACTTACTACTAAAGACGTGCGTTAAGCCACAAAGTGATACCTTAAGGATTTGTGCCAAACTATGCACTTCGTCATTACTGAGATCCGTTACCAACTGAACATGCCTTCTGGGGTAGATGTGGATCTCGAAGGGCCAGTGGGAGTAGAATGGCATGAATGATACCCAATGCTCATTACTATAGATGACCCTAATTCCATCCCTAACCTCCGCATTGAGCACATCGCAAAATAAGCACCTACCTTTGGAGTCGAAGTACTCCTTGGCGTTGCCAATCTCCCTCTCTACCCTACTCGGTATGAAAGGTAGCACGTAAATCTGACTGTGGGGATGCGTTAAGGACACACCTATTTCTCTGCCCTTATTCCTAAACCAGAGGAAGTAATGGGCGTAATCCCTACCTGACTCCTCCCTAACCTTATCAATTATCATCTTCAATACATACTTGATTTGATCCACGGGTAAATCACTTATGTCATCAATACCATGCTCGGGTGTCTCGACAACCACGTAACACCTACCCACGGATTTAGCCGTTGAGTAAAACCAGTGGGTACTTGGATCCGGTGGACTTTCCATGAGCATTGGGTACCTGTTCTCAAGTATTAGGGCCCTCCAACCGTAGCCAGTCTCTGGGCTTCCGGGGCAGAATGGGCAGAAGCCACTGGGTTGCCAGGGCCTGAGGCGTCTAATGTTTGATATGAGAACCCACTCCCTAAGTATTGGGTCCCACCTAAGCTCCATCAATGGTTTACCCGCCATGTACCAACACACCCTCATCAACATTAACAACCCAACCCCTAACCGCCAATCCCCTTTTTGATGCCTTGTTCAGTAATTCCTTAGCCATATCTTCATTCCTAACCAATGCAATCACAGCCCCACCTAAGCCAGCACCGGATAGTTTGGCACCATAAGCCCCCTCACTGACTAGGAAATCAACTAGTTCATCAATCACGGGCAAACTAACCCCATAGTACCTACTAAGGAGCATGTGTTGATACGTCATGACCCTACCAACCATGCCCTCCCTCCACTCGTAGCTGGAGAGTACTCCCTCAACCTCCGCCCTAGCCATCTCAAGTACATGTTCTATCAACTCCATATCCACAGCCTCACCCCTCATCACCTTGAGAGCCAATTTTGTGCTTTCATTAGCCCTTAACGTGTATAGTATCCTATCTCTCAAGACCCCACCCAACTTATCGAGGTACGGCCTCAGCTCCTGCTCATCAATCTCATCCCACCTAACCTCCCAATAATGATTACCCAACTTACTACGTATCCTATCGGGTAAATCCATGCTCAGCAATTCACGAAGTCCCTCATCAATCTCGGCCTGGAGCCTCGGGTGTATGTCAGCCGTACTATGCCTAATCCCCGTATCCAGGACCAGGAAGACACCGCCCAACCTAGGCAGTATTTCGACATTATATGGCGGCTTGGTTTCAATACGCACTATATTACCGAAGGCTGTCGCGTACTGATCAAGCCTACCGCAGGGAATACCCATTACGTCATGCTCAGCCTCATAGGCCAGCTCAGCCAGCTCTTTCCTATCAAGCCCCAGCCTGTTCAGGGTGTTTATTGCCGATGCCAATGCTACGAGTAGGGTGCCACTACTCCCGAGTCCCGAGGCTATTGGCACAGAACTACGTATCCAAGCCCTGAATGGCTTAACATAATAACCATGCCTTCTGAACGTTAGTACGAGGGCCCTCACGTAATCGCCAAACCACTTATTGCCACGTAAACCTAGATCGCTTGGTTGGAACTTATCGACATAATCCAACCCCTCATCCCTCAAATTCCCCGATGCAATCATGAAGTTATTGCTTGATATTGATGCAGCGACGTAGGTCCTCAGGTTTATACCCACAGCGACCACAGGTAGGCCCTTATAGTCCTGGTGCGTGTTTAGGAAATCGAGACGACCCGGTGCTGAGGTAAGTATTGCTGGTGGTTCGCCGTAGAATTGACGGAATTCATCAACCACTTCATTAATCATCGCAGTAACGTAAGGCCTCACTACTTTAAATGTTTAAATCCGCACGTTGTTATTGGGATTTAATGAGATTGCGGAGGGATACTGTGATGGGCGTGCCTGTTGAGATTCTGGAGTTTGAGCATGGTGTTGAGACCGTGGAGAGTGCTGCCAGGGAGAGTGGAGAGCCCGTTAGCAGGATTGTTAAGACCATACTGCTCAGGGTTGGTGATGAATATGTGGTGGCTATCGTCGGGGGTGATAGGCGTATTAACGATGATTGATAGCCCTCGTCCCTTCTTGTCGTGAGTGGTTTTAAGTCTGGTTGCTACTTTTTCTTGTGGATGTTGTGTAGGGCTGTGGCTGTTGAGCTTGAGGTTACTAAGGAACTCAATAAGCTACTCCACTCCGTTGAGTCTGCGTATCTTGGTATTGTTCGTGAGGTTGCCGCATATGCCGTTGAGCATAATGTTACGAGTGCAATACAACTCCGTGGGCTGTTCTACAGCAAGTATAGGGGTGAGTATCCAAGTTTGCATTCCCACCTAGTTATCCAGGCGATTAGGCAAGCGTCTGAGATCGCGAAGTCATTCATCGAGAGGAGGAGGAAGGGCTTAGCGCAAAAACCATACCCGGAGGTTAGGAACGTCTCGATTAGGTTTGACAAAACGGCTTGGAATTATGAGCAATTCATTAAATCAATAGCCCCAGTTAGGATTAAGCTATCCTTACCCAATGGTCAAACTGAGGTCTGGCTTAGACTGCATAAGCGTTTTTGGCGTTA
>Ga0081529_107133_pt1 | contig 20321 bp, 15 predicted proteins | sample EchGeymetagenome_FD_71012 | JGI IMG/M metagenome (GOLD analysis project Ga0081529, IMG submission 71012) | Ferrous microbial mat and aquatic microbial communities from Echinus Geyser, Yellowstone National Park, USA - transect B T=78-80 C v2... ...
TTCAGTGTTACATCTATTTTTTGATAACTAAAAAAGTTTTGTGTAAGGGGGCTATCCATCCCCCACGGGAGGGGACTTCCGCCCCCTCAACCCCCGTAAAGTTAAATCACTTAACTTGGGTGTAATCAATTTGGTATTTCTTCATTTTCTCCCAATCAAACTCTATTCCGTGTCCAGGGGAATCAGGAGGTATTGCAAATCCTTCCTCTATCTTTAGTGAAGATTTTAGTAGCCCACTATCATGTAAGTTGCTCCCTGGTAAGTGCTCAAGGAACATGGCGTTCTTTATTGCTGAGAGGACTTGAACTGATATTTCCTCTGCAAAGTGAGGGGCCATAGGTAGACCTAAGGATTCAGCTAACCTGGCGTATTTCATCCATTCAGTTATTCCCCCTGATCTCAACACGTCTAGTTGAACTACGTCAACACATCCTTCAGTTATAAGCCTCATTTGCTGGTAGCCATTGTATAAACTCTCACCTGCAGCTATAGCTATGTCAAGCTTCTCCCTTAACTGCTTGTATTGCTCGAAGAGATCCGCCTCTATTGGTTCCTCTAACCAGAACACACCGAGCTCCTCAAGAACTCTACCCTTCTTTATTGCCTCATTGAAACTCCAACCCCTGTTCGCGTCAACCATTAATGGGTAGTCGTTTATTATTTCCTTGACAGCCTTTATTCTCTCCACGTCCTCTCTGAAATCCTTCTTTCCCACCTTAATCTTAAACGCCTTGAAACCCATTTCCTTGTACTTCTTTATGTCTTGAACTAATTGCTCCAAACTGAAGTTTAGGTCGATCTCGCTCCTATATGCCTTAACCTTGGGATTTTTCTTACCCCCCAATAACCTATATAATGGTAAATCGCTTTCCTTAGCAATTCCATCCCATAAGGCTATGTCTATTGCGGTGTAAGCCAGCCTGCTCAGCCCTTCTAGTCCATATGAATATGTCAAGGACCAGACTTTTCTATATAATGATAGAGGGTCTAGATCGTCCTCACTTATTATATCCCTTGCCCAATATTGGGAAATTAGATCGAATATTGCCTTCCCTCCCCTTCCCTGAGTGTAAGTCCATCCAATACCAGTGATTTCCTTCTCAAAATTGAGCTTGACCACAATCCATTCATATGCTGTGAACTTAGCAATGGAGTTTTCTTGGACATATCTAGAGGGGATCATATATAAACCCACCTCAATGTTCCTAGCCTTCATGTTCCCATAAGTGCTTTAAATCGTGGATTTTTAAGCATTATCCTCCTAAAAGTTTTGCAATGAGTTGGAGGTAGAAGTTATTTAAAATACTGGCTAAAATAAGCATGGTAATTGAAGGTAAAATCAAGTTAACTGTTTTCTCTCCCACTTCATTCACTCATTTTCAGCACAATCGAGTAGAGGCCCTCAAGGGGAAATGGAGCTCCTTTAGCTAAACACACCTCACGATCTCCCTTCTAATAGAAAACCTCAGATCTGGACAAATCACTTAACAATGAATTAATAAAAGATTTACCCTCCCTTCGTTATTATATCGTTTAGGTATTCCAATAATGCTACTGCGTTATTCCTCTTTTCGTCCTTTGTAGAGTAAAGAAGAGTAACTGTCTTCTCCTTCTTTATTAAATCCAAAAGCCTCCTTAACTCTTCTTTTCCCTTAATTTCCTCTATATACCTTCTCTTAAATTCCTCCCACTTCGAGGGATCATGAGAGAACCATTTCCTCAAATCATTGCTGGGTGCTAAATCTTTCAGCCACAAATTTACTTTAGCCTCCTCCTTTCTCAAGCCCCTTGGCCATAACCTGTCAACTAAAACCCTTATACCATCATCTTCTTGGGGCTCTTCGTAAACCCTCTTTATTTTTATCATATTGATATGTTATCTTGGGAATTTATAAGATTAAGACCTCACACCATTATTATATCATATCCCTTTTCTACAAGCTCCGTTAAATCGTCGTGATGGTTCTCGTTTCCTATTAGCCTTATCCCCTTAGAAGTTATTTTATCCCTTAAGTTTAAATGAGGAGGAGAAGCACAATACCCACAGGCTCCGTATATTAACCCCTCCCTACTTGCCTCTTCTAGGACAGGTTTTATATATTGTATTTCACTAGTCAATATCTTCTCCCCTAATCCCTCAAAGTAAATTAAAACGTCGTTTCCCTTCCTCTTTAATCCTATTGCGTAATGTAGTGCATGAGAAGCCTTTACTAATTCAGATCTTATATCTGGATCAGAAAAGACTACGAAAAGGTATTTTCTGTGCATACAATCGCCGGAAAAATCTATAGAGAGCTAAATTAAAGTCTAGGAAATCTTCAACCCTTTTTTCAATACTTTCATCTTACTTTAATAAATTCAGATTTTTTTTTCAATAAAAAAAATTTGGAATCCATGAATCCCCCCATTAAGAATTCTTTAATATTGATTGCATTTTACAATCAACGAAGCTGTTCTAACTCTAGGAATTAAAAACCCACTAACCTAAATTATATCATGGTAACAATAAGGATTGGGGCTCTGGCAGATTCAGGGGATCTCTATCCTTTTATACCAATGATGGATGGGATGGTGAGACCTGAGGGATTCAATATTGAGATAGAGACTATTCAGACTGTCCAACAAGTGAACGAGATGGTATTAAAGAAGGATGTAGACGTCTCTGTGCCCTCAGCAGCTATGTATCCCTACATTCAAGACGATTACTACATTTTGTCCAATGCAGTGGCATCTGCAGTTGACGGGATAACTGGCATGCCAATACTATCGTTAAGGGAGATGAAGTTAAGTGATTTAAGTAAATCAAAACTAATAGTTCACGGACAAAACACCACTGCCTTTACTTTATATAGACTACTCATAGGAAAGTACGGTAAATTAATTATAGTCCCTAAAGTTCTAGAAGAGGTAAAAGCGCTTGGAAGGGAGGGGGATGTTTTGGTTGCAGTTCACGAGGTTAAAGTTATGTATGCTATGAGGAAGCTGAACATAACTCCTCATGTTGTAGCAAGTATGTGGGATCTTTGGAGGAGGAAATCAAGTACGCCAATGCCTATGGGGATGGTAGTTATCTCTAAGGAATTTGGTAAGGAAACTGCCATCAAGTTCAAGGAATTTTACGAGAAGAGCAAGAAGTTCTCCGAAAAGAACTTGGATAATATAGTAAAGAGAGATATAGAGATCATGAGGGAAATTCAAGGTAAGGAATTGGATGAGGAAATTATAAGGAAAACAATACATGCGGATATAGCGGAATACAACGTACCTCAAGGGGAAGTAATGAGGGGTTTATCGGAGTTCTATAGGATGACTCATGAGAACGCTATATTACCTAAAGTTAAAAACATAGATGTAATATAGTAAATGGATTTCAGTTTCGCTATATCTTTATTATTGGATTCAGCTGTTTATCTTCTCTGATTAATTGAAGGTCCTTTCAACAGAAACTTAATTGCAGAAAAGAATAATTCTTTAAAGGTTTTCCTCTTCCCCCATCTTTTTGCGTTTTGTTGGCTTACAGGATAAACGAAATGATAACTCTTAGATTCATAATAGTCTGAATCCCCTTAGCCTCTAAGACCTTTACTCTCAGGTTTAATAAGTAATTAAGGGATAAGTTACACTAGATCATGAATGGAATAATTGAAACGAAAATGTGGAAACGTAAGTTTCGTGAGTGAAAGTAAAAAGATATGGAAAATCCTTCTTATTTCTCGTACCAATAGTTTAAATATTAAGGTTTTACATTTTAACGGGGAAAATGTTCACTAGTAAGGATAGGGGGATGATTATAGAATACGACTTACCAATTGTGATGGATGACGGAGTAGTTTTAAGGGCAGACGTATTCAGGCCTGAAAAGGAAGGGAAATATCCAGTAATATTATCCTACGGCCCCTATGGGAAAAACCTTCACTTTGAAGATGGTTATCCAGATCAATGGAATAAATTAATAAGGGAAAATCCTGAAGTGTTAGAGGGTTCTTCTGGTAAATACATGAACTGGGAGACTACAGACCCTGAGAGGTGGGTTTCCGAAGGTTACGTAATTGTAAGGGTGGACTCCAGGGGGGCAGGTAGGTCAGAGGGTTTTCTATATCCTCATTCACCTAGGGAAATAAAAGACTTATATAATTGTATAGAATGGGCAGCTTCTCAACCTTGGAGCAACGGTAACGTGGGGCTACTTGGTATATCTTACTACGCAACTAATCAATGGGCAGTTGCGTCACTAAATCCACCTCACTTGAAAGCTATTATTCCATGGGAAGGTGCTAACGATTATTACAGGGAGCAATCATACCATGGAGGGATCCTTTCCAGCAATTTCAGGAAAATATGGTATGAGAAACAAGTCATCAGGGTTCAACATGGCGTTGGGGAGAGGGGATTTAGGGATAGGAATACTGGGGAACTGGTCTCTGGACCAGAAACATTACCTGAAGAGGAGTTGAAGAGGAGAAGGGTAGACCTAATGGAGGAAATAAAGAAGCATCCCTTAGATGATGAATTCCATAAAAGCAGAAGCGCGAAACTGGAAAACATAAGGGTTCCCTTGCTTTCATGTGGTAACTGGGGAGGGCTTGGGCTACACTTAAGGGGAAACGTAGAGGGGTTTTTAAGGGCGCCAAGCGAGGATAAATGGTTGGAAATACACGGAAGGGAGCATTGGACTGAGTTTTACACTAAGTATGGATTAGCTCTCCAGAAGAAATTCTTTGACTACTATTTAAAGGGCATAGATAATGGATGGAAAAACACTCCAAGGGTTATATTGTGGATTAGGAAAGCTGATGGGAGTTACTTCATAAGGGCTGAGAACGAGTTCCCAATAGCCAGGACTAAGTGGACCAAGCTATTCTTGAACACTAACCAGTTAAAGCTTGAAGAAGGGCTAAATGAAGGAGGAGGGGAAATAGAATATGAAGCTCTTGGTCCAGGGATTACCTTTTTGTCAGAGCCACTTAAAGAGGAAACGGAAATAACAGGGCCTGTAGCATTGAAGTTATTTATTTCCTCTTCAACAAAGGACGCTGATATATTTGCAGTCCTGAGGGCTTTCTCCCCTGATATGAGGGAAGTCTACTTCAACGACTACATGGATCCTCACACCCCTGTTTCCATGGGTTGGTTAAGAGCTTCTCACAGGAAGAAAGACCCAAAGCTGAGCTTAGAATATAGACCATTCCATACTCACGATGAAGTACAATACTTGGAACCTAACAGGATTTATGAGTTAGATGTTGAGATTTGGCCTACCTCAATAGTCCTCCCCAAAGGATATAGAATAGGGTTAACGATTAGGGGCAAGGACTTCGAATACTGCGGGGACCCAGTTAAAATAGGCTTCTACGTTATGAGGGGGAGCGGACCTTTCTTGCATGAGGAGAGGGATCCTGAAATTTACGGAGGAAAGGTTAAGGTTTACAGTAGCAAGGAAAAGCCCTCATATTTGCTTTTACCTATAATACCTCCCAAAAAAGAGGATAGGGAGACCGAGAAGATAAAGTGGCTTATCTCACTAAAGAAATAGTTTTATGCTCTGAGTTAACTATAAAAATCATGGAAGCCACGTTACTGAAGAACGCATTTGTTTACAGAATAGAGAAGGGAGAGTATGAAGTAATGGATGTATATATTTCAGGAGGAAGGATTTACAAGAGCTTTGAGGGAAAGGCGAGGGAGATTGATCTAAAAGGAAAATATTTAATGCCCGGCTTTTTTGACTGTCACGTCCACTTAACGTGGAGCGGCGGAAACGACCCTAAGGAGCAAGTGTTTAAGGAGGGAAACTACATTACGTTTTTAAGGGCTTATAGGAATTCCCTCAGGTCACTTGCATACGGGATAACTAATTTAGTAGATGTTGGCTCTCACGAAGATATGGCTATTTACTTGTCAAAGGCTATAAGGAGTGGAGTCATCCTTGGTCCAGAAATCATAGCTTCTGGAAGGATAATAACTATAACAGGTGGGCATGGCTTTTACATGGGATATGAAGTTAATGGAAGTGTTGAGGCGTTAAAGGCTGTCAGGGAGTTAATTAAAAAGGGGGCTGAGATAATAAAGATAGCTGCTACATCAGGTGCCTATGGTGACACTGGAGCTGAGAAGTTGGAGTCCTATCAGTTAAACGATGATGAGATCTCAACAATAGCAAAAGAAGCCCACAAGTTCTTTATTAAGGTTACTGCACATGCAGTTAACTCTAAGGGAATACATAATGCTCTAATTAACGGTGTGGACATAATCCAGCACGGCGTTTTCCTTAATGAGGAGGATGCGAAATTTATGGCTATGAAGGGTAGAAGCCTAGTCCCGACACTTTACGTTTATCAAAGGCTATCAAGGGGAGGTGTAGGTGTAATGGAGAGGGCTGTTGAGAAGGCTAAAATAATAGCGAGAAACCACTATAATTCGTTTAGGATAGCAATTGAAATGGGTGTTAACATAGCCTCTGGTACAGACGCAGGTTCCCCTACCCTGGGAGACCACCCAACTCTATTTGAAGAGGTGATTACAATGAATGAAGCAGGACTAGATAAAAGGGGTTGCCTTAAAGCAATGACAATAAACGCTGCAAAGGCATTAGGCATTGAATCTCAATACGGTACGATTGATGATGGTAAGGTAGCTAACCTAGTTGTTTTGGAGAGAGACCCACTTGCTGACCTGAAAAATTTATATAGCGTAGAGAAGGTCATAATAAACGGGAGAATTTATGATAGTAAACAACTTTTAGAGATAACCTCTAGCATGTCTCCCTTTTTTCCTGGACTATAGATCCAAGTTCTAACTATGAAAATTTCCAATGCAAGACTAATTAGAGAATGAAGTGGGAGTATTAGATGAGTGGAAAGGCAAAACCCTTCTTATACCCTTAATTCACTTATAGTGGACTATTGCAAACGAGGAAAAACTCTTCTAATGTAAAGGGTTTAAGCTTAGGGAGAACAGTTAAAGCATTGATAGGGTTGAGCTTTTATCTTCATGTTTAATTTACAATATATATTTTACCAACTAAGATTGAGGAGAAAGGGAATTGTAATTCTACATAAGGATATTAGGGAAAATTGAAAGTTAAGGAGGATATATTTTTAGGCGAAATTAAGGGAGGGATTTTTTCCATTAAAGCCTGAAATCGTTAGGGTTGAGTAAAAGGTAGTGGAAGAGGCTTTTAAGGAGAAAAGGAAAGAGGAGGGAGTGATTGGAGGTTAGTAGTTGACTCAGCGGTGTTAATAGAGTATATAAACGAACAAGCGTGTATCATGGGATGGTAAGGGAGGCAATGGAGGAGAAATTCTCTTTATGTTACGCAAGTAACCTTAAGCGAAACCATGAATATAGCTTATAGAATTTATAATGCGTAGCCAAATGCAAATGAGTCAGCTTAAGACTTCGCAAAGTGGCTTTCATTAAAACTGAAGTTTACTGAAATTGTTTGGGGAATTGTCGTTATGGCAGGTGAAATTAAGAGAAAATATGGTATAACATTACCTGACTTTTGCGTAATATCTACTTAATTAATTTAAAAGTCAAGGCTTATTTAAGATGGAAAAGGAGATTCTTAAGGTTGTAGAAAAATAAGGGAAGAGGAGATAGGATAACATTTACGAGTTACAACTCAATTCCCTAAACCTGAGGTAATTAGCGGAGTTTACGCATTTCATTATTTTCCCCAAAAAACTAGATCATGGATATTGCCGTTTATCGAAGTATCAAGTTTAAGATTGCAATGTAACATTTAAAAGAGGGATAGGAAAAAATTAAAGTGAAATGTAGCGTTAAAGCGTTTCCCTTGTTTTTATTAACAAGTAACTCAAAGCAGAAGCCCTTGAGAAGAACTTTTGTAGTTTTTCTGCTTAAAAAAGGCTTAAAAACCCATTAAGCTGGAGAAATTACTTCTTTCATTATCCTCATCATTAGCCTAGCGTTCTCAAGCATGTTGTGATTGTTATTGAAGAATAAGTAGACTTTTTCAGGTTTCAACTCCTTTACCTTCAAAGCTATTTCCCTTAACTCCCCTTCGCTGTAGTTGTAAGAATACCACTCTTTCCTCCCATGAAATCTAAGGTAGATTATTCCTACGTTGTTCACTATGTAAGTCCCTATCGGTGAATCTATTGATACTATTACTGAGTTTATATCTATTCCCCTTTCATACCACTCCTTGTCCCTGAACTCTATAGCCATTCTTTTCCCCAAAAAGGAGGAGAACTTCTTCACCTTCTCCAAATTCTCTTCGTTAAACTTAAACGATGGAGGGAGTTGAAACAAGTAGAAGTCCGGCTTAAGCCCTTCCATCAATTCCATGAATTTCCTGAAGCTATCCAAGTCATTTAACTTCTTCACGTGGGTAATGTATCTATTAACCTTTACTGCCCACCTTAAACTGTATTTACTCCACCCCTTTACTTGGTTTCTATATGGAAACCTGTAGAAGCTCATGTTTAATTCCACAGCATTCAAATTACTGTTCTTGACATACCATTCAAGGCTTTCTCCCTCGTTCCAGTCATACATCCAACCTGAAGTACCTACATAGATCATTGAATTACTTTTAAGCTGAAAATAAAAAGACTTTCAGAAAAGTTCTTGATGAGAAGTCCTTCATTTAAGTTCTGGGCAAACTGAGTAATTCACGAAGTTTACTGACTTCATCATCACTTTTTCATATAATAACCACACATTTCTTAACCAATTTTACCTTTAATATTAATAAAAATCCCCAAGGGGTAGTTTTCCTTAAAGGAATGTATATCCGTTTGCAGGTGAGAGTTTTCCCACATTATCCTCGATTTAGGCTATCCTCTAAGACACTCTAAGAGACTCTTTCATGTTCACAAGTAAAAGTAATGGTAAGTACTCAAGGGTAAATATCCATTGATGTTAACTACTAGTTCCTCATAAGGGAAATTTAAATAGTTACTCATAATGTAAATTTCTCATGGATATGCAGAATAAAGTTTACAAAATAGAGGGTTGGACGGAAAGCCTCGTCTTTTAAAGAGGGAATGGATAGCCACATATTTAAATATTAGTTTTTCTAAAATTTTCTTAATGATCCTAACGACGCTCCCCCGCCTCTTGATGGGGCTGAGGGAGGAGCATCATTTCTTCCTGACACGCAAGGGACTAAATGCCATGGATGAAAGTCCTGGGGGAGTGGTTCTCTGATCCACTCAACTCGGAAACACTTGCAGAAGGAGAGAACGTTCTCTCTACGGAGTGGTTATCTTATCCACTCAACTGCCTATTAAGAGATGTAACTCCAAATCGATAATGGCAGCGATGAATCACCCTGAAAGAGAACCCTCACCCTTTTAGGGTGGGGAGGAAGTCAGATACTTCTAAATGTTAGCTTTTAGGCTTTATATTAAAAACGTTACTGGTTCTTTTTCTCATTATATAATTTTCTAGCACTTTCTAATACTTCCTCAGCCATTTTTATTGACTGTTGAGCATCATAAATTGAATAGAGTAATTCAGGGGGAGTGTTAGTCTCTTCATCACCGTACACCGACAATTCCCTTTCCTTCCTTAGAGATCTCGAGTATGATGCAAAAATATCTATTTTTTCCTTAAACCACTGTGGAAAACTACTTGCATTGTTTTTCAATACAGGACCTACATCGTGAAATTTGGGAGGTTCTACGCTAATCAATCTGAGACACGCTTTAAGGGAAAGCTCCACAGCTTCCTGGCAAAGTCTAACTACAATATTATATTTCTTTCTTTCATACTCTATTCTAGCTAAATTCAATCTTTCCTCTGCCTGTGAAATATATGAAAAGGCTAAAGAGTCAAAGTTCAACTGTTTCACCGAATTTCCGATCCCTTTTAAGAACCCAATACCATTTCTTGCCCATTCTCACTCTTTCAGCCCTTAATTCCTTAAGCTTCTCCTTAAGTTTTAGTAATATTTTGGTAAAGAATTGGTCCTTATCATAAAGTATTATGGCATCATATACCATATCTAGGTAAAGAGGTGAGATTTTCTCCGCCTCTTTTGGTGTTTTAAGTATAGGAGAAAGAGATATGTAATAACCGTCTTTCCAGTACTCATTTAGATTCAGCTTATCCTCAACCTTAATCTCAAACAACGTAATTCTCTTGAGCATACTATCCTCAGGTAAATTATTTATGATTATTAGTAAGTCTACGTCACTGTCATTCCTATTATCTCCCCTCGCAACACTACCATAAAGTACAACTGAGATGAGATCGTCTTTAAATTCTTCTTTCATTATTTTAACCATATTATTAAGCAACGTAATGTAAGGCTCCCTTATCACATGATATATAATCCTAAAAATCTAATAAATGTGTTGCTTTAAACTATTCTAGTGTAATAGTAGTGTCTGTATTTAGATTTTTTATATATATATAACTATATATCGAAAATCCCTTATCTTCTCCATTATCCCTGATATTTAAAATAAGACCTAGTGCAATAAAAGATAAAAGTCCCCAGTTTAATAACTCAAGATAAATTTGATAACTGTAGTGGGGAGCTATAACGTTGATTTTATTTTTAAAGTGAAGGAGTTTCCGGAAATAGATGAAACTGTGTTCTCCCAATCATTTAAGGTAAGCCATGGAGGGAAGGGGTCTAACCAGGCAGTTTCCTCGGCTAGGCTAGGTTCAAGGGTAAACTTAATAGCGTGTATAGGAAAGGACGTCTTTGGGAGGAGGGCTTTATCCTTCTGGAACAGGGAAGGAGTAAACACCGAGAAAGTCAAGGTGAAGAAGGGGGTCACAGGGATGGCTTTTATTTTAGTTAACGAGGACGGTAAGAACGTAATAGCGGTTAATAGAGGGGCCAACGCTCTCTTGACTCCAGAGGACTTAGAGGGTTCACTAAATGGAGAAGTCCTCTTGACTCAAATGGAGGTGAGGCAAAATGTAGTGGAGAAGGCGTTAAAGGAGTTCAGTGGGATAAAAATACTTAACCCTGCCCCTGCAAAGGGGATTATAAAGAGACTCCTTGACAACGTTGATTACTTGACGCCTAATGAAGTTGAGTTCAGGGAGATATCTGGAACAGAGGACCTCATTTACGGGACTGAGGTACTGTTAAAGAGGGTTAAGAAGGGGGTTATAGTCACTTTAGGGGAAAAGGGGGCTTTCGTTGCAACTAAGAGCTGGAAAAGGCTTATACAAGCACCTAAGGTTAAAGCAGTTGACTCTACAGGGGCTGGGGACGTCTTCAATGCATCTCTAGCAGTTCACCTCGAGAGGGGGTTTGATCTCAGGGAAGCTGTAAAGATATCTAACATCATAGCCTCTTATTCAGTAACTAAAGTCGGAGCCCTTGGACCTAAAATAGAGGAGGTAAGGGAGTTCTTGGAATTGAACATACAAAGGATTAAGGAGAGCTAATTAACTATTTGCACCTTTATTTCCCCTCCTTCAATGCTCTTCTCGAAGGCCTTCACTCCCTCTCCCAAAGTGAACTCAGAGGTAACTAGTTTCCCTACATTTACTTTCCCTTCTTCAATTAACTTCATTGCCTTATTAAATGGTCCATACCTGCTCCCTATTAACCTCACTTCCTTTACTACAAGTGAAGTGTAATCAAAGCTTATTTCCCTCCCATTCGTTGACTTAGCCGCTATAACCCCCCTTGGCCTCACTAGCTTTATAGCACTTCTAACACCTTCTTCGCTTCCAGAGGCCTCTACAACGTAGTCGAAACCTGCCCCTTCCTTAGTTATCCTTTTAGTTTTCTCCTCTATTTCCTCTATTCCAACCACTTCATCAGCGCCTAACTCCTCCGCTATTTTACTCCTAGAGGAGTTTCTTGAGAGAGCTATTACTTTAGCCCCATGCAATTTAAGCACTTGAACGCTCATTAAACCTATTGTACCCAAACCAATAACTAAAGCAATTGAGTTAGCCTTAACAGGCTCCATCTCATGCATTTCCAATACCGCTGCTAGAGGCTCTACTAGAGCTAATTCTCTATATGATAAATTCCCATTAACGTGTATTAAATCCCTCCTAGTTAAGAGGAATTCCGCCATCCCCCCGTTCAATGTAATACCTATAGTTTCTCTATATGGGCATTGGGTAGGCATGGAGTTCAAACAATAATAGCAACTTTTGCAGTTCACGTTAATTTCACTCGTCACTTTTTCTCCAATAAGGTCTTTATCCCCTTCCTCTATAACTCCGGAGACCTCGTGGCCGAGTATTATTGGCTTCTTTAGCAACTTATAGCTTCCCGAGAAGAAGGCCTTATCAGTCCCACATATTCCAACCCTCTTCACCCTTATCTTTACCCACCCATCCTTTATTTTAGGCTCCTCCACGTTCCTCAGCTCTAGTTTCTTCTCCTCAAGTAACACTAACGCCTTCATAAAAGGTAATTAATTAATGCCTTATAAATGCAGTCAAAGCTATACTAGCTAAGGTTTCCTTACAGTAAACCCAAAATTTCCTTGGAAGTAATTTAACGGTTTCCACTTAACGCGGATTTTGGGTTGGGGAGGGGTTTGAGCAATAGAGTAATTCCTCAACACCTTTGAAAACGCTTCATTCCTTTATAGGAACCACCTTTACCTCTCCAAAACCTATAGCCCTGCTCTTACCTACACCCATGAACTGCGAGTAGGCTAACAGCTTCCTTATCCTGTTCCTTAAATTTGACTCCTTCCTAGCAGTAAGGTTGAACATAACCCATCCTGTGAAGCCCCTTACTTCCCTTTCATCGTATTTCACTGTCTTAGGGGTTAAATAGTAGTCGGTCTCCATTAAGTAGTAAACTGCTCTAGAAGAACCCATACCAATTATGGGAGGGGAGAAGTACTTGTTGTAGTGCTTGGCAATTGATAGGAGGAAAAGGGGGACATAGGGAAACAAAACGTACCTATTCCTCTTCCTCCTCAGGCTAGGTCTTGGGAGCTGGAGGAGGGTTGGGGTCAGGAACTCGACTTTGTAGAACTTCGAGTCCTCTATAGTCAGAGACCCCTCTTCCACTACCTCAATGCTCTCTATTGATGCGTAGCCCTCAGTGTTATATAGCTTGAAGTTAGTGTAAGGTTTCGAAGTTATTTCGTTCATGAACTCGTGCCTCAAGCTTGAGACAGTGAAATTATAAACATTCCTTGGGAGGAGCTTCATGAGTTTCCTCCCGTCAGAGTAAAGAGGCCTCTCCCCTAACTTAAGGGCAGTTACTGTGTATGGCTTGAAAGACTCTCGTGAGTCCATGTAGTTCTTGTAGTCATTAGATATAGATGAGATCGCCATCCTGGAGACCTTGGAACTGAATGGCTGTATTATAACCTCGTCCTTTACCGTCAAACTGAACTTAGCCCTGTAAATAAACAAACTTCTTCTCTATATAATTAAAAATTGAGCTGGAATAAAAATTTAAATGTCTAACCATCATTTCCTTCCACCCCTCTCAAATTTCCTCTCTGAATGACACTTAACACAATTCCCTGGAGTGCATAGGATTCACTTCCTCCTCCACCTTGAACTCCTTTCTCTACTATAATAAGGCTACCATGAGGAAGTCGTTCATGTTCTTTAATCCATTCCCTAGAGGTTTCACATATTGAAGTATCGCTTAAGTGAGAAGTCGTAGATGCTGACTTCAGGATAATTGAACGTACCAAAAACACTGAAGATGGAATTCCCTCAGATGCTTACTAGCCCTGCAGAGCACTCAAGGAAAGGGGCCTACTCTTCTCCGAGTTTATTTACCTTAAAGTTTATATTTTTATTCTTAATTAATATTTTCTTACAAATATTATATAAAATTAATCCTTTCTTTTACCTCCTCAGGGAATATGTCTTTAGGTAAGTAGGCTGTCACTATCCAGTTAGGCACGTCCACCACTTGACTAACCCTTAAGTCAACAGCTACACTAGCCAACATATAGGCTTCAACGGGCGTCATGTGATTTGAGAGCAAGGATATGATCCCCTTAACTGCTTTCTTGGCAGCCTCCCACAAACTCTGGTCAATCCCAGGGTAAGCTAAATATTCCCTGTACTCCAATTCCCTCACCTTCTTTGAGGTGAAGACTGGCTGTGACAAACCGACGTTTTTATGTAGTTTCACCCTTATCGTTACTTCCATTGGTGCCTCTATTGCTGTGCCACAGACTTCTCCATCTCCCTGCGCTAAATGGGTGTCACCTATAGAGAGTAAAGCCCCCTTAACGAAAACGGGCAAATAGATCTTTGAGCCCTCAGTTAAGTGCTTTACATCCATGTTACCCCCGTTTTCCCTTGGGGGTAAAGTGCTGTATTTCCCCCTATAAGGCAGGGCCGTACCTATTACGCCAGGGAACGGGTTAACCTCAACCTTAACCTCTAATTCCCCGAACTTAGCTACTGCCTTTTCCTTCACGTCCCATATCTTTAATGCAGGACCTGAGAGATCTATAGGGGCAGTATATTGCTCATTTGCAAGGAAACCGAAACCTGGTATTACCGCAGTCCACCCCCAGCCCCTGTGCTTGAAGCTAAGGAATTCCACCTCTAAGGCATCGCCAGGCTCTGCGTTCCTGACCTCTATTGGCCCTGTTAAGGGGTGTATTTTATTGAAGTCTATTTTGAGTAAATCCTTGGGCTGGGTATTTAAGTTTACCTGCCCGTCAGAGGCCTCTTTAATTTCCAAAGTTAATATATCTCCGTCTGTCACTGAAATTAAGGGTTCAAGGGAGTTGTCCCACTTGCTGTGAGTTCTCTCAGCGTGGACCGTGTGGAAAGTCATAGAGTTGGATTTGTTTTAGGTTAAAAAGACTGCGGATTTTAGACATTATGGGAGGCTTTAGCTAGTCGTTGCAATAGGGAAATTAGGATGTAACGAGGAGACAGTCACTGTAACTAACTCATGAATGGGGAAGGTGAGTTAGGCCGTAAATGTTGAGGTGAGTTTAAAAACATAAGACTAAAGAGAGTAAATTCCTGCAAAGGGAAATAAGGGTTCAATAATGAACTAAGCATTCTCTTCAAAAATCAACTTTTTTCCCATAAATTCTAAACGAGTTCATCACTATTAAAAGTAAGGGATCAAAGCTAGTGAATCATTCCCCTTCCTTTTTGGTATATCATTTACAAAAAGCCTTTACATCGCTTAATATAACTTAATTTCTCGCTCCATGTGAAAGTGGAATATTTGATGAAAATGAAAGGAGGAAATGCCTTTGCTTCAGTGAATTCCATAGCCTTTAGGTTCATAATAGCAATTGGGGTGTGCATAAATCAATAGGTTTGAAAAGAAGGTTAAGGGGTAAAAAAGCACTTTATAACTGTTCCTCAATCTTACACTAGATGGGGTTTAGACTTTCATTCCTCACCCCAGAGGAGTCTAAGGATACTTCCTAACTCCTGTTAGGAGGAAATTTTCCTTTCCTTAGGGAAAGGCTTTCCCTTATAGAAGTTCTTAGTGTAGCTAAACAACCCCCCCCCCCCTTGCCTAGACTGATTATAAAGATTTGAAAGTCCTGCTGTTACTGTAAAAACAATTCAAATTTCAATAGCTCAACTATTATCACTTCATTTTAGCTAACCGAAAGCCTCATGTAATTTTCGGTAATAAGCATGCATAGTTAACCTCTAAGCAGATATAATAATGAGGGCCTCATGTAACTTATCCCATCCAGCTATATAGCTCAAGACTAGAATTGAAAGGGAACGTCTACGTTACTTCTAATTTTTTCCATGGCTTATCTTCACGAAAGAAATCTATATAGAGTAAATGGACTCTCATATGAAGTTAAGCCCATAAACTATTTGAAATAGAGCTATAAAACCTTATATTTTATATGAAAAATTTATTAAACTATTAACAATAATCAAATTTTTAACAGAAAAATTTTAAAATAGACCACGCTATACTAATTATGACCTATATAGCTACATGGGGTTCACCTATAGGGTGGTTAATTGCTAAATATATTAATAAGTTACCAAATGTGAATTATAAAGAGGGTAATTTCGAATGCTGGTCAACTTTACCTTTTACTAATGATGCGATTATAATAGCGTTACAGTCTACGATTTTTGCTACCCCGCCTCAAGATAGTAATGCGCTATACAATAAATGTGAAGGAGTTAAAGATTTACTAAATGAAAAGTTGAAAGGTTTTGATGATATTGAAAAGGCCACAGAGGGATTTATTTCAGAGTTAGTAAATAATTTCATAAAGTTATGCAAGAAAGACAACGAGGAAATAAAGGTAAGCGTTGATGTAATATCAATACCTCCTATTGGTAAGTTAGGTAGGTATTCCTTTAACGTAAGCCCAGATAAAGTGAAGGGACTCTTATTGCTGAAGCTCTATAATAAACTTAATAAGCTTGAAAAGCACGAGATTTACTTAGACATAACTCATGGTGTAAACTATATAACAGCCATAACTTTTGATGCTATGCAATGGATCTCAGCATTATTAGGTAAAAGGCTACACGTAATAAACGCAGTGCAAACTGGTGATAAGGAATTCGAAATTCAAGAGATATCAAAGTTCGTTGGGGGGTCATAGACATCAACATAGACGAGAGCAGAATTTCAAACGATATAGAAAAATACATTGTAAACAGCATAAGGAACAACGCATTATTACCTCTTTTTTATGTGTGTGGAAAATTCAACAATAATGTAGACGTCAATCTAAAGTTTAAATTAAACGGAAATACATTTGAGGTATCTAATCGAGATGCCTTAAATTACTTAAGGGAGGACTCGGTAAAAGCCTTTATATTAAGCGATTTAGTGTGTTCTATTATAAAAGATAAGGAACCTAAAATAGAAGATCTACAGAAACTTGCAGATGAATTCTTCGGGAGGGTGAATGAAAGCTCAGCATCAATAATTAAAAATGAATTAAATAATATAAATAATGCATTAATAAAAAATAAAAACATGAATAATATATTCTTATATGAACTTTTTGGAGAGGAGAAGGAGAACATGGAAAGTATGAAAAAGGATTTGGGGAGAACTAGGAGAAACTTCACAGCCCATGGAGGGTTTTAAAGGAGATTACCTTCATTTCTAATGGCAAGCTCTACTATAATAATAAAGAATATAATGAAATTTTAGACTCCATAATAGGTGAAGGTTTTTCAAAATTGGTATATAATAACTCATAATTAATTTTGTATATATTTAATATAAATAAAACATAAAATTGTTTTTATGGCATAACTCAAGCATCAGCTTAAAGCCCTTTATACAAATTAAGAAAGGTAATTCCTTAAGTTTCTTTATAATTTTTATTAATAGTATATATATTTTATATTTTATTTTTTTTTCTTAGTTTTCATCTAAGTTTTCACCTAAACGTTTCACTTGACTCGAGATTAAGCAAGCCTTAATCCTAAGCAACACGCTCGTCCTAATTACATGTGGGTTAAACCCCTTCCAAGACGTATTTACCCCACATCCCCTTTTCAATCCTTTTGGGCAAGCAAATTCTGTGGTCTTTTAATTCTCTTTAGCTTAAATAAAAAAACTTATTAACATGAAGGAAGGATCCAGCTCATAACATTTCATTACGAAAGCAATAAAGTATTATTATAAATCTTATTGCTCGATTATGTGTACCATAATGAATCAAGTTATTATCAACAATTTATGCCTTTTCATAAGATACTTAAACTGGTTACCCTGACTCGTTTTCCCTTCAAATGAACCAATATATTGTGAACTCCTGGCGATTTGAGCATTTTCTGGCTTGACATTTAGGATTGCCTTTTTTAGTATTTAACACATCACACAGTACTTGAGTCTTTTTTGTAACCAATGATTTTTGTATCTAGTACATCTTTATGGTTAATCTTCCATTTTAAATGTTCATCTTGCTTATTAGATCTTTTATTTAATTTTTTTATGAGTCTTACTTTTTTGAATTACAGTATCGCCGAGACACTTTTTAAGTTTGGGTTAAGCCCCTTTATTTAAGCTTTCAATTCCTTCAAGCCGGATTCCTTGTAATGGCTGTTTTAAAACACCTAACTTATCATAAGGACTTTCAATTCCTTCAAGCCGGATTCCGTACCAAACAATGTAGCAGGCACACAATTTCAATTTTCCCTTTCAATTCCTTCAAGCCGGATTCAAAGGAAGGAAATTAAAGGTTTATAAACAAATGGGAGGAGACTTTCAATTCCTTCAAGCCGGATTCAATAATTTGCCGGGTATGGACATAAACCCAATAACCGGTGACTTTCAATTCCTTCAAGCCGGATTCCAGTCAGCAAAACGATCAGTCGCACAACGAAAGTATTGCACTTTCAATTCCTTCAAGCCGGATTCATAGTTAAATACCAAATTGATGGAATTGAATATGAAGAAAAACTTTCAATTCCTTCAAGCCGGATTCCAGATGAAGATTTATATGGTTCGTCAAACATAACGATGTTTGCGTCTTTCAATTCCTTCAAGCCGGATTCGGGGACTGGCTTTCCACACTAAACGAAGACATACCCAACTTTCAATTCCTTCAAGCCGGATTCATATATTCAACTTTTAGTTTACGGTGTGCAAAATGTACAATTCTTTCAATTCCTTCAAGCCGGATTCTTTACTAAAAATAGATGATAAAACATTTGAATTTATAAACTTTCAATTCCTTCAAGCCGGATTCAAAATTACCGAAAGATATTGTAGAATATGAAATTAAACCGGCTTTCAATTCCTTCAAGCCGGATTCAGGATCAGCCCAAAGGGCCACACCTCAGAGCCCTTCTTTCAATTCCTTCAAGCCGGATTCCTGTGCCTACCACGACGTTGAAGTTAATAGGAATCCGCTTTCAATTCCTTCAAGCCGGATTCTAAAACAAGAATGTTATACCTTTTTTTTAAAAACAGTAAACTTTCAATTCCTTCAAGCCGGATTCATAAGGAGTAAGATTTATGTATTGGTAGTAAATAATGAGGCTTTCAATTCCTTCAAGCCGGATTCGCGAAGATGTTGAGCTATTCGAGGAAGAATATGGCGATAACTTTCAATTCCTTCAAGCCGGATTCATAATCCAAGATGTTGTCAATAAATATTCAAGTCATCAAAACTTTCAATTCCTTCAAGCCGGATTCCTTAGAAGCGTAAATTAACGAAAAGTTCTCGAAATACATCGTCTTTCAATTCCTTCAAGCCGGATTCGCTTATGAGAGGATGGTGAGGGCTCCGACAAGGGGCGAGGCCTTTCAATTCCTTCAAGCCGGATTCAAGAATTTATAAACCCCCAAAACAAAAGTAAAATCACGCTTTCAATTCCTTCAAGCCGGATTCATCAATTCTATTTACTAGGAAGATTAAAGAAATTACAACAACTTTCAATTCCTTCAAGCCGGATTCATTGTTATTAAAAGCGAAATAAATCCTGCAAGCGGAACTTTCAATTCCTTCAAGCCGGATTCTCTAAATAAATTTCATTAATTTGTTTTTCAAATTCAAATTTGCTTTCAATTCCTTCAAGCCGGATTCCAAAGGTTGAAAACACTGCAACAAAGGGGTTTAATTTCCGTCTTTCAATTCCTTCAAGCCGGATTCCAAAATGGTATGATTTTGCAAAATTTTGCGAATGTTTTTGGGACTTTCAATTCCTTCAAGCCGGATTCTAAATAGGATAACGAAAGAAGTTAAGCAATATAAAATTGACTTTCAATTCCTTCAAGCCGGATTCCTACTCTTATTACTTCTACGTTGTTGGGCTCGTTCCCTGCTTTCAATTCCTTCAAGCCGGATTCCAATATTGCAAATTAAAATTTAATATATAATAACACTAAACTTTCAATTCCTTCAAGCCGGATTCCCTGTTCCACTCCTGGCTTGCGGCTTCTAATGCAGCCTCTTTCAATTCCTTCAAGCCGGATTCCCACGTGGAGAAACCCAAGTTATCTGTAAAAGACGTACAGTCTTTCAATTCCTTCAAGCCGGATTCAGTTTATACGCTGTGTACCCAGTAATACCTGCTATAACGACTTTCAATTCCTTCAAGCCGGATTCCTTAAAGTAGACTATATAAAATACGACAATGACACAAAAACCTTTCAATTCCTTCAAGCCGGATTCATTACCACACGGTATGGTGGTAAACAAAGCGGTTATCCATGATAACTGGAACGGCACTGGACTTGAACACATGTACGAATTACAACTAAACTATGATAAGGGCGACCTTGGGCAATTCTACGAAGACCCATGGTTCGGTATCGCCGATTTGTTGCAAAAAAATATAATAAACGAGGGCATAAAAAACACGGTATTGACTATTATAAACACTCTTAAAATGTATTACGTTGACGTATTCACGGAGGACAATTACGTGTACGCAGAGCAAGGTACCTTCTAGTTTTT
>Ga0081529_116267_pt1 | contig 20168 bp, 20 predicted proteins | sample EchGeymetagenome_FD_71012 | JGI IMG/M metagenome (GOLD analysis project Ga0081529, IMG submission 71012) | Ferrous microbial mat and aquatic microbial communities from Echinus Geyser, Yellowstone National Park, USA - transect B T=78-80 C v2... ...
ACAATCCTTTTCTTTGTGTGTTAACCCGCTTGCAATATCTTTCACTACTTCAACTACCTTGTGACCTTTTGCCGTTGCGTAATTTGTTAGGTAGTTTATTTGTCTTTCCAAGTCCTCTTTTTGGTCAGCCGAGGACACCCTTGCATAAATTACAGCCCTCGTCTCTTCCCTGCTTTCTAAGTACTTCTTAATCTCGCTGTAAGGTATCCTATACTCCCTCCTTCAGTTGTTACCGCCCTTATCTTCCCTTCTCTAATCCACCGTAGGAGAGTTGAGTATGAAATGCTGAGCAGTTGGCAAGCCTCCTTAGGTCTCAGTAGTCTCTCAACAAAATTGGTTGATAATAAATATAAAAAGATCTCTGTTAACGTGAGAAAGGATTCAGCCCCATTCGACAATTCCGTTAATATGAATGAGTTAATGACCTTGAGCAGCTGGTTCTGCATTTGAATGTAGAATCATCTCTCTTCTAGTGACCTTTAGAGACTATTAAAGTGATGATTCCGCTATAATATGGTTGTTAACGAGATCATACTAGATAAAATATAGTTAAGCGAAGTTAACACGGGGTTCTCAGATTAAACATTTTAATACACCGAAAGAGAAAAATATCTCGTGGAAGCAAATCACGGAACACTCATTACTTCACTCCCCGCAGAAGTAACGTACCACGATAGAAAAAAGTCGGTATTGCCGAGGAAATACGTCCAAAAGGAGGGTAATTTGAGACTTTTTGTTCCTCCTTATCTCATCGATAGTGTGGCAGAAGTTCTGAGAAATCACGGGTTTAAGGATTTAAGGCTCACTTTTCACAAGGGTGAGAAATACTCCTTGTCGAAAAAGCTCTTGAAGATTTGGGAGCTTCATGTTAGAATTTTTTCCGACGGATTTATTGATGCCCACTTTGAGATAAGCAGGGATTTCCTCGAACATCTACATCACTCTACCCTACCCTCTCTATACGAAGTCTTCGATATTTATAAAGAAATATACCCTAAGATCCACATTTACGATGCAGGGAACAAGAAGTGGATTTCTGAAGTAATAAGCAAATATACGTTGAGTTTGAGGGCTCCTAAAACCGTTACTAAGTGGAAGCCGTTATTTTACACATCCTTAATATTAATGTTTGTGGGAACGGCTCTCATCCTGAAACATTGAACTAAATATGTTCACTCCCTTTTCGGCTAAGGCTAAATAAGACGTTGTTGAATACTTATCTATGAAAATAGCCGTAGTCGGGTGTAGAGGTTTCGGCAGAGTCCACTTAAACGCTCTATCTGAGTTGAGAAGAGACCGTGAACTTGAAGTGTACGTTTTCAGCAGGACTGAGAAGTACGCAAAAGAGTGTTACAAGGAGTTCGACGCTGAAGGCTATTTCACAAGCTACGAATAAGTCCTGAAATCCAATGTAGACATTGTAGACTTAGTTGTAAGTCATGACGCTCACGAACCTATGGGAGTCTCAGCTACGAGGAGTAAGAAGCATGTTATGTTAGAGAAACCTATCGCCAGGAATGAGGAAGAGGCGATAAGGTTAATTGAGACAGCAAAGACAACTGGGGTAAAGTTCATGGTGCTAGAGAACCACTACTTTGATCCGTCAGTCTGGAAGGCAAAGGAGCTAATGGAAATGATGGGAGGTATTTCGCTAATCTTGTTGAGGAACACGAGGTTTAATTCGCCTCAGGGGTGGAGGAGAGTAAAGGATTTGATGGGAGGTGGAGCACTGATTGACGGAGGTATACATTTCGTAGACACGTTGTTGAACCTAGGGGGAGACTACACGAGTGTTAATGCATTGTGTAATTCAACATTTTCTGGATTAGAGGGAGAAGATACTACGGTTGCTGTGTTTAAATTTAAGAACGGGGCAGTGGGGAACTTAGTCTACTCTTGGGCTTCGCAGTCAAGGGGCGAATTCCCCCACTTTGAGATATATGGCAAAAACGGAACTATTAAAGAGGATTACAGAAGCAGGGTTAGGATCAAACCTTACGGTGATTTAATCGTGGAGTGGAAGAACGGAGAGATCCAAGTTATCTCGACCGAGAAAGTAAACGCGGTTAAAGAGGAGATGAGGGGTTTTATTAACGTGGTTGAAAGAGATAGTGAAGTACCGATGGATCCCATGATAGCGTTAAGAGACTTAAGGGCTGTGAGGGACATATATAGAAGTTGCGGAGAAATAAAGAAATAGTTACCGTCCTTGTCCTTTCGATCAACTTTTATTACCATGTCGTAACTCCATTATTTGTGGGTAATATTAAGGAAATTAAGCCTTGGGGAGTAAACGTCCCTTACATGATCCTCGCCGTGATCTACTGGACTATAGGAGGTTTTTCTCTGACGGCTAGCCCTTCTGATCACCCCTATTTCATGCTTTTGGGAGCTTATTCGTTATTTTTCGGCATGATCCAAAGGCTCTTCTTTCCTGCAACTAAGTATTTTGCCCTACAAATACTGACTTTAATTCTTTTGTCGATCCCGATCTCCTATTTTCAGGTACTAGCGTCAATTAGCCTCACTCTGACGGAAATATGGGCACTAAAAGATGTAATGACTTACGGTGGTAAATTCCCGGTGAACTTTCTCGTCCTTTCCTCTCCCTTCTTGTCTGTAATAGCTTGGTCTTTATACCCCCAATTTTGGGTGTTAATACTCCCTCTACTCACCTACTCGTTAGGTGTAAATATCGGTGTTTTCACGGCTACTTTGAGGACTAAACCGGTTTTCGGCAGAGACCAATTACCCCTTTTGTTCTTCTTGATACTTTCGGTAATTATTCGACCTTTATACTACTTTGTGGGAGTTTTATATTTGCTAATGATCGTTAGGACAAGGTATAAAATGAGTCTGAGTGCCTCTGTTACCCTTTTCTCCGTCTTCGTAACCCCTCTATTAGCATTGTTTCTGGGGGACACTCTGCACTCCTTCTTCTTAGGCGTTATGGCCCCCCTCTTCTTTTCGTGCATAGTGTACTCAACGAGTAAATATAATTACGATTACGTGTGGTTTCCCGTTTTGACTTCTTTCCTTTCTTACCTGATCAGGGGAATTAATATCGAACTCTCCGGAATAGTTTGGGCGATTTCGTTACTTTCTTTTCTTTACTTAGTTAAGGATAACTTTTCTTTAACCACTCTGAAGACCGGACTCTCCTCAAGGTATCTTAGGAGACAATAAGAGAAGTTTTTCCAAGTAGTCCTTATTGACTTTTCTCATTATACTCACATTTCCTTCCTATACTTTTAATCTAGAGCGAAAAACTCTTTTGTAAAATTTTTATCTAAAAACTTACGCATGATGATTTACTCCGTGAATTCTACGGGAAGATGTATATAATAAAAACTTTAAAAGGAGACAATAAATCACTCGTTAGTGATCGTTTACACTTTTCCGCCTTTAAAGGAGGAAGTGGTAAAGGAGAGACCTAACCGCTTTACAGTGATAACAGCCTCGGGAAGAAGGTGTCATCTCCACGATCCCGGTAGGTTAAAGGAGTTAATTTACCCGGGTAATAGAATCCTTATAAGAGAGGCTAAGGGTAATAGGAAGACCGACTGTCAGGTGACAGCGGCTTGGAGCGGGAAGGAATGGGTCATCACAGACTCCAGTATTCACAGCGAGGTAGCCAGAAAATTCCTCCCTACTGATGTTAAGAGCGAGGTTAGGGTAGGAGGGAGCAGGTTAGACTTCACTTACGACGATACTTTTGTAGAGGTAAAGGGATGTACTTTAGTCAAAAACGGCGTTGCATTGTTTCCTGACGCCCCAACGGAGAGAGGTAGAAGACACATTGAGGAGTTAATAAAGCTAACGGAGGAAGGTCATAATGCCGTTATCCTAATCTTGGTAATGAGGAGCGACGCTATTTGTTTTTCTCCGAACTTTGAAACTGATGAAAAGTTTTCTGAAACTTTTCTAAGAGCGTTGAAGAAGGGAGTTAAGGTCGAGGTAAAGACCTTTCATTTTGACGGTAAAGACCTCGTCTACAAGGGTGACATCCCAGTATGTAGAGACCTTCTCCATTAAGAGATAGTTAGTACTACAAACACCAGAAATAAGGATTTAATACTCTTAAACAAGTCGTCTTACGGCAACTTAACACAAGCTTCTCTTGTCGTGACAAGAGATGGTTTTACCTTATTAACTCGTGAATCCTATCGTATTATGTGCTTTGGATAAGCAAAAGGAAGGCTGAGGACTTTTATAAGCTAGCGATGACGTCCTTGAAAGCTGGAGACCTTGACGAAGCTTTGAGAAACCTGAGGCAAGCCGTAAATTTAGATGGTAACAACGTAAAGTACCGAAAATCACTTTTAGACATTTACGTTAAGTTAGGATTGTGTGAAGAAGCGGTAAAGGAAGCTCAGAAGTTAACGGAGCTAGCTCCTGATGATCCTGAAATTCACTACAAATTCGCTTTATGTCTTCATAAAATGGGGAAGGAAGAAGCCCTAAACGAGGTGGAGAAGGCTATAAAGTTAAACTATAATAACCCAGAATATCACGTCCTAAAAGCAGAAATCCTTAACGACGAAGGATACCATGAAGACGCACTACTTGAGGTAGAGAAGGCAATTAGGCTGGGTAAGGACGACGAATACATTCATTATTTAAAGGCAGAGATTCTGAAGGAAGAGAACAGGCTTATGGAAGCTATTGAAGAACTGGAGAAAGCCTCGTCGTTCAACCCTTCGAGCACATTTTATTATATAGAAAAGGCAAGGATTTACACACAATTAAAGTGGTATGAGGAGGCTCTGGAAGAGTATGAAAAGGCTTGTAATTTGAACGACTCCAATGACGAGTGTCATTACGAAAAGGCTATAGTGTTAATGACGTTACACAGATGTGACGACGCACTTAACGAATTGAACAAAGCAATAAGGCTTAACCCGAGTAGGACAGAGTACCGTTTAGCTAAGGCTAAACTCTTAATAGTTACGGGTATTTACGAAGAAGCGTTGGATGAGTGTGACCAAGTGTTAAAAAAGGATCCAAATAACTTTGAGGCTCATGAGCTGAAGGCGGAAGCGTTAGAACATCTAGGGAAAAACGAAGAGGCTAAGAGGGAATTCGAAGTAGTTTATAGATTGACCCACGATAAGGAGGTTTTTGACTAAGGTTAGGTAAGACCTCTCCTTCTTAACGTTTCGGATTATCTGAATTATATAATCCAAGGCGAAGTTAGCTTTTATCAATACGTTGATCTCATCGCGTATGTTAGATACCGAAAAATGTTAAAGGAGCTTATTATGTGTTTGTATCGCTTAAAAATCGGAATAATGATATACGAGCTTTAACGACATTAATACTATTTTTACGCTATTAGGAGAGTGTTATACCTTTGTTAGGAGACTGTATAGCCCTAGAATAAACTTCTTCGGAGGAGTGACCGTGAAGGAATTAGAAATAATTAAAAGTTAAGGATAAGTTGCACAACGAGTAGACACAGTGTTTAAGAGCTATAATTACTAGTGTAAGTTTTCGCTTATTCTTTTCTCTACTGCATATAGTACAAGGGATATAACACCGGCTAAAGTGGTAGCCTCCAGTAAAGGCACAAATAGCTGGGGCTTAGCGAAAACCAGAAACTTTAGGGAAAAGAGAAAGTATGTTATGATAAACCGAAATTCTTTCGTGGTATACTGAGAGCTTTTCAGGAAGCTTAGCGAGATCACTAGGGAAACGATATACCACCCTAAGAAGTTAGTCACCGGAATTCCGTACCATTCCAATCCCGAGGAATACCAGGTCCAGTAATGGGCTGTAACCATTATTGGATCGACTGACATGTCTATGATAACCATCATTAAGGGAAAGAAGATGACCTTATACTTTAAGGGAAAGTCCATTAACGGTAAATAGGATATGTAACTGATTATCCCCCATGCAAGGATTACGAATATAGGGACACCTAAAATGTAAGGAGGGAAATTATAAGTGTAATGACCGAAAGGTATGCCCGTATGTATTCCTAATTCTTCGAACGAGAAACCGATTAACATGGCTCCAAAGAATAATCTAAAAATATCCCTCCTATACAACGAAATCAATATAAGAGAAACAAGAGATAGTGAGAAGAAAATGAACAGTATACCGTCAAGAATTATTCCTACCAGAAGTATAATAAAGGAGATGGTTATGAGTTTATCACGTTCCATAACAAAATAATGTTAGTAAAAAGGAATATAGAGTTTGTTAAAATTTATCTGAAATTGTTGTTTAAAAAGCATCTAACCGCCACTACTAACTTTTTATACCCATTTGACATCGTGAAATTTACCTTCCTTTTTCGATAACCTCTCCGAACCTCCTAACCGGTGGGGGATATCTTAGCACCTTTTCTACTATTTTTTACTGAGGTGGAGCGAGATACCCTAACCCATACGTGGATAAAATAAAGGAATGGTCAGACCTAATTATGCTGAGTCTAGGAAAACCCACGGAGATATTTAGAGTACGGAATAGGTACCTGCCATTAGTATTCTCTAAACAAGTTTAGAACGCTCTGATTCTCCCCTAGTTAGGACACAGCTAGTTCTCAGTTATCAGACGTCGAGAAGAGCGAGTATATAATATTGCTAATAATAGCCGGAAATTAAACTAATACTAACTAAATAGGGAACGCAGTGGAAGCCCTTACTTCTCTAGGGATGTGGATATTCTTAGCAATTTTGATATAACAATTAACGGCGAAGAGACTGCTAACAAGCCTATGACGTCAAACTCATTCTTAACGTTACTTAAGAATTGTTTAACGATCTCACGTAATACTATTTTCCGATCTCTGAGTATTACGAGATCAAAGATAGGAGAAGAGACCCTCCTTAGCTCTTTATGAAGTGGATGATCTGAGATTAACATTGCATAACGAGTCAGGGGTTCAAAAAGTCAATAAGCTTATCCTAACTTCTGTACCTTTTCGTTGTAACCAGTAAGGTTGAAGTAAAAGATCTCTCATGGATGTTTGATACAGTCTTACAGTCCGTGTACTCGAATGAATTCCATAACTTCCCCGTCATAGTATACAAGGAATTTTATCATTTGCTTAAACCATTCATATTTTAATTAAATTGTGAAACTCACCGATAAAACTTTATTACATGTATCTAGTAACTAAAGGATGATGGTGTTAAAGAAAAGGTAAAAAAATTCCATTTACAATATTCCTTTGTGCTCGTATAATACCTGAGGTGTAAAGGCTTTAATTCTCCAACTTATGTTAAACTGCTTTGCAGCCTGCATCAACATGTCCATGTTTTCGACATCCCACTGGCAAATCGCCGTCTTATTTTCATGAGAAATTTCTACTTTTTCAAGCTTCATTCCCTTAGGAAGTTTCTTGTCCTTAACCAATTTGACTAACTGGTCGAAGAAGTTTGTAACAGCGTCTTTTTGGCTATCTTCCCATTCATGAACTACTACTACTTTCATAACAACCCACCATCTATAATTTATCTTAGAAACTAATAAATCTACTTGTTGGAAACATTTTCAAGATTATAAAAATAATGTAATAAAATAATAATAATAATTAGTTAAATTAAGTTTTATCAAATTACTCCAAAATAGTTTAACTATTACACACAATGTTTAAGTTTAGCATAATTCATACGATTATGTTCCCCTAATAACCAAGGGATTGTATCTCTAACCCATAAGTAAATAGGATACTAAAACGACATCAATGAACTCTCCAAGTCCAAGTGATAAGGACCTAACGTGAGGCCAGCCTGAACTATTTTCACGTTAAAGACTTTTATTTGATGAGTCACTTTAAACACTCTTCTATGAAAGCTGTGACATAACTGTACTCCTTAGCCAAGGTCTCTGGATCAGTTAATGAATGACCGCTATCATTTACAAACAGTAACACGTCATTTCCTAACTTCCTCGATTTTACCACGTATTTCAGCGCATGGGCTGGATGAACCCTATCGTCGTTTATCCCCGTATAAACGAAGGTTTTTGGCAACCCGCCTTTCAGGTTGTGGTAGGGGCTATAAGATAATAAGTAGTCCTTGAACTCAGGGTCATCCGGATCCCCGTACTCTTCAATCCAATATTTCCCTACGTACATTTTATGATATCTCATCATATCTAGAACCGGATGACCGATTACCGCACAATCCACTAGTTGAGGAGTCTTGTTAAGTACAGCTCCGACCAATAACCCACCGTTGCTCCCTCCCATTGCAACTGTCCTACCTCCAGCAAGTTTGACCAGGCTCAGGAAATGCTCAAAGTCCCTGAAGACGTTTTTCTTGTTCAAGAGCATTCCCGCCTTATGCCATTCCTCCCCGTTTTCATAACCTCCCCTTAAGTTAGTGACAAGAAAGGAGTATCCATCCTCCAGTAAGACCTTAAGGTGGTACGGTGAAAAAGGTAATAAAGAAACACGAAAACCCCCGTATCCGTAAACGATTACCCCTTTCGACTTCTCGTGTTTATAAAGGAGGAAACCATGAAGTAGTACATCACCTTTTACATATATGTCTTTAACGCCTACTTCGTATTTTCCCGTCTCGATAATTGTCTCGCTATTAGTCAACACTCCTCCTTCAATCCTTCTCCTTGTCACCTTAGAAATGAAGGAAAACGAGGTCTCGAGTAGGAAAAGTGAACTTCCTCCTCCGTCCATCATAATTACGTTATCGTGAGGCTCCTCTCCTATCTTTTTACCCGAGAGGTCATAATATTCTACTGGAGTTCTATAGTCCTTTATCAAGGATATAGCTATAAAGTCTTTACCGCTTGCCACAGCGTTTATAGGTTTTTCAAAGCCTAGTGTCACCCCGTTCAGGATCACATTATCGTTCTTGCGATATATTATGTAGTCCTTATAATCAACTACGTCTATCAACTCTGCCTCATCTACCTTCCTCAACTTATCAAAGCTTTCACCTACGTACAGTTCTGAGTATCTCCAACCCTTCGTTTTCACTAAGGTTATAACGTCTCCGAACACGTCAATCGATATGAATTCACCGGGCTTTAACTCCTCACCGTAAACTATATCGTCACCACAAAAGACCCTATATGTTGGGTACTCTCCACCGTCCGGGGGAGGAGATGTCCTATAGCTCTTGACGTAACAGACCTCGTTTCCGTGGTAAAAAGGTTGTGAGACCCAGTTACCTAAGTCCCTTATTATCCTACCTTCTTCTGATAGAATAAAAGTCCTAACCTCGTCACTACCCTTCTTTCCCACACTAATGCCAAGTTCCCTGAAGCCCCTTATCTTCCATATATATTGTATTACCTCGTCACTATGGGCTGTATATAATTCCTTCCGCCCTAAGTTCACTGACCTTTTCTTTCCGTAAATCAGCATAACGGGTGTGTTTTCATCGAAGGCAAAAAGCTGGAGGACGCGTGGTTCGTAGAGAATCTCCAGAAGCTTGGGGTAAAGTTCATCAGCCCTTTTGCCGAGAAGTAATTTAGTCCTCTCGTTCTCCTCCTTTATGAACTGTACTGTTCTCTCGTCTTTTAAGTCCTCAAGGTAGATGAACTCGTCTTCCATTGACAGAATTAGTTCAATGGGGTTATTAAACTGTACTAGAAAATTTAGGGATCTAGAAAGGATTAGCCAATAAGTGTCAGCGACAAAAGGATATTCTATAGTTTTCGTCATCTCTATTAAAAGACTATAACCACTCCACTCATACGTACGAAAACTTCAAGAACCAACTTGTTATAGATCATGGGCTGGTAGGAAAAAGTGTCTTACCTCGGTCTTCATCATTCTACTATTAACGGTATTTGATATCTGAGTATTCTGACCTTTTTCCCTATTTTCACTTCGCCTTCGACTATAGCTAGAAGCCCTCCCTTTACTCCCTCAAACCTAACCATCGCTATTTTCTGAGGTGGGTCTACCTTATTACCCTTATCATCCCTGTAAATCACCGTATAGGTGTCTATGTACGGTGCAGACCCGACCTCAACGAACTCAGTCTTACAGAAGCACTCCTCGCAGTAAAGACGCGGAGGGACGTATGTCATACCACACCTTGGGCACTTACTCCCAATTATCTTGCCAGCCTGAATCCCCTTTACGAATTCCTCTCCCGCTATCCCTACCGTATAGAGGTATTCCTCAGCACCCATCTTATCTATTAAAGACAAGGGCTTATCCCCGTCACCCTTAAACCAGCTCATCCCTCGACCACCTTAAAACACTCTATATCGTTTATACTGCCTTCTCTCTTTTCCCTCCACACAGCTTTCACCTTTTTTCCGATTAACCGATACACGTCCACTTTACCACATATTCTGTGAAATAGACCCGGGAATATCCAGTCCTTCTCTCTCCCTCCTAACCTTATCACGGCGATTACCTCTGGCTCTTCCAACTTGTCCCTAGTCCAAGAAATATAGCTCGCACTAGCTGTTTCTATTACACCCTCATCACTCACTTCGACCCACTCGTCTGTAGGTCTGAAACAGTCGTCACAGTACATTCTTGGCGGTACGTAAACCCTTCCGCAACGGTAGCACTTCCTACCTATGATCTTCCCTTCTTTTAGACCGTTGAGAAACTTCGTATAAGCTATCCCTGCTGAGAAGGAATAGTAGGCTTCAAGCTTATACCTTATCGTCACAGCTTCTTCGCTCTTCTTTATTGGAGTTACCACAGCCCTCACCTCCTCATGATCACTACAGCTGACATCTGCATGAGGTCGCCCCAGTTTTGAGCCAGACCGGTATATACGGGTTTCTTTACCTGCATCCTCCCAGCAATACCCTTTAACTGCCAGTAAATACTTATGACCTTTAGAAGACCGGAAGCACCTATTGGGTTACCGCAACCCATGAGTCCTCCCGAGGGGCTACTGGGTATATCACCGTCAAGATCGAACACTCCCTCCTTAAGGAGTTTGGGGGCTTCTCCTCTCTTTGCGATCTTCAAACCCTCGATGTGGTGGAGCTCTTTGTAATCGAACGGGTCATGGGGCTCTATCACGTCGATCTCCTTGTCAGGCCTTTCTATCTTAGCCATTTTGTATGCCATCATAGCCGATTCTTCCACATATCTGGCATAGGCTAGTTCTCTGTTACTCCACTGAGGATTGTCCATGTTCCATCCTACACCTACAATCCATACCGGGGTGTCCGTAAACTGTCTAGCAACATCCCCGTTAACTACCACTATAGCCCCCGCACCATCGCTCACCGGGCTTACGTCCAACCTGTTGACGGGCCACACTAAGACTTCGCTGTTCAAGACGTCATCGACCGTGATGTTAGCTGCTGCCTGAGCGTAGGGGTTATTCAAAGCGTTTCTCTTATTCTTTACTGATACAAGTGCTATTTCCTCTTTGGACACGTTATATGTCTTCATATACCTATACATTTCCATTGCGAAGATCCAGATGAGGTTAGGGTTTAGGGGCTTTTCTGTTATCGGATCCCATATGTAACGGAAAACAGACTGGGGATGAGGTAAAGCGTGGCTCATCTTTTCCTCACCGATCACTAAAACCTTATCACAAAGCCCGCTAGCCACGTGATACCATGCTGAGATGGTAGCCATGCCTCCAGTAGCTCCACCAGCATAAACTCTGCTTACAGTCTTTCTAACTCCTCCCGAGTGGGCTATATGTTCTCCCCTCATGTGAACCCCGTCGTAAGCATCAAGAGCTGCGCTAGTTATAACACAGTCGATATCCTTTAGCTCGAGCCCAGCCTCATCGAGGGCTTTTCTAGCAGCTTCCCAAGCCATTTCCTGAGGAGTCTCCTTAAGCCTCCTCCTGAAGAGTGTTAATCCCGCCCCTACTATAGCTACTTTCCTCAACATCATCACCTCTCCAGTACTACTACCCCTCCCGTAAAGCTCGGGACTCCTCTCCACGAAGCTACAACTGCTTTATCGAACTCACCTCTCCTCATAAATTCCACAGCGTCCAGTAGAAGTGCCAGACCACTGGCGTCCAACGGTCTTCCTTCTGACAGATGCCCTCCGAGAGGGTTTACCGGTGTTTTTCCGTCCGCATAGAGTTCTCCTTCCCTTAACTTTTTTACGGGGTCTTGAACCTTTAATGCCTCTAAGTGTTGTAACTCTTTGTAGCTGTAAGTGTCATCGACAAAAAAAGCTACGTTTTCCAGCCTATGTAGTCTCGCGATTTTGAACGCTTTGTCAGCAGCCAACCTGAGGTATGTAGACCTTCCGAGATCGGATAATTCCATAGTTGAATCGTAACCTACTCCTACACCGGTTATCCATATGGGATCGTCTGTGTATTTTCTAGCGACTTCCTCGTTAGCTAATACGATTACTACGGCTGCATCTGTAAATGGGGATATGTCGAGGCTTGTTAGGGGGTAAACTACGTAAGGCTGCTTGACTACTTCTTCTATGCTTAAAGATGATGAATATGACCCTCTCGGGTTTTTCAACCCGTTTCTTTTGTTCTTTACAACTACTTCAGCTAGGTCTTCTTTGGTCGCTTTAGTCCTTTCCATGAACTTCACAGCGTCTAGTCCCGCCAAGAAATGGAAGTTCCTTGCACCTATTCTACCGTACAACGGGTCGTAGGCGAACTCCATTATCTTTTCCATTGTTATAATATCGCTGGGTTTTGCGTGTGACTCCACTACAGTTACCTTAGATATACCTGATTCAATGTGCATAACAGCGTGCATTATCGCCTGAACCGAGTCCCCAGGTACTGTCATTACGGGCCTAAGAGTACCTCCGATAGGGTCTGGAGCGAACTCACCGGAAATGCTTATCCCTTCCCAGAAGTCCTCCTGGCACGACACAAATGTGTCCACGTCTCTTCTTGGGTTTACATGAGCGTCTTCATAAGCCCTTAAAGCCGCCTCAAATACCATCTCCCTGAAGGAGAGCTCGGGAGTCGATGGAGTGAAGCCGTACCAACCTACTCCTATTATACCGACTCTCATATTTTCTCAGATGTTATCAATATTATTAAATCTTTCTTTTTATTCCTGTTTTTCCAATTTTATTGACTAAATAAAATTAACTGAATAGTAGAAAGAGATTCAGAGATATAACAAGAATTTTCAGTTACCGTAAAGTAAGGTAATGGTTTTAACTTCACATTACGAGATTCAGTAGTGTTAGGGCTACTGGTAAGTCACGGCTCTCCTACTATCCTAATAGAGGACTTGCCTTGGAAGAAAGAACTGAGGGAATTAGGAGAGAAAATAAGGAGAGAATATGAGCCTGATCTGGTCGTAGTCTTGTCTCCCCACTTTATGAACTGGGGTGAAGACAACTTAATAGAAGCCGGAGAGAAGCTTAAATGTATTCAGGACTATTACGGGTTCCCTGAGGAACTTTACCGCTACTGCTATGAAATGCCTAATGATGTTGAGGTGGTGGAGAAGCTTTCAACTTTTCTCAGAAAGGACTACCAGTGGGGGCTTGATCACGGCGGCTGGATCCCGTTATATTATATGTTCCCGGAGGGAGGTATTAAGGGTGTAACTATATCCATTAGCAACCGTTCACCTGAAGAACACTATCGTTTAGGTGTTAAGATAGGCGAAGTACTAAGAGAAACTGGTAGAAAACCATTAGTCATAGCTACAAGTTCGCCAACCCATAGGCTAGACTTATATTCCCTCAAGGTCGGCAGGGACACATTCTTCGTATTCGACCATATACTTCAGGACTTAATCGAAGAGGGTAGGTTTGAGGAAATAGTCAAAATACAACAACTTTTCCCGAAGGAGTTTAAGAACTCTTCGCCGGAGGGTGACCTGAAGCCACTGTACGTTATGTTAGGTATAGTAAGACCTACTTTGGGTAAGGTGATTTATTACGACGTACCGTGGCCCGGAGTTAGTATGATGCTAGCGTCTTTTCAGTAAGTAGATTAAAGAAATGTATAGCTTGGCGAGAAAAAGCGTAGAATTAGTTTTAAATCTTCTTGTTCAGGAACGCGTTCAGGAATTCCTTTTCGACCTCATCAAATTTTACTTGGTTGTTACCGTGTATGTACTCCCAGACCTTGACTGCTGTGCTCAGAACTACACCTTGTCCGAAGTGGTTAACGTACCCGTTGAAGTGTTCGCACGAACCTACGAAGACACCGCTTGTATCACCTTCGTAGATCACCCCCTTTGAAGTCAAGGCGAACTGGGATACGTCATAATGATTCTTAATCGCGAAGAGGAAACTCAACGCGTCCGCTATGTACCTATCGCCGATCGAAGTCCTCATACAGTGTACGATCCCGCCGAAATCGAAACCCTGAACTGATAACATGTTATATATATTCTTGTCGGATGATACTATATTAGAACTCAGGTCGTTATTCCCCTATATACACGGTAATCCAAAAGGGAGAAAACGTTAAACCACACCTTACGCTTCTTGCCTAAACATTTTTAAAGTTTCAATGTTTTCCTTGACAAACGTGTTGTAATCATACTAGCTAGTTAAGAACTCTGATGTGCTTTCCTAGTGTGGAATCATGTCCTTCTTTTTGTATATAACTTTTTAAATAAGGCCGTTGTTCTCACGAATATGAAATTCCTCCGTGAGTCCACCGGTTTCGTTAAGGAGTTCAATACTTTTGACGCTTTTGCCCTTAATTTCTCCTTTCTGGGTCCTGCAGCAGGCGTAGCCTATCCACTCTTCATAGCGGCCTTCTTACCCGAAGCCAGTTGGACATTAGCTGTGATCATAGGCTCATTATTGATGGTACCGGTCGTCATTAATTACTACCTCTTAACAATGTTGATCCCCAGAAGTGGAGGGGACTACATATTCGTATCTAGGGCTATGGGACCGTTCATCGGTAGTGTTCTAGGTATGTCACTTATCATGGCTTTTACTATGGGTTTCCCAGTATTGGCCTTACTAGAGGTCGTTATGGTAATTACCCCTGGTCTACAGTCACTAGGGTACGTACTAGGTGTTAGAGGTCTGATCAGCCTTGGGGAGGGAATAACTTCTTCTCCTTCAGAGCTTTTCGCAGTTACTACATTAGTCATCTTCGCTGTTTTTTCCCTCTCGTTATCAGAAAGACTATACGTTAGGGCATTCCGTTATCTCACTTTGCTTCAAATTGCCGGTACGGTTTTTATGGTAGTAGGTCTGTTCACAGTTAACGACCAACCGGTCTTCACTTCACCGTACGTAAACTTACAAACGTTGTCTCTTTCCTCAATATTCGTTCTTTCCATGTTTGCCTTCACTAACGCTCCAGCGTTCTTTGCAGGTGAGATAAAGAGAATTAAAAAGAGTTTCATATCGGGTTATCTTATCTCCTACGCTGTAGCGACGTTGTTCGCGTTATTATTAGTGATAGGGATCGAGAGAGGATTCGGTAAGCAAAACTATATTAATTACGTACTTAATGGGTGGAGTCTACCAATGTCCACTTCGTCCATTCTCTCCTTTGCCGTATACGCGTTTTTGAACGTCCCGTATATTGTGGTATTCTTAGTGATCTCAGCCCTAAGTTGGTACGTGCTATACGCGATGATAAATGTGGGAGCATCATCAAGGATACTGTTTTCAATGGCCTTCGACAGGTTACTTCCCTCATTCTTTGCCGAGGTCAGGAGAGGTATACCTATATACTCGCTTATATTCACTCTAACCCTTTCAATGCTTTTCAACTTCTTGGAGGTATATCTGAGTTACTCCGTTAGCTTTGCAGTCGACGGCCTTTGGTTTGTAATTTGGAACTACTTAATCGTGGCAATAGCTTCGATAAAATACGGAAAATCCGACAGGAAAATTCTTATTACGTCTCTTCTATCGGTTTTCACGTTGTCTCTCGTAGTAGTACTAACAGTGCTTTACGGATTACTGAATAGCTCCTTCGGAAGCGTAATATTCCAAGGTAATACAGCCTTTGACTTAGCTACGATAATAATACCACCCATGACCGGGACAGTGACTTACTTAATATCCAAAGAGATCAGGAAAAAACAGGGTATCGAACTGTCGGAGATATACAAGGAAATCCCTCCAGAGTGATCATTTTAACAAACGCTCTGCGTTGTCCTTCAGTATCTTCTTTTTTATCTCACCGTCGATAGGTATAGCGTCAAACTCCTTCAACCACCTCTTCGGGCTGATAAGGGGGAAGTCAGAACCGAAAATGAGCTTGTCAGCTAGCCTTTTGGCGTTATCCCACAAAACTCTAGGAATGTACTTTGGTGCCCAACCGGATAAGTCTAAATAGACGTTGGGTTTGTGTAGTGAAACAGCAATGGCCTCTTCCGTCCACGGCCAGCCGAAGTGGGCTAAAACCATTTTCAAGTCTGGATACATCACCGCAATCTCATCGAAATGTATTGGCCTACCGTAATCGAGCCTTATGTTCGATCTTACGCCAGCCCCTATGCCTGAAGTGCCCGTATGAAATACAGCGATTAGGTTGTGTCTTTCGACAACCGAGTATAGCTTCATAGCCCTCTCGTCTAAGGGATGAAAGCCTTGTAACTGAGGGTGGAATTTAACACCTTGAGGTTCTACTTCCTTTATCGCCTTTTCAAGTTCCTCTACCGCATTTGGCTTCAGGGGGTCTACTGAGATGAACTTTATCACTCGTGCATCTCTAATCCCTGCGACTAATTCATTTGGAATCCTTCTTCCCATGAAAGTGGTAGAGTCTATAGGCAATATAACGACTCTTTCAATGCCTAATGTTTCAACTTCATCTAAAATAACCTTTAGGTCTTTTATCTCGACCTTAGCGTTGAAATATCTTAGTGCAGGTTCAGCATACTCACCGAGATATCTGAGGAACTCCTTTACTGGGGCGTGAAAGTGGAAATCTATTGCCCCAATGCTTTTCTCAACTCCTCTATTATTGAGGGGTCATCTAACGTAGATACATCACCTATTTCTTCTCCCCTGACTAGAGCCCTCAGCAGTCTCCTCATTATCTTACCGCTCTTAGTCTTCGGTAGACGCCTAACAAACACTACTTTATCAATAATATAACCGCTGTTCCTTAAGTACTCCTTGATCATGTTTTCCAGTTCTTGGCTCTCAGACACACCCTTCTTAGGTACTGCTACTACTAATATCCCTTCGCCTCCGTCTTTCTTGTAACCAACTGCTGCAGCCTCAGCTATTGCCGGGTGTGTGACTACCACACTCTCTACCTCCATAGTCCCTATTCTTTCCCCTGCTGTTATTACGTCATCTGCCCTACCTAACACGTACAAGTAACCGTCTTTGTCCACATATCCGTAATCACCGGTGTAGAAATAACCTTGAAACCTAGACCAATAAGTCTTAACTACTCTTTCACCGTTATGATCTTTATGCATCTTTGCCAAGGCCGGGCTACACGGTTTCAACACGATATAGCCCTTACTCTGAGGGGGTAGAGGTTTACCCTCATCGTCTACTACTACGTATTCTGACCCTGGGAACTTAGTCCCCGCGGAACCAGGCTTATAGGGAATCTCGGCTATTCCGAAAGGAGTAGCCGCGACCGGGTAGAGGTGTTCCGTCATCCAATACGCATCTGCTATATACACATTAGGAATGTGTTCTCTCAACCACATCCACGCCCCCACATTTAATGGTTCTCCAGTGTTGAGTATCATTCTTAAAGTAGATATGTCCCCTGATTTTACCGACTCCTCTCCTAAGCTCTTCAATGTATATAACGTCGTTGTTGACGACCAGACCAACGATACTCCGAATCTCTCGACAACTCTTGAGAATAAGTCGGGTTTATAACCGATAAACCCCTCGAAGAGCACTCCTGTTAATCCCATGACCGGAATCACGTATACGTTTGCCATGGGCCATACTGGCCAACCAAGCTCTGAAATCGTCCACCACACGTCGTTCTGTCTTGGGTTAAAAATCGATTTGAACGCTGTGTTTAATGCCACCACGTAACCGCCGTTGGTGTGAGTGAGACCTTTTGGTCTGCCTGTTGTTCCTGATGTGTAATATATCGTGGCGACTTCGTTAGATTCTACGGCTACTGGCTCAACTTCCACCTTACCTCTGGGTTTAACCTCCTCGTATATTATGTCCATCTTGTTTACGTTAAAGTCATCATAGCCTCGCTTCACGACCAGAACCTTCTCTACCGGAGTCTTATACTCGTTAAGTAGTTTATCGACGAAGTCTTTTATCCTTATTTCGTTCCCGTTCCTGAAGCCCTTACTAGCTACTACCATTACTTTCGAGTCACAATCGTTAAGCCTATAGGATAGTGTCTCAGGACTTAACCCTACGTAATGTATGACTAGAGTAGCACCTAATCGGTGAACAGCTAAAGAGAAGTATAAAGCTTCTGGGATACTCGGCATTAAGAGCGAGACCGTGTCACCCTTCTTCACTCCCAACTCCTTTAATACGTAAGCTGCCCTGTTCACTTCACAGTATAGGTCTCTGTAAGATATTGCCTTACTCTCAAGCCTCTCGTTAACCCAATAGAATGCTACCTTCTCTCCCTTTTCTGGTAAATGTCTATCAACGGCGTTATAAGATATATTCAACAACCCGTTTACGTACCACTTTTCGAAAGGTGGATGACCTTCAATAATCTTATCAGGTCTCTTGAACCATGTTATCAGCTTCGCTTTTTCCGCCCAAAATTTCTCAGGGTCCTTTTTAGCTTCCTCCCATTCTTTGATCACTTTCTCCAGACCGTAAAACTTAGCGTCCATAAAATTATATTACATAAATTCTCATATATATTTTACTTTGCACATTTATTTATTAACGATTATTTCAAAAGATAACATATGAGCGAACTGATCTTGGACTCCATAAGGGAATTCGTGAAAAGGCATGTAGAGCCCTTGGCAGTAAAAATTGACAAAGAGGACTGGTACCCCAGAGAGTTAGTAAGAAAAATGGGGGAAATGGGGTTTTTAGCACCTATGAGCGAAGGGCTTAGCCTACTTGACACAGCGTTGATCTTGAAGGAAATTGCTAAGGTTAGCGGTTCCGTAGCTCTCATACAAGACGCTCAGGGCGAACTGGTAACAGAACCACTGAGAGTTTATGGGGGAGATAAATACACTGTGGAGATGCTTTCCAAAGGCGAGTTAATAGGGGGGTTTGCCCTCAGTGAACCTCAGGGAGGAAGTGATGTAGCTTCAATTAATACTAGGGCAGAGAAAGTTAACGGAAAGTGGATGATCAACGGGAAGAAGATGTGGACTACCCAAGGTCTTTATGCCGATGTATATCTCGTTGCAGCAAAGACCGGAGAAAATGGCCTTAAGTCTATAACTACTTTTCTAGTACGAAAAGGGGAATGTGTAAAGGTGAATAAGATAGAAGTGATGGGAAACAGAGGCACTGGTACGGCTGAAGTTGAGTTCAACAACTGTGAAGCTGACAATATCGTAGGTGAAGTTAACAAGGGCTGGGAGGTAGTCAAGTACGCCCTTCTAGTGGGAAGGGTTGCGATCTCAGCCATAGCTCTGGGTTTAGCTGAAGGAGCTTTAGAGGAAGCTCTCGAGTGGGCAAAGAGTAGGGAACTGTTTGGAACCAAACTCGTGGAAAAGCAAGGTATACAGTGGTATTTGGCAGAAAGTGTAGCTCAGATAACTTCCCTCAATACGTTGTTAAAGTCTGTAGCCAAGACTGAGGACGTTTTCAAGGACGAAGGAAAAATTGCGGTGTTGAAGTATTTGTCAACAAGAATTGCGACTGACATTGTGGATAAAGCTGTACAAATCATGGGTGGAATGGGTTATGCTAAAGGGACTAAAAGCGAGAGGGCTTACAGAGATGTAAGATTAGGAAGAATAGGGGAGGGAACCGATGAAGTGCAGTTAGGGATAATCTTTAAGATGGTTAATAAAGAGGGACTCCGGTACTTTACAGAATGGGGAGTTAAGAGGATATGATAATCCCTACTCTTTCAAATGGTTCTCTAAGCCACATGTCTACTACCCACCTAATATGACCTCCTGAACCAATGGCGAGAACTAGTGGAAGGGAACCCTTGCCCTTTCTGGATTTATGTATTTGGATTGGGTTATAGTAACTTATGGAGTACCTTATGTTGTAAGTGTGCCTTAAAAAATATTAAAAAATTAGCTGGAAGGATTATATTCCTGTTGTGGGAAATCAAAAGGAATGGCTGTACCAGAAGGACTAGAAGTTATACCATATGGAATTATAGTATTATTAGGTATCACTAATACAGCTCCTCCAAAAACATGTGCATAATGTTCATACA
>Ga0081529_119564_pt1 | contig 19952 bp, 21 predicted proteins | sample EchGeymetagenome_FD_71012 | JGI IMG/M metagenome (GOLD analysis project Ga0081529, IMG submission 71012) | Ferrous microbial mat and aquatic microbial communities from Echinus Geyser, Yellowstone National Park, USA - transect B T=78-80 C v2... ...
GGAGGGCTGGAGATGTGAGCCCCGTGCCGTTGGGCTCGAAGGAGTCCCATGACCCACCTACCTTAAGTGGGTGGTTGAGGGCTAAGTCCCTACACTCGATCATGAATGAACATAAAATGATTGAAATGAAAGTGTAGGGACAAACGGTGAAGTCAACAGGGTCTTAGGTATCTCCATATTCTCGCTGAACCCATACTTGCTCTTCCTTGCCGAGTTCTCGATGATCCTCCTCATATTCGCCTCAGGACTGGAACATGGGACCTCCAGCCTCAGGAGTGCCGGGGTGATGGGCTTCCTAGGTGCCACCACCGGTGCACTCCTACCCTTCCTGGTGACCCTGATCCTCTACTGGAGCAGCCTCGGTTTGATCCCCACCTTAGTTATAGGGACGGCCATGGGAGCTACGAGCCTCGCTGCTGTGGCCTCGATACTGAGGGAAATGAACCTCCAGGGGAAGGCGAGCAACTACCTCATGGCAGCTTCCTCCGTCGATGACGTGGTCGACCTCATCCTCCTCTCCGTGGTGTTGGCGTCGATTGGCAGTGCCGGGTTGTCCACCCTGATGGTCGTGAGGACCGTAGCCTTCTACCTCGTGGCTTGGGCGATAATATTCTTCGTCTCAGTCTTGATAATACCCAGGTTGGCAAACAGGTTAGGGCCAAACTACGTTGAGGAATTTCCCTTCGTCGTTCTCTTCGGACTCACAGTCGTAATGACTGCCCTAGGATTCTCACCGGTCATCTCGGCGTTCATAGCTGGAGTAGCGTTGGCGGAGAGCACTAAGAGGGAGGAGGTGCTGAAGATCTCAGGGACTCTGCTGAGCATCTTTGGTTCCATCTTCTTTGTGGTCGTGGGACTCCAGGTCAACATAGCAGAGATAAGCTTAGGAGTGGTCGAGTTGAGTTTAGAGCTCACTGCAGTGGCCGTGTTGTTCAAGGTGCTGGGCGTCCTACCTTTCGCCTACCTCGGCCTGAAGAACTGGAGATCGTCGATCGCCGTAGCCGTGGGGATGACACCGAGGGGCGAGACCGGGTTGGTGGTAGCGTCCCTAGGTGAGTCCTTGGGGGCCATAAACCGGGGAGAGTTCTCAGCACTGGTCCTCATGGCCATACTGACCACCCTCCTAGGGGCAACCATGTTCAGGAGGATCGCCACGTGGCTCAACCAAGGTTGATCGAACTCAATGGACTTACCTGTTTCAGGTGTTACAGTTATCCAAAATCACTGACTCTAACTTCCTTCAAGGTGGTTGAAGAGGTCTCTCAACTTGATTGGACCTTTCACCTTCGTTGCTCTTCATCTCTGCAACAAAGATATTAGGTCTACCATCAAGTCTCTCATATGTGGACTCTCAGGTCTCAAGAGGTCACCGTAGTTTACGGAAGGGGAAGCATCTCGACACTGTCACAATTTAAGGGGAGGAGAGTGAAGGTAGTCACTACTAAGAGCCTAATGGAAACTTCCTTGCTCAAGGACATGTTAAAGCTCACGGGAGGGGAACAAGTGATGGGGCCCTCTCAGCACACTCCAGAAGATCAACTGGTCCAACTTAGGGAGGCACTCAGGGACGCCGAGGTCGTGGTGAGTCTGGGCGGGGGCTCTATCATCGATGCAGTCAAAATCTCCCACGAGGGATATCACGTGTCGGTCCCCACTACCCTCTCCGGAGCTGAGCACACTACCGTGGCAGGGTTCACCAGGGAGGGAACTAAGAGGTCGATCATCAGGAGGGCCCCGGACATGGTGATCCTTGATCCAGATGCCTTGAGGTACACTCCACGAGACCTACTGGTCACCACCGGAGTCAGGGCCTTGGATCACGCCGTGGAGGCTCTCTACTCGGTCAGGGCGTCTCCCTACACTGACGCCCTGGCCAGGGAGGGCTTCTCTATCCTGTACGAGTGTTTATGGAACCTGGAGGACCTACTTCAGTGCCAGATAGGCACTTGGTTGTCCTCACAGGCGTTCATGTATGCCGGTAGAGGGTTGAGCCACATCTTCGGTTACATCTTCGGCCCCAGGTTCAACATACCCCACGGGGTCACCTCATGCATCTCCCTGGCCGAGGCCATCAGGTTCAACATGACCTTCTCCAGGGAGAAACTGAGGTCCTTGGGGGGAGATTCCCTGCCCTCAAGGATAGAGTCCCTCCTGGAGAGGTGGAACGTGAGGAGGAGGTTGAGGGACTACGTTAGTCTGGAGGAGGCGTTAAGGCTAGGAGAGGACCTAGCAGTAGCCAACAACTCCAGCGAGAATCCAACGAAGATGGATGTCCTCGAGGCGGTGGAGTTCATAAAGAGGGTGTACTGACTCATCGCGTTTACTCTGCGTACTACCTTAATTTTGAGTATACCAAGAGCCCCTTCAAACGGGAAATATCGTGAGCCCTCAGGACTGGTTCGGCGGCTCCTCCTGAGATATCATAAAGGGTCTCCGCTTTTCAACGGGAAGATTCGTGAGCCGTTAGGGGCTGGTTGTAGAGTCTTAATGAAGTGATGATGTCTCTTCAACAATCTCTTAATGCCCTGGAGGATGGCCTGAGCAATTGATGTCAGGTCAGAGGAGATAGTTACCTTAACTTCCCGTCCCAGAACAAACTTGGCCAAAGTGCCTGCCTCCTCAAGGAAACGCTCCGGATGCTTCTCCTAGAGCTCTATAATGTTCTCAAGGATGTCGTACTTGTTCCCCGCCAAAAGGGCGTCGGCCAGCTTTGTTTGATAGGCCATAAATAGTTCCCTAGACCCGAGGAACTCCAAAATCCTCCTCCGCTTCAGCTCGTTGTAAAGGGGGATTGATCCTGTTGAGTAGGTCCCTCAACAGGCTCTTCAGCTCGGTCTAATCTCCCTCGAAGGATAAGAAGTCCAGTTAAGCCTCGACGAGCATTGACTCATAGTACGCTCTCTTCATCACCGAGACTTTCCCTTGGGAACCGCTCTATGACTGAGCCAAAACCTAATCAGTAGTTATAGATCTTCCCTTAGACGTCGCCCTATAATCAAGAGCAGCAGTTATTAGATTTCCCTTAAAAACAGGGCGATATTTAAGGGAAAGTCCCATAACCGCTGCAAGAGGAAATCTGACGATGGTGTAACAATTACCTCCGAGAGTGGAGCTTCCTCGTCAGTGATCGACCGATGGATCCCGGGTTGGCACCTACCAAAAGGGGTACCAAGACAGCTCTCAACTCCTCACGTACTTCCTGAAGAACACAAGCGATTTCTCCCTGAGCTCCCTGGCTTTCCCTTTCCCTCCGCTCATCTGCTCACGTAATTCACAGAGCCCAACCTTGCCCATGAGCCTGATACTCTCATTCCTGGCTGAGCTCTCCAAGAGGTAGAGCTTCAGGTGTAGCCCTGCCTTCTTGGACTCTAACTCCGCCAGCTCCCTCAGGAGGTCCCTGCACTCATCCCCGTACATTGATCGGCCTCCTCCTGGAGTCTCTCTATCTCCTGGAGATCCTTGGTGACCTCCTCCAGTTGTCTCTCCATCTCCTCTATCTCCCGCTTGACCCTCTCCATCCTTCCCAATATTTCGGAACAGTTCATCCCACCAACTCCTCCATGGGCTCATGCTCACTCTTCTCCACTATCACCACCGACGAGATCACCACCAACGCCAGCACGTCCAAGAAGACGGTCACGTCAATGAGGAGGGGAGGAGGGATCAGGAACAGCCCCAGGGCTACCAATCCGTTCTCAAGCTCCACGTATCCCAGGATATGGGCCACAGTGGACCTCCTGGAGGCTATCAGGAACATGCCCTGGAAGAAGAGGATGAAAGGTATGGATAACTCCTCTACGTCCAGGTTGGGGAGTACCCTGGAGAGGACCAGGAAAATCAAGACTAGGGTTGCCGAGAAGAAGAAGGCCACGTTCAGGACGAAGATTGAGGTTACTCCACCTATCCTCTCCCTCTCCCAGTTCCTGAACCTGGAGACCTTAAGTATTACCAATGGAGTCAGGACGGCCCTGGTGAACAACACTATGATGCCCAGGATCAACAGTTCCTCCTGCCTGTAGATCACGGCAAGTGTGAAGGATAGGATAGCCACTACGAAGGACTGTACCCCCACTGCCTTGACCGAAGGTACCAAGAAGGCCTGACCCTGAATGTATAGGGCGGTCAGAGGTAGGAGAGAGGAGATCAGTACCACTATCTCCTGAATCTGGTCAACCATTTCCGATCACCGTGAGGATCAAGGATATTAGGGATAGCACTAAGGCCACGGCGAGGAAGTCCTGAACCTTGAACAGTCTGAACTTGGCCAAGCTGGTCTCCACAACCAGGGTCACGAGGATGAGCACCATCCACTTTAGGAACATGACTCCTAGGTCCAGGATTGCCCCCAGGGGACCCGTGAGGAGACCCCAGGGTAGGAGAAACACGTTGAGGAAGACCGACCCCAACAGGTAGGACTTGATGTAGCTCCCCCACTTAAGTAACATTAGTCCCTTACCGCTATACTCGTAGACCAGGCTGTCGTCTATCATCCCCATCTCGCTCATGCCTGAGCTCTCTAGAGGTAACCTCCCGGTCTCGAAGAGCCACAACATGTAGAAGGCCACAGTCGCTGATACGTGGGGGAGGAAGAGGTAATGACCCAACGACTGGACGTACTGCATGGTGACGTAAGGGTTGTTGGTCCCCGTGATCAGGGCCACTGCTATGAACACCGTGAGGAGGGTAGCCTCTCCCAGGTAAGAGAACGAGAGGGCCCTACTCACGCCCAGGGTCACTAGGTTACTTGAGCTCTCCATGGCCTCATACACCTTGATGAATCCAGCCAGGGAGAAAAGGAGGGCCCCTCCCAAGAAGTCCACGGTGGGAGTGAATATCACGGGCCTAGGGTAGACCACAGGTATGACGAAGGATATGAGTAAGTATATGGAGAACACTAGATACGGCCCGTTCAAGAAGATGTTGCCAGCGTTCCTGGGCAACAGGGTCTCCTTCCTGGACAGCTTTACGAGGTCGTAATAGGGTTGCAGGACGCTGGGCCCCCTCCTGCCCTCGACCACGGCCTTCAACCTATCCAGTATTCCGGCGTAGAGTGGGGAAAGGAGTAACACCCCAAGTACTTGGGTTATGGTTTCCGAGATCACATCCCAGCTCATAGGAACACCACCAGGATAACCACGATGAATGCTAGGATCATGTAGATCATGTACCAAGATATGGAGCTGTTCATGTAAGCCCTCGAGAACGCCCTGGAGAACCTGACGTAACCCCTGACCAGTTGCAATATGGCCCTCCAGAACACGTCTGCACTGGTCTCCACAGCGCCCTTCCTAGTCCTCAAGACAAATCTCAGCATGAGCCTTATGTTGTTGGCCATCCCGAAGGAGGTGTAGGTTAACCTCCTCCCGGAACCGTTATCCCAGGGATCCACGGTCCTAACCCTCCTCCTCCCCGAGGCCAGGTACGTGATCAGGGAGAGGATGGGGAGGATGATTAACACGTACAAGGGAGATATCCCTCCGAAGGAACCTCCAGAGTAACCGCTTGGGATCAAGGAATTGCTGAACATTCCTAGGCTCGCTGCTCCCGCCATCTCGGGAGACAGGAGGTAGCTCAGGAGTGCCAAGACCGGCATCAGGACCCCAATGAGGAGGACCAACCTCCCCCTCTCTCCACCCCTAGGCCTGACCAGGGAGGTGAAGGAGGTGAACCTGGCCATGGCTCCCGTGGCGAACCCCTCTCCCATGCCCACCATGACGCCAGCCAGGAGGGGAATCAGGCCCAGGATGCCCCCCACCGAGATACTCTCCATGAAGAGTGTCTCCAGTAATGACCACACTGCCACTCCGCCCACGGTGGGGAGGAGGCCTGACATTGAAGCAGTGAGCAACGTAGTCCCTATCTCAAGCGAGAAGCTCCTCTGCGTACTGAGGGTGGACATGGACTCGCCGTGAACGTAACCCGCAACCAAGAAGAGACCGGTCTTGGCGAGCGAGTGAGCTACGACGTAGACCATGAGGGAGAACTGGGCGAAGGCCTTGAGGACTGGGTCAGCTGAGAGCTCCAGGGAGCCTAAGGCTGTCAGGATGGCCCCGTTATTCTCAATGGTACTGAAGGCGAGCATTCCCTTCATGTGGTCGGAGACGTAGGAGTAGAGGGCACCGAAGAGCACTGAGAACGCGCCTATCAAGATCAACACGCCTCCGAGTGCCTGTGTCTGAGGGCAGAGAGACATCATCTTGTATATCCCGTACACTCCAGCCAAGGTCATGGAGGCACTGAGGACTGAGGAGAGGCTCGGCTTTGCGTTACCGTGGGCTATGGGGAGCCACTCCACCACAAGGAAGGGAAATATGCCCATCTTCACCGTGAAACCGAACGTCGTGAACCAGAGGGGCAAGGTATCGGTGAGGGTGTGGAACAGGAAGGTCCCCGTCTCTTGGTAGGCGAGGATGAACCCTGCAATCAACAGGACCGTGCTCACCTCACCGAAGGCCAGGAACGTATACCCTGGCCTCCACTCCCTCCTGTACACACCTATGGAGGCGTAGGCGAAGAGGGTCATCAGTTCCCAACCTGTCAGGAACTCCAGGTAGTTCTGGGAGAGTAAGGTGATCATGATGCCCAACAAAGTTCCTGAGAAGGTCAGGGAATACCACCTCTCCCTATCGTGGAGGGCAGAGAACGTGGAGGAGAACAACCAAACGAGGCCGGAGACCACGTAAAAGACCCTGAACTCGCCTGAGTAGAGGCCGTAGAGTATGAAGAGAGACGAGGATATCGCAGCGACCACGTGGGAAGCCCTGGCACTCCACAGAGAAAGTGCCAGAGCCGTGATCATGGTGAGTAGGGTTACGATCTCAAGGTAAAACTTGTCGATCTGCAGGTACATATCACTCACCACTCTTTGCCTCCACGAGGGCCCTCAGGATCGACTCCGGTGTGGGAGGACAACCGGGGATCACCACGTCTCCCCTGATGTCCGGGGGCATCCCCAGGATACCACCGCTCACTGCACAGACCCCCAGCAGTATCACCAACTTGGGCTCAGGCATGGCGTCGTAGGCCCTCCTCAACACCTCCTCCATCTTGGGAGTCATGACCCCCATGACCACCAACGCGTCCGCGTGCCTGGGAGTGTTGGTGAGGAATATCCCGAACCTGGTCATGTCGTACTGGGGAGAGGCGATTAGCCTGAACTCCAAGTTGCAGCCCCCGCAGGTCCCCACGTCTATGGGGTAGAGGTAGAAGGACCTCCTGAAGGATGGCTCACTCCTCTTCACCTGAGCCTGCACGGATCTCCCCGTGGGTGACAGGATCGGCTCGCAGGCCCTGCAGAATATGCACCTGTTGGGATCCCACCTATCCTCCTTCAAAGCGTCGGTAGGACACTTCACCTCTCCCTCTTTGCTACGGTGAAGCTCTGAGGGCCACTGGACCTGGGGGAACTCCTTTTCCGTCAGTATCCCCCTCCTGATACCTCTCAAGAACCAATTCATGAAATGGACACCTCAGCCTCAGAGATCCATATTCCGAAACTCTCCCAATTGAAGGGGAAGTCTGTGAAAATGTTTTCCGGCATCGACCTCAGGAAGAGGAGAATGTTGATCCTGGAGGGAGGGAGGAGGTGCAGTTCCTTGATACTCCCCTGCTCAACTTGAACCATGTAAGCCAGGTCACCTGAGGGACTCTCCACTCTCCCTATCCCTCTCCCTTCCCTCGAGGGTAGCTCGAACCTCCTGGGCTTCACCTCCACCCCCTCCAGTATCTTGAGGGATACCTCTATCTCCTCTAACCTGACCAACATCCTGGAGAAAGCGTCGCCCTTACTCTCAGTGACTATCTTGAAGCCGTGGTCCCTGTACTTGAGTTCTGGAACCTCCAACCTAGCGTCATAACTGAACCCAGCTGCCCTCGCCGCCGGACCTATTGCCCAGTCCTCCTTGACCACGCCGTTCCCCTGAAGCCTGTCTATGAAGATCCTGTTGCTCAGCAAGTCCCTCAACTCCTCCACGTCGATCCTGGGCAAGTGCAGTTCCTGACACCTGCTCTCGCCCAGGTAATTCGCCCCCAGGAAGTACCTGTGACCACAGGAACGTGAGATGGCCCTGTTGACCTCCTCCACATAGTAGAGTAGCCTATACGTAGGGACGAGGAACGAGGCCGCCTCGGCGAGTCTCTGTATTACCAGGAGGTTGTTCCTTATCCTCTCCAACTCCAGTTGCGCTATCCTGGACTCCACGACCTCCTCTGGAGGTGACACCCCCAGTGCGTTCTCAACTGCGGTGAGGAAGGCTATGGTGTGAGAGGCAGCGAAGGGAACATTGATCCTCTCCACCTTGAACAGAACGTCCCGGAGAGGGAGCCCTCCAACTTTGATGTGTCTCGTCTTGTAACTGAGGGCCCTAACGTCCTCTATACTCTCTCCATATGTGAGTATATCGAAAGCTACGCTCTCCAGAAGTCCTCCAGCAGAGGGACCGTAGAGGAAGTTGAAGGATCCATAACCCCCTTCACCGATAGTGGGACGGGAATACTTACACGGGCCCTCCGCTAGCCCCTCGGAGGTCAGACAGTGAGGTCCCAGGTCACCTATTATCCTCAAGGCAAACCACCCATGACGAGGTATAAACCTATCCCTAAGGACGCCAGTGCCACAAGGAGCCCCAACGCCCCCAGCCTCCTTTCCTCCCTAAAAGTTCCACCGCCCTTGAAGATCATCCTCGAGACGTGGTAGTTCACCGAGATGAACGCTATGCCCAGAGAGAACAGGGAGATCCAGAACTGTGCAACCATTTGACTCCTCAGGACGTCCAAGAGGATTAGGAACTCCCCGAAGAAGTTCCCGAAGGGTGGGGCCCCGGTGACAGCGAGGGATGAGGTGAGCAGGCCTGTGGAGATCACCGGTGACGAAATCAGGCCGTACTCGGAGATCTCCTTGGAGTTCACCGCCTTCAGGATAGCTCCCGAGACGTAGAACGCCCCAGCCTTAGAGAAGGCATGAGAGAGGAGGAGAATTATCACGCCCTCATTGGAGTTGGCAGCGACCCCCAGCACTGCCAGACTCATGTTCTCGATGGTAGAGTACGCGAACAGCCTCTTGTAATATCTCTGGCTGGCCATCATTAGTGAGGCGATGAGCACGGACACGGTGGAGACCCAACTGTAGATTGGCCCCAGGGGAGCTATGCTGTAGACCACGTGTAGTATGTAAACCGCCACGGGGAGGAGGACACCGGAGAAAAGGGCACTCACGGCCGGAGGTGCCTCACTGTGAGCATCTGGGAGCCAGGTGTTCACAGGGAATAGACCGGCCTTCGTGCCGAATCCCATGAGGGCTATTACCGAGGCCAAGGTGAAAAGGAGCGAGACGTGGGGGTACAGTATGGAGGATATCTGAAGCGTGTGAAGGCCGTAATAAAACAGGATAACTGAGATGAACGCAAAGGTCACTCCAGTTGAGACTAGGATCACGTACCTCCAGCCAGCCTCTAGGGCCTCATGGGTTCCCTCGAACGTCACCAATAGCACGGAGGAGATAGTTGTCGCCTCCAGTCCAACCCACATTAGACCCAGGTTGTTCACTATGAGTGTGAAGAACATGGACGCAGAGAACGTGTTTAGGAAGTAGTAATAATTCCTCTCCCTCTCCCTGTTGGGTGTTTCGTACAGGGCTGAATACAAAGTCGAGGTGAAATAAACGCCAGCCACCATTACCAGGAAGTACCACGTGAACCTAGTTATGTAAAGTGAGGGCGTGACCACCGGAAGGTCAAGGTAGGTGAGGATAGAGAGGATTAAGGTCAAAGTAGACGAGACCAAGCTAGCGTACTTTATCCTCCATATGAAAGCATTGCTCAGGAGAGGAACTATCACCAGGAACGATTCCGTCAGGCCTGTCATCCTATCTCACCTGCATGAGATAGGCGTCATCAGCCCTCATGATTCCGGCGATTTGGGCTATGAGCCCAGGGGGACGCCATCCCCCGTCCTCTTCGGACAGGTAATTAGAGACTCTCCTTCTTAAAAAGTTGACTATGAATATCTAGTGCCGTACTCAACAGTTTGAGATAAACAGTAAAGCCTTATTATTTGTTAAAAGAGATAAATATGGCCATACCAGATGGGGAAGGGGTTCGGGCTTCTTTGAATTTTCATGAATTTATATCCAATCCTCAGCCCTTGAGCTTCACCGGGGTCACGGGGAAACCCGTTACTCCTCCGCCCCCTTAGCGGGGTAACCTAAACCCACCTACTCCCAGTGGGAGTGAGAAAGAGGTGGGGAAACCCGCACATCTTGAGGAAGATGTTGAGGGACGCGTTAAGTTGCCCGTCCAGGGTGAAACCGCACCTCTCACACCTGAAAGTCCTACCTTCCGGCAGCAGTTATGGGACTTTAACGTAACTTAAAGATTTTCATCAGCCCCGGCGGTCCGCCTAAATGACGTTCAAGAACATGAGGAACGCCCCCACGCTCCCCAGGTTCGGCTCCCCCACCAGCTCCCTGACGACATTGTTGATGGTGAACCCACCTCATCCTCCAGGCCTCCTCGATCTTCTCGCTGAGCGAGAGATCGGTAGTGTAGAGGTACCTCCTTGCGTGTGTCCCGGAGGAGTCACGTTTATGTTCCCAGACGAGCAACTTCACCGTAATCGCTCGGCCTCCCAGCGTCAGGTCGGCGTAGTAGACTCCAGGGGGTATCCCACCGGGAGGTGTCCCTCCTCGAGGGTGTCCTGGGCCGACCCTGAGCTCGGTTGGACTTAAGCCTTGACACCACTTTGTTCGTCACGGGCTTCTCGGACAGTACTGGGATCGAAGACGACCCTGGCTACCGGAAGTGCCCCTTGAGCACGTCCAACATCTAGCCACGTCGATCTTGGTCTTGAACTCTGTGACCCTCACAAATTCAACATCTTCCTCACGGCGTAGGGGAAACCGTGAACGTCCTGTCCGAGGTTTGCTACGGCGACCGTGAGGAGCTTGGCCCTCTCGAACCTCCCGTGGGTGTGGCAGTAGGTCCAGTAGTTCTCAGGGGCTCACGTCCTCCTGGAGCCTTGCTGTCACGGTGTCGTCCACGATGACGATCTGACCCTTCACCAGCCTGACAGGACCTCCAGTCCCTCCACGCGTCGTCGAGTTCTCCCAACGTCCCCAGAAGGTTTGCGTAGTCCAACCCGAACGTCTCGGCCGCGTTCCTCACGCTGGCCCTCCCACCCACCAGGACCATGAGGACTAGTGTCAGTTGACCTTCCTGCTCCTCCCCTTCTCCCTCACCACTCCCAGCCTGTTTACCGCCCTGACCGGCCTCTCCCTAGCGAACCCGATCAGTCCTTCCGCACCTTTTCAGCAGGACGACGTCGAAAAACTTCTCACAATACCGACTTCCCCGTATTACCTCCCTAAGATTCCCATAACTGCTGTCTGTTATTACACCTTAAGTTTCCCATAACCGCTGTGATTACTTACACCCCAATCGTTACATGGGAACACTCCCAGGGTGACCTTTCCGTTACTTACTGAAACTGCTTGAGTACATCCAGGTATCTCTTCACTGTATCCCTTCCCTTGTCCGTTATCTCTGCAATTGTTCTCGGACCGCTCACTGTGAACTGCTTCCTCACCCTTATCAGTCCTGCCTCCTCCAACACCTGTAAGTGGGCGAATAGAGAGCTCTTGGGCAGTTCTGTTATCTTGAGCAGGTCGGAGAAAGTCAGCTTATTCGCAACGTAGAGGGATAATAAAGTCCCCAACCTGGCTGAGTTGGAGAGCACTGGATTGGTGGTGAGTTCCCTGATCCTCTCCAACTTGTCATCAGACGTCCTCTATCACCTCGCTTAGGGAGGAGTAGCCTGAGAAGATCCAAACCACGGACATCACGAGATACAGGGCCTCTGAGTACGGCAAGGGTAGGAACCAGACAAACATGGAGATGGAGAAGGTAACCATAGTCAACAGGTCATAATACCTGAACCTCGCGAAGGAGGCCGTGTAATAGATGTAGTAGTCCACCGTAGATGTGTACAACGACAGACCCAGGATCAGGAGGTAATTGAACCCAGGTTCGTGCCCCAGGACAAGCATCACAAATCCCGCTAACATGAGGACTATCAGCAATGAGACACGTCTCCTACTCTTCCATCCGATGAGTTCTTTGTATCTCCTCAACTTCTTTCCCATGTCCATGAAGAAGTAACTTGTGAGGGTGAGATAGGGGATGAGGGTGAGGATGTAAGGTAAAGGATTTTCCAGGAGGGATGGAGGAGTGAGGATGTAAAGGACCCCTATCACCAGGGAGTAGGTGCTCCACAGGAGGTAGTACTTACCGAGGGTCTTCCTTATTATCCTCCTGGTTGCCCTCCGGGCTATCTCCTTTGCCTCCTCAACGGACTTCATTCTCCTCACATCGAGTATAGTCTGTCCAGGGTAATAATGTCCGCCATCCTCTTGCCTTCCTTCCCCTTCACGAACGAGAACTCCTTACCTTCAACCTCCACTACCAGGAGGGCCTCAGGATCCCTCCCCTCGGTGACGACTGAGGAGAGGAGCTCCCCTACCTTCACGGGACCGTAGACCTTACCTTCGAATATGAGGTAGGAGTCCAGCTCCTGAAAGCTGCTGGCCAGCTCCAGTTCGTGGGTGACCACTATTCCCTCCTTCCCGTACTCCTTGATCCAGGACAGCACCTTCCTCCTATTGGCCACGTCTACGTTCTCGAAGGGTTCGTCGAGGAGGACTATCTTGGGATCTGTGGCCAGCGCCACGATAGTCCTGAAGAGGGCTGACTGGCCTGTGGACAGGGAGTACGTCTTCTGCCTCAGGTCCCTAATGCCCACCTCCCTCAGCATCTCTACGGCCCTCCTCCCGTCGAGACCCTTGATGTCGGAGAAGATACTCAAGACGTCACCCAAGGTCAGGCCCACTGAGAAGACCTCCGGCAGGTTCGTTGAGAGGGAGGAGTAGCCCTTGAGGGACCTCACCTCAGTCCCGTCAACCCGTATTGAGCCCAGATAGGGTACGATCCCCGCTACGGCCCTCAGTAGAGTCGTCTTTCCCGACCCGTTTGGACCCAGGAGGAGAACCTTGCTCTCGACATGCATTGTGACTCCCTTGATAGCCTTGATTCCCCTATAGTTTACCTCAACGTTCACTAGGTCTATCATGCAAATCACCTAGAACAACTTCCCCTCCTCGACGGGGTTAAGGTAGAGCCTCCTCAGGAGTATGGACGAGATCACTGTAACGATTACGATCCAAACGATGAGCGAGCCCGTAAGCAGGATGTCGGATGCCCCAGGTTGAGGTGGGCTTATCACGATCAGACCTGTGGGAGCTTGACCCCCCAGAAAGGAGGATATGGCGAGCACCTGGACGTCGCTCAAGGGGTTGATGTACACCAAGTTTCCCAGGTTAGCGAATAGGTAAGAGAAGCCGAAGATGAAAGCCAGGATGAAGGGAATCAAGGTGAAGAAGTTACTGAGTTTCCTGGAGTACTTGTAGCTCAGGGCCCCCAAGAACACGGAGAAAGTAGAGAAGAACACCCCTGACAGGAGGAAGGTGAGGTAGGCCAAGGGAAGGTCTTTGGGTAGGAAAGTGGTATTGAAGGACGAGGAGAACAAGGCATAAACCAGGAACAACATGTATGTGCCCAGGACCACGCTAAGGATAACGGAGCCCAGCACCACACCTGAAAGGTACTGGGAGGGAGTCATCTTCGAATACCTGAAGAGGTGAGGGAGCGAACCGGTCTGATAGCTCACCATGAAAGCCAAGGAGGTGAAGGCAGAGCCATAGGACATTATTATGCTGATCCCGAACCACGAGGAGACGTAGAGTTCCTCAGCCTCAGGGATGTGGGGAACTTCCCTCGACTCGAGGAAGGCCCCCATGACGTCGATCAGGGTCACGAATATGACTGCCCAGAAGAGGAGGTACGGGGTGGTGATAAGCCTCTTGGCCACGTAGAGTGGAAACTTCATGAGTAAATTGACGCTAGCCTGAATTTAAGACGTGAAGCGAGTTCAAATTATGAACTCCCTTGAAACGAGGAGGGCCTCGAGCCCAGACGTTACACCCATGCGAAGAATAACCAAGGTTAAGGTTGGATCCCTCTGCTCAACGCGTTTGCCGATCCCTCACTTCTCTCCATGAAGAGATCCTACCTAGGTCAGCTTCATGGAATCACCTAGAGTAATCGTTCGACTTTTCCTGAACGCCGCCTCACAGTTGGCGAAATCCGATTACTACTATTAGCCAATTAACTTCCTCTGAATCTCCCAGAGGCTATCGACAGTGGAGTCAGGTTCCAATCCCATGAAGTCAGCTAGAGTGAACTCACCCCTCCTCACGAACACAGCCTTCATCCCAGACCTCTTGGCCCCAGCCACATCGAAGGGGTTCGAGGAAATCAGGATCCCCTCTCCTACCTCCCCCTGAAAGGTCTTGTACAACTTCGTGGAGGGCTTGTACTCCCTGACCCTCTCAGCTGAGAACACTCCCTTAAAGAGGTGGATCAGACCAGCATCTCTCAGGATTTGATTGACCGTCCTCTCCACTCCGTTAGTTAAAACCCAGAGTTCCGCCTCCAGATTTTTGAGCGCCTCGACGTCAGGGAAAGGTTTAAGTCTCCTCCATTCCTCAAGTACCTCATCCCCCATCTGTAGGTTGAACTTCTCCCTCACGTACCGGAGCGACATCCTCGTGATCTCGTCGAAGTCCCTCCACTCTCCCATGAGAGTTGACCTCCATGTGTACTCCAACTGTTTTCTCCTCCACGAATCCATGACTTCCCTGGGCACTCCAGGGATCTGGGTGCTAAAGAGGGTACCGTAGAGGTCGAAGGCCAGGATCAAACCATTATCACCTCATATCCCATCTCGTGGAACAGGGTTAAGTCCTTGTGATCGTTCTCGTCACCCAGTAGCTTCAAACCTGCCTCCCTCAGTCTGGAGGAGACGTTGACGTGGGGTGGAGAGGCGCAGTAGCCGCAGGCCCCGTAAACCAGTCCCATCTTGGTTGCCTCCTCAACAAGTGGTCTCAACTGCGACAGGGGCACCTTCGTCCCCAGGCCGTCAAAGAATATGAGGACTTCGTGACCCTTCCTTTTCAGGGCCATAGCGTACTGGATGGCGTGCATTGCCTTGACCAACTCACTCCTAACCTCTGGGTCGGAGTATATTACGAAGGCGTATTTGGCCATGAGTTAAACAACTACCTGTACGTGATAAGCTTTAGTGGAGAAGCTAAAGGAGGCTTCATTCCAATTAAAGTAATGAATGAAATTTAATTAGGATAACAGGAAACGATAGTCGATCTCCTGAGGGCTAATCGAGACCTTAAAGCTCTCAATGAACCTGCGATGGGGACCGAGTGATCACGCAACTCTTAAAAAAAAAGTCAACTCCAAAACGTTTGGCGATCATAAAGCCCGACTTGGATCACAGGATCTCTCGACTTCAAACCTACTTCTATAACGCACGCAATGTCCATGAACTCGACGTCTAGGAGGTAGTTTGCAGTGGGGGAGGTTGAGTCGTCAAACGGTTATCGCAGAGGTAATGTTATCCTAGCAGCAGTTGTTAGATTTTCCTCGATTTTAGGGTACATTTAGGGGAAAGTCCCACAACTGCAGTCTCGGCCCTCATCCAATTGCCAGTAAGTTGACGTAATAATCCCTGACCCCAAAGTAGTCCTTCACCAGCACCTTAGCCTGGTTATCCAACTCCCTCACCTTCCTAGAGATCGTCCCTAACTCCCCCACGGAAGGGGAGTGGCACAGGAAGTAGGAGGCATCTCCCAACCCTATCTCGGCTAAGAGATATTTAGATAGGTAATACCTCACCTGCTCTGACCCACTTATCACTGAGAAGAGCAGGAAGTTGGAATCCCTCAAGTTGGGGAACACCCTTATCAGCCCCCTTCCCTCAAGGTACCTCAAGTGCCTCTTCACTGTGCTAAGGGGTATTCCAGAGTGCCTGGACAACTGGGAGGGGGAGGCCCTGGGGTCCTCCCTGAGGGCAGATATTAACCTCAGGTCTACCTTGGAAGGATTGAGCGGAACCTGTTCCGGGGAGTAGAAAAGGAGCCAGTCACTTTCCTCCCGTGCAAAGAGCTCACAGAAGGAGTATCCCTCCACGCACCTGAACTCCAGGGACGTACTCCCAGGACAGGTCGAGTCTGTGACCCCGTAATATCTCCTGAGGCCCAGGAGGTTGGGGTTAACGTAAAGCGTGAAACCCTGTATGACCTCCCTCAGCAACCTGTTGTACCTGTAAACAACCCTTGAGTAGTCCAATCCCAGTTTGGAGGAGATGCTGTAGAGGGAGGACCTGCCGTCCTTGAAGAGGTGGAAGAGGATCTCCCTGTCCAGTTTATCCATACAGTTTATTTTTATGGAAGCGTTATATGTTATATGGAAGAAGTTGGTTCGTGCAGTGTTTACCCGTGGCGTAACTTATCCTTACTTTTAATTACTTTTAATTCCGCCAGGGCACCCCTCTTGAGGGATCATACACGGTCACCATTAAGTCATTGAAAATTAACGAGTAGTTACGTAAAAGAGTTACAGTCTTTACCTAAAGTTGGAGGGATCGACGATAGAGAGGGCTGTATACCTACTTATATTTCTATAAAAAATCTAACACGATAATACGTTCAAATTCACGTGTGTGGGATTGAAAAGTTTATTTAAGCCTGCCTTAACTAAAATAAATTTTATAGAGGTGGAGTCCGCATAGCTTGAGCGAGATAGGTATAGTTTTGGCATTACATACATAATACTAAAAAGGATTTATGAGAACTAAAAAATCGATCAAAATGAAAGTAAACCCAATCCAGATTCAAACCGTAAGTAAGTTAGTCTTAATGGGAGCAATAGCGGCTTCCTTATTATTAGCTGCCCATGGTGTTATGGTACACGGGGAAATATCTACTGGAATGGCTGGTAACGGTTGAAACGAGAGCGTTGTGCCGTGTGGTCGGCGTATTATACAGTGAGAACTTTTTAACCTAAGTTTTCCTTTTTTACTGTACATGAGTATTGACAACTATAATTACTCTGATATCTCTAAGGTTCTAAACGCCGTTCAGTACTTCGGAGATCTCAATCCTAAGCTATTAGGGGCAATAATTGGTGTAAAGGAAGCGACAGGTATAATGGAGACACTCAGAAAGAAAAGTACCTTCAGTGTCACATTCTTCGCAAGGGAAGGGATAATGGGTCTAAGAAAATACTTCGTGTCCCTTAAGATACCTCCCACCCTGATCAGCTTAGTGGACTTATATGAGGTACTCGACGGTTTTCCGTCATTTATTGGCAGGGATTTTAATAGCCCTGAAAACACAATCATGATAATTCCCTTTCCCAAAGGGAAGACCGACTTCATCAGGGCATTGGAGGAGTTAGCTGACGCTGGCCTAGTCCATAACCTGATCGTCAGGAAATTCGTTAGACAGTACCAGTTCTACACGGACTTTTCCACTTTCGACTTTGAGAAGAACACGTTCAAGGAAAACTTCCTAGTCAAACCCAGATCCCCTCTAATATTGCCCGACCTCTCAGATGGATTCAGACCTGATTGGTTAGACCTGGCAATAATGGGGAAAAAACAGGGAAATAATAAGAGAACCCTAAAGGAGATAGCCTCTCTACTTAACGTGCCCTACAGAGTCGCACTGAAACATTATCAAGAGCATATCATAGGGAGGTCACTAGTGGAAGGATACGTGATGAGATGGGATAATTCCGATATCGCTCGTCTGACCATCCTCTTCAAGAGGGATGAGAACTTCCTGAGGGAGCTCACCAGGATACCTACCCTAACCCACGCGGCAGACTTAGATGACGGCACCTCAGTTGCCTTCATCTTCGCTGATCAGCACATGATACCGGGCATAATGGATTACGTCGCCTACTTGAGGCTGAAGTTCAAGATGGACGCCAAGGTGATGGTTCACTTCTTCAAGCCCAGGTTCAAGTACCTCCTGGCTGCCTCGATACCTTACGAACATTACACAGAGTCCAGGACCTGGGTTTACGACTTGGACAAGATGTTGCAGAGGGCAAGAGAACTCGCAAGGAAACTGGAATTACTCCCCCTCCCCACTTCCTACCCTCCAACGGATAATATTCCGTAATGTACATGGAAATATTTAAAGGTTACATGTCTACATAAACTTAATGGGTCAAGAAATTCCCAGAGTTAACGCCTCTGAACTGCTCTCCTCAAACCTGGAGGAGAGGTTTGAAACGGTAGAGGTTCTAATGGACCCGAACCTGGGGGGAGATTCCCTGAATAGGTTGGTGCACAAGCTCTTCCACTTCAGGAAAGTGACTCTCCGCCCCAGCCCTTCGACCCTGTTTCACTCCCTCGAGGTCGCAGGGGCCCTGAGGGAGAGGGGAGTTCCCACCTCCGTTGACGGGCTTCCCCACTCCACCGAGCCGTTCCTCGTGAGGAAGACTCCCCTCACCCCCGACAGGCTAATCAAGAGAAACGTGGCAGTCCTCACGGGCAAGACCCACCCCACATGGAACGTTGACGGGATGACGGCCATATCCTACGTTACCGACTTCGACTGGGAGGGTTACCTGATAGGGAGGGACTTTCCTCTCCCTGACCCGAGGACCGGGTTAATAGGGGCTATCCTCAACAAGACCTCAGTAGTGACCTTTCACACGTACGGGGAGAAGCTCTCCACTGGAACTCTATACGGTGCCCTAGGTGACGAGGAGTACTTGGTAAGGCCCAACAGGTGGATGACCGACGTGACCGTGGTCAAGATACGGGAAGTTAGGGGAGACCAGGTGAGCGTCTTGTCTAGGGAGCTCCTCTGCAGACCTCTCGGTTCCTCCTTCGTTCCCTTGAACAGACAGGAGATCTTCAACCTCCTCTTGGGGTTAAGGATGAGGTGTGCAGGTTTACCACCAGACTGTTACCTTAAGTTCTAGGGGGTGATAGCTTGAGGATATACGTCGGCGGTAGCAAGGGTGGTACTGGTAAATCCACGGTTGCAGTATACCTGTTCAAGAGACTGAAGGAGATGGGACACAGGGTGGGTTTTAGGGACCTCTCCCAGAACCTGATTGGTGAGGCCCTGATGAAGGCGATGAAGTTGACCCCTGACCCAGACCCCGAGTTCGAGATCTACGACCTGAGGAGCGGGACACAGTTGGACCACGGGGACGTGGAGATACTGGTGACCGAGTTTCCCTACCTAAGCCTGGATTTGGAAGAGACCAACTCAGAGGAGGGGAGGCTGAGGGAGGAGATGAGGTCACAGATAGGAGAGACGAAGCCCAGGAGGGTTTTGGTGGTAAACAAGGTCTCTCCAGTCCCTGAGGACATGCAGGAACAGGTCAGGAAGGTCAGGGAGCTTGCCTGGAGTTTCGATCACGTGGTCATAGTACCCTTCAACGGGAACCTCTTTTACAACAACCTTGAGGGAGAGCCCACCCTGGACGTACTGGCGGAGATATTGGCTGGTAAGAGGGGGGACAAGTTCGTGTATCCACTGGCTGAACCCATGCATAGGAGACCGTGACTTCGAGTCTCAGACTGGTCGGAAATACCTGGGGATAAGGTTAACGTGTTCTCGAGAGGGTTGACCTCTCACCTCTTGACGCTCAAGGTCATTTAGCAGGCTGAGCAATTCTTCACATGAGCTTCATGAGGGACAGGGCTGAGGAGTTCCTAGACAACGCAAAGTACAACCTGGGGAAGGGATTTTACAATTTAGTTATGTTCGATATAGAACAATTTACTCAATTTTACTCAAGATTCTTGATATATCTGAAACTAGGAGATTACCCTAAAACTCGCGACGTCTATCCCTGTTGGGAGACATGAACAGGTTATACTCCAACAAGTGCGGGATCGGGAACGTGGAAGTAGAACCAGTAGTTCTCAGGGGCTCACGTCCCCCTGGAGCGTCGTGGTCCACGGTGTCGTCCATGATGGCGAGAGGTCCCTTGACCAGTCTTACAGGACCTCCACGCGTC
>Ga0081529_120153_pt1 | contig 19850 bp, 21 predicted proteins | sample EchGeymetagenome_FD_71012 | JGI IMG/M metagenome (GOLD analysis project Ga0081529, IMG submission 71012) | Ferrous microbial mat and aquatic microbial communities from Echinus Geyser, Yellowstone National Park, USA - transect B T=78-80 C v2... ...
CTCCTCCTTCCCGTTTTAGCCTCCTCGACACCAACCTCAACTGGTATGCATGCATACCATGCATTCCTAGCATCATCGTAATGCATCTCAAGCCTACCCTGCTTCCCGTACCACCTAAGCCTACCAGTGAACCTAATAGCCATCTTAAAGTCCTTTAGGATGAGGACATGCCTCTGCTCATCCACAACATACCTATCCTGCCTAACAACAAGAAGGAGCTTCCTCCTCCCAGTCCCCTTATCCTTCCAATAACCTGGTGGGCTTATGTGATTCATGTAAGGCGGAAGCTTTCCTTGCTTCTTCAGCCTCAGCAGTGAGAAGAAGGAGTTCCAAGCCTCATTACTCTTCTGCATTACGGCTTAAGCATTAACACTAAGCAAACCCTTATACTTCCCATAATACTTAACCCACGTACCCCTGAAGTCCACACGCTGGTGCTGGAAGAACTGCCTCCTCCTCTCGTAGTTAACCTCGTTAAATAGCTTGGCAGAGGCGTTCGCCAACCTCCTCAACTTCCTCTCTTGAAAACCATTTGGAAGAAGACGGATCACATTTGTTCTCGTGTTTTTGAATTCAACCTCGTAGACACCCTCCCCCGGCATCCCGGCTGAAGTCGGCGCCGACCCCCACAAATCCCTAGAGAGTTCACCGAGGGAGGGCACAAACAACAAATAGAACCAAAGTTAATAAACATACCACCCAAAAACCCACGAAGCGGGACAACCCCATCCTAAAAGGGTGAGACTTGCCATTCATTGATCACCCCGTAGCCGGCCATACACTTCGCCGTGATGACTATCCATGGAGGTGGCTGAATCCTGAGGGGGATGTTAAGGGAGACATGTTAATTTCAGTCGGTTAAGGGCATCAGCTCATGTGGGCGAAAGATTTATAAAAATCCAAGGGATTGTGGAGGTGAATGATAGATATAGCGAGAGAACTGCAAGTTGTAGCCAATACAGGCAGATTAACCATGGGCACCAGGCAATCAATAAAGGCGATACTAAATGGGGATGCTAAACTGGTAATAATAGCCGCCAATGCGCCACCAAGCATTAGGCAGGATGTTGAGAGGTACGCCAAGCTGGCTCAAGTGCCAGTGGTGACGTATGCGGGGACTAGTTGGGAGTTGGGTGGTGCCTTAAGGAGGAGCCATAAGGTGGCTGTGGTTACTGTGATTGACCCAGGGGAGAGTAACATACTGTCAATTGCCGGTGGTCCAAATGTCCAGAAGTAGGGGTCGAATAATACTCACAGACGAGGAGTTAAGGTACGCGGCACTCTTTGAGAGCGTAACGGGCATAACACCCAGGGATGCCATATACGACCCCGAGTTCAACAGGGTCATATTCATAGTTGACAAGAACTTCGCGCCGCTCGCAGTTGGGAAGGGTGGCATCAACGTTAAGAAGCTGAGGAACCTACTGGGTAAGGATGTCGAGATAGTGGAATACGGAGACGACCCGGAGGAGCTGCTTAGGAATGCGCTCTACCCGGCTAAGGTGCTTAACGTCTCAATAAACAAACTACCCAATAACGGTAAGGTGGCCGTGGTCAGGGTTGAGGAGGGGGAGAAGGGCATAGCCCTAGGTAAATACCACAAGAACCTGAAGAGAGCCATACTACTGGCCAAGAGGTACTTCGACATAGACAACGTTAAGATACCATAACGCTTATTAAGGCTAACCCAAGGGCCCCATTGTGAGCGGTAAAAAGAGCCCACTAGGGCTATATGCAGCCAGGAAGCTAGAGAGGAAGAGGCAGCGCTTTAGGTGGAGTGACATACACTATAAGAGGAGGGCTCTAAAGTTCTCGGAGAAGTACGACCCACTGGAGGGTGCCCCGATGGCAAGGGGCATAGTTCTTGAGAAGGTTGGCGTTGAGGCTAGGAAGCCAAACGCCGCAGTCAGGAAGTGCGTAACCCCGGACACGCTGATTAACCTAACGCCCAGGGTTGCAACCAGGATCATAAACCTGAGTGGCCATTGGCGTGACGTAACCATAATCCACCTTAATAGGGATGGTAAATCCATTGAGGAGACTGGGTTAGTGGATTTCTTCCATATAGAGCCTGAGGAATTTAAGGAGGATGGGGTCTACGAATTAAGGACCACTTATGGTAGGAGGCTGATCGCCAGTGGGGATCACCCAATATACACGGGTAGGGGTGTCATTCCGCTTAAGGATGTTAAGCCCGGCGACTACGTTATCGTATACCCCAGGGAGCCTATTGATGCGGCATCACTTAACGACAATAGGGTCATATTAACCGAGGAGGATGTTAAGAAAGCCGTACCCCCCAACTCCAATGTTGACGAGGTGGTAGACGGGCTTAGGGAACTTGAGCTAATGCCACTTAAATACAGTAACAAGAATATTCACAGAATCGCCAGGCTTGTTGGACGCCTACTTAGCAGTGGATCCTTAAGTTACAGTGAAAATGAGGGTAGGGTTATATTTGATGGCGAACTTGAGGACCTAGAGGAGGTGGCCCATGACCTGGTTGAACTCGGCTTCAGGGTTTTAAAGGTCGGTGAATATCGGGAAGGTTCCATCACACTGGGCAATGGCTTAACCCAGGTAATTAGGGGTAAGTCCTATGTAATAATCGTAGATTCAACGGTATTATTCACACTCCTTAAGGCGTTAGGCGTACCCGTGGGTGATAAGGTTACTCAAGGCTTCAGGGTACCTGGCTGGGTAATGGAAGCACCCCTAGACGTTAAGGTGGAGTTCCTAGCCGCCTACCTAGGTGGGGCGTTAAGTAAGCCTGAGGTTAATGGTGATGGGGATGCGTTCGAACCACCAACGTTAATCATCCGTAAGGTTAAGCACCTAGCGAAGCAGGGCGAAGCATTCCTAAACGACATTAAGGCACTGCTCTCCGAATTCGGGGTGGAGGCATCGGTGTTTAGTTACCCTGGCATAACAGAGGAGGATGGCGTTAGCGTCATTAGGCTAGGAATATCCATACGTAATGATGCTGAGAACCTAATGAGATTATTCGGGAGGATAGGCTACGCATACAATAGGAGGAGTGATTACCTGGCTGTATTAGCCTATGAGTATCTACGTAGGGGTGTTAAGGGCGTACCCTTCAGCAGGTGGGTTAACGAAGCTACGTTAGGGTTAGGTGATTCAGGGCTTGTCTGGGATGTAGTCTCCGAGGTGAGACCCGTGGAGTGGAATGATAAGCTGTGGGATGTTACCACAGAGAGCGAGCACCACAACTTCATAGCCAACGGCTTCGTCACGGGTAACTGTGTTAGGGTTCAGTTAACTAAGAATGGTAAGGTTGTCACCGCCTTCGTGCCTTGGGATGGTGGTTTGAACGTGATTAATGAGCATGATGAGGTGGTAATTGAGAGGATAGGTGGGTCAGAGGGTAGGGCATACGGTGACCTGCCTGGCGTTAGGTTTAAGGTTACTAAGGTTAACGGCGTCAGCCTTAAGGCTATATTGCTCGGTAAGAAGCAGAAGCCCGTTAGGTAAGCCATTTTAAACCAGTAATCCAAGCCTTCATGTTCTAAGCAGCTTAATGGCCATTGTTAATAAGTCAAGTAGGTTAAGCACCCTGCTACGCTTAATTAACCCAAGATCCTCAAGCACTGTTAATGCCGCATTACGCCCAGGGGCACCTGTAACCCCACCCCCTGGATGGGCATCCGACCCACATAGGTAAAGCCCCTTAATCGGCGTTGAGTACCTTGACATACCTGGCATCGGCCTATTCGTGAATATTTGATCAAGGGTCATGTCTACGTGGAATATGTTACCCCCAACTGTACCGTAATCAACCTCGTAATCCAGCGGTGTTAACACGTGGTCGAAGATAACCCTATCCCTAAAGCCGGGCATGTACTGCTCAACAGTCTCATAAACAACCTCCCTAAGCCTAGCCTTATCCTCAGGCCCCCACTTAAGTGTCCTAGGGGCGTATTGGATGAACATTGAGAATACGTGGTAGCCCGGCGCAGCTATTGACTGGTCGTAGACCGTGGGTATGTTTATCGATATCCACGGTTCCCTGCTGAAGGAACCCGAGAGGGCGTCACGGTAAGCCCTCTCAACGTAGTCAACACTCGGCATTATTAATGCGGAGGCCCTATGCCCAATCATGGGGTCCGCATCCTTGACGCTATACTTAGGTAGCTCCTTAAGAACACCGATCAACTTAGCCGAAACCCCAATCGACCTAATGTTACTTATCCTCCTCCTAACATCCCCACCCAGCGTGTCTGGGTCTAGGAGGTTAAGCATTGTTGTCTTAACATCTGCGCTTGATAAAACGACCCTAGCCTCAACAACCCTACCATCCGTTAACTCAACCCCCGTAACTGAACCATCTTTAACCAGTATCCTTCTAACACCAACGTTAAGCAGTACATCAACCCCAAGGCCCCTCGCCCTCTCAGCCAAAAGCTCACTCAACCTACCTAAGCCACCCTCAACGTAACCCCAGGCCCCCTTAACACCGTTAACCTCACCCATGACGTGGTGGGCCAGCACGTAGGCTGTACCCGGTGTGTATGGGCCGGCGAAGGTGCCCACAACCCCATCCTCAACTAAGGCAGCCTTAAGCTCCTCCGACTCGAAGTAATCGTTAAGCATCCTAGCGGCGCTTGTGGTTAAGGCATACGCAAACTCCTCAATGAAGGCCTCAGCCCTACCCCTCAAGACCCCCATTAAGGGGGCTAGCCTCCTAACCTCGTCAATAAGCTCCTCTAGGCTTGGGGGCGGTAGGTAAAGGAGCGGGTCTATGAGCGATGCGAAGGCACCCCAGAAGGAAACCCACCTTGGGTAGTTTAGGGAGTCTAACTTGGAGTAGCGTTCAACCTCCTTAACCGTCCTACCCTCATCAGGCCAAATCATTATGCTCCCACCGTTTGGGAAGGGTAGGAATAGGCCCGGCTCCTTCAGGTAGACCCTAAGGCCCAGTTTATCTAAACCAAGCTCCCTAATCAACCTACCCTTAAATAGGCTCAACACATAGGCGCCCGTGGGCATTTTAAAACCTGGCCTAAGCTCCTCACTGGCCGCCAAACCACCCACCACACCCCTCCTCTCAACCACAAGGACCCTAAGGCCACTTGAGGCTAGGTAATTAGCCGCCACCAACCCATTATGACCAGCACCAATAACCACAGCATCATACTTAACCATAACACCTAAACCAACTACACCTTTAAAAGCATAGCAAAGCCTATCCAACTAATAACCTACTAACACGGGCATAAAGACAACTGACCTCCCCCAACAGCACAGGCGCGGGGTTCTCTATCTCACTGCAACAACCCTCCCCACACCTCACCCTAAAGGACAAGACTTTCAGTTGTAACCACTCAACGCCGGTATTGTTAAGTGATCGAAATATGGTGTTAGGTAGAATAATCTAAAGAAAATACCACCTAACACCAACATATCTGCAACATTTATATTAAACATATGAGCATCACCTACCTTACCTTAATTACTAATGGATAGCTCACTTAACACTTGATAATGCCAGCCATGAGGAGTGTTAGGCTATACTTTCTGTAGATTTTACTACCTAACACCTATTAGTTTGTGTGGTGTTAGGTAGAATAACCTGAAGGTTATTCTACCTAACACTTTAGACCCCATGCTCATTTGCTTAGTGCAATGTATTGTCTTAAGGGGCTATCAGCTAAGGTGTTAGGTGGTATTTTCTTCAGATTATTCTACCTAACACCATATAGGTTAGCCATGATGATAAGCTCAAGTGATTATTGAACGTGATGGTGTTAGGTATTGTTGTTTAATGTTCAGGTAAAGCTTTTAAATAGGATAATTATCCTAATTTTTGTGTCCTCGGTGATTGAGGAGTCCGGTTGGGGCTTGGTTCACACAATTGCCCTGGTTTCATTTAGTTTGAGTACCATGATTGAGGCCTACATATACTCAATATCATACATAGCAACCGGCTGGGTCTTGGTGCCAAGGTACCTGACAGCCCTATTAACCATATGGCCACCCCTATGGCTACTCATTGGCGGAGTCACCATGGGGCCTTTATCTGATTTAATAGGCAGGAGGAACACCTTGTATCTAACGTTGCTGATGTACATTGTGGGAGCCATTGGCCTAACAATAGGTGGTGAGTACCTTACGCTACTACTGTTCCTGAGCCTACTACTAATGGCGACGGGTGGGGAGTATAACACGGTTATGGCGGCTACCCATGAGTACTTCCCAAGGAGGGTTAGGAGTAGGGTCGTTTTCCTTGTGCTCAACTTCACAAACCTGGGTGGCGCACTGGCATCTGCATTAGCCTTCCTCAACCTATCATCAGTGTTGATGCAGAGGCTGGCCATAGGCCTAACCCTAGTAATCACGGTGCCCATACTCTACGTGATTAGGGGCATGCTGCCTGAGTCCGTGATGTGGCTTGAGGCGGTGGGTAAGGGTGATGTGGCCGCTGGAGAGGTTGAAAGATTCCTTAAGGTGAATGAAAATGTAAGTAGGGCCTCCATGTGGCCCATTACTACCGTTAATCAACCACCGATGTGGCTTAGGGTGCTTGTGGGTGGGTTAATTGGGTGGGCCTACACGGCTGGCTTTAGCCTACTGGCCCTAACCCTAGGCCCATACTTCCTACCCAGTTTAACCAACCAGTTAATCCTAGTCTTCTCAATAGCCTCATTCGCATCCGGCATCCCAATAAGCCTACTGGCGGATTCAGTAAGCAGGAGACTACTCCTATTAGCATCATCAGTTGGGGTGTCCTTAACGTCACTGGCCATCGCCATCACTGTTAACCACTGGTCAAGTAACCTAAACCTATTCTGGCCCCTATACATAACGTTCTCAATACTGGTCAACGCCTACTTCCTAACCGAGGACACGCTTAAGTCGGAGTACTGGAGGGTTAGCAGAAGAGGCACGTTCACAGCACTAGTGAGGGTAATCTCCCTAGGCGGCTCAATACCAGTCATATTCGCCTCAGCCTACATACCCATAAACATGTATTTAATAATGGATACGGCAATATTCAGCGTCGGCACTGCGGCAAGCATCCTTTGGTACATAGCAGGCATCGAGACTGGGAGAGGGGTTAGTGTGAGGGTTTGGGGTAAGTGAAAATATGTTCGACCTACTTGTGGTGTCAGACTGCGTCCTTGACCTCTACTACAGGGTCAAGTACCTACCCATTAGGGTTAATGATGTTGCGTTAACCAGCGAACCAGTACCATCACCTGGTGGCGCATGCAATGTCGCAGTGGTGGCCAGTAAACTCGGCCTTAAGGTAGCCGTGGTGGATGCGCTTGGTGATGATTACGCAGCTGAATTGCTCATGAGAATGCTTAATGAGGCTGGGGTTTACACAGGCCTCATAAGGAGGGTTAAGGGTGCCTACACCTCAATCTCAAACAACATAATTGATGATAAGGGGAGGCACGCCTTCATAGGCTTCATAGGGGCTGGTAAGCATTTAAAACCTACGGATGCGGATGAGGACATTGTTAAGGAGTCTAAGGCAGTCTTCATAAGTGGCTTCAACATCCCTCACTCAGCCACGGTTAGGGAGACTGTCATGAAGATTATTGAAGCTGGGTTGAGGGACGGCAGTTCACTGTTCCTTGACCCAGGGCCGGCGGCTGACGTTATTAGAAGCCACATACCTAACCTAACCAGAGTCTTCAAGGCTATTCTGCTCAACGACTCTGAGGCCAAGGCTCTGTACAACTCAGGGTTCAGGGACTCCATTAGGTTTATGAGGGGGAGTGGGGGAACCTTCGTGGTTAAGCTAGGTGGTAAGGGGGCATTACTCATCAGTGGTGGTGAGGCAACTAGGTGCCCAGCCACCAAGCCCAGTAGAATCATTACCACTGTTGGGGCTGGTGATGCCTTTAACGCGGCATACATAACGGGTGTGTTAAGGGGGCTTAGTGACCTTGATTCATGCAGGTTCGCAAATCAGATAGCATCCATTAGGTTAGGTGTATTGAGCATTATGGACTTCCCCAACATGCCCAATGCGGTTGCCGAGTTCCTCAACACCCGCAGACTGCAGTAGGTTAGTCCGTGGAAAGCGTATCATCAATCATGGTGTAGAGCAGGTAGGCCACAATTGACAATGCGACTATGTAGTAGAGTGTTGGTGACAGGGACACGGTGGTCACCCCCATGAACGAGGTTGGGCCTATGCTTATGGTGAATAGGGAGAGTAGGGCCAAACCCTCGATTAACGACGCCACCAGTGCAAACACGGAGTGGTCAGTGCCCTTAACTATGGACCTAACCCCAGCGGCCACAACGGCTACCACCACCAATAGTAGGCCGGTTAATGAGACTGCGTAGCCCATTAGGCTGAAGAGTAGGTATAGGATCAGTAGTAGTACTATGTCCGCAATTACATTACTGACCACCGACTTAACCCTACTTGGCATAACCAACACCAAGGGTAACGTTGAGTAAGCCAATGGCTAACGTAATGTTGCTTAGGAGCTGCGTTGAATTAACGACCAGGCAGCCGTACTGACCTGGATGAAGCATCACGCCGCTTGAACCTGCGTAGATTCCAACGTTCATGGGGGCAACATTGCTTAGGCATATCCTGGTGGTGTATATGTTGCCCACCTGATTCACGGTTATTGATACACCCTTAATAATGGATGCCATTGAGAGCAGCATTGCGAAAACCTCAATAGCCAGGATGAGTATTAGAAATGCCTCAACGACCTTGCCCAACATAGGATTGAACACCCCTAGCCATTATCATGGAGCCAATCCACGCAATGATGACTATGAAGACGGACTTATAGGTCACGTAGCCTATTAACTCAAGTACACCATTAATGCTTGGACTTGAACCAAGGTACTTATCCAGGGGTGAGGCATTGATGTACTCCATGTATGCCAAAACCACAGCAATTATCATCAAGATTAGGCCAATGGCTATTAAGACTAACCCCAAACTCCTCCCCTTACGCTCCTGAGTGTATTGATGTGGGTAATTGTAGGGTGGCTGCATTGCTCATTTAACACCAGGAATCTTAAAAGGGTAACGTAGATACTGGGTCTTAAATTCGTTAGGTTTATAAGCAACGCATTAATGAAGCTTCATGACGGCGTTCATTTTTATTACAGGCGGAGTAATGAGCAGTGTTGGTAAGGGCATTACCACGGCGTCCATAGCTAAGATCCTCCAGGTTAGGGGCCTCTCGGTAACCGCCATTAAAATAGACCCATACTTAAACGTGGACGCTGGTACAATGAACCCATACCAGCATGGTGAGGTTTACGTAACCGCCGATGGTGGCGAAACAGACCTTGACCTTGGGCACTATGAAAGGTTCCTCGACGTTGAACTATCCAAGAACCACAACATAACCTCTGGGCAGGTTTACCTAAGCGTCATTAACAATGAGCGGAAGGGGTCCTACCTGGGGCAGACCGTCCAGTTAATCCCACACGTAACCAATGAGATTAAGGCTAGGATTAGGTCAATAGCCAGTGAGGGCTGGGACGTGGTGGTGGTTGAGATAGGGGGCACTGTGGGTGATTACGAGAGCCTACCATTCCTAGAGGCCGCTAGGCAGATGAGGCTTGAGGAGAATGGAAGGGTTGCGTTTGTTCACGTGGCGCCGGTGCTGATACTTGACGTAACCGACGAGTTCAAGACAAAGCCACTCCAACACAGCGTCATGGAGCTTAGGAGGGTTGGGATACAACCCGACATAATAGTGGTTAGGTCAACCAAACCCATAAGCAGTGATGTTAAGGCTAAGGTATCCCTATTCACCAACGTGCCCCAGCGACTCATATTCAACTCCTACAACGTAGACACCATATACAGGGTACCCCTGATACTTGATGAACAGGGGTTGGGTGATAGCCTCACCGAGCTGCTTAGGACTAAGGTGAGTGAGCCTAATTGGGGTGACTGGCCCAAGTTGGTTGATGCGATGATCAACGCCACGGAGGAGGTTAGGGTAACGTTATGCGGTAAGTACGTTAAGTTGAGGGACTCCTACATAAGCATCGTTGAGGCTATTAAGCATGCGGCGGCCTGGCTGGGGGTTAAGCCTAGGATAATTTGGTGTGACTCAGAGGAGGTGGAGAAGGATCCAGATGTACTCACTAAGATGGAGACCGACGCCTACATAATACTCCCAGGCTTCGGCGCCAGGGGGGTTGAGGGGAAGATTATGACCATTAGGCACGCCAGGGAGAACAACATACCCACGTTGGGCATTTGCTACGGCATGCAACTGTCGGTGGTGGAGTACGCAAGGGACGTGCTTGGTCTTAAGGATGCCCACACCACCGAGGTCAACCCCGACACGGCTAACCCAGTCATAGACATAACACCGGAGGAGAAGGGCATCGATAAAATGGGTGGGACCATGATACTCGGTAATAGGGATATTAACATTGTTGAGGGCAGCATCATGCATAGGGTTTACGGTTCCCTGAGGATTAAGGAGAGGCATAGGCACAGGTATGAGGTTAACCCGAGGTACTTTAAGCAACTTCAGGAGGCTGGGTTGGTATTCTCGGCCATGAGGGCTGATGTACCTAGGGTTGAGGCCATTGAACTCCACAACCACTACTTCTTCATAGCAACCCAATTCCACCCAGAATTCAGGAGTAGGTTAACGAGACCCCACCCATTATTCCTAGCCCTACTTAAGGCTGCCTTATCCTGGAGGCGCGGTGAACCGTCACCCTACACCGGTGTTACTCCTCATTAACCACGGGATTCCTGAGTAGGCCAATGCCCTCAACCTCAGCCTCAACCACGTCACCGTGCTTAAGGAACTTACCCTTCGGGAAGCCGACACCGGCAGGGGTCCCCGTGGATATGTAGTCACCGGGCTTAAGGGTAATGCCCTGGGATGCCCAGTGTATTAGTTCAGGTATCTTGAATATTAAGTCCCTTGTGTTTCCATCCTGCTCCACAACACCATTAACCCTGAGGGTGAGCCTGAGGTTGTGTGGGTCAGGTACCTCATCCCTGGTGACCACGTATGGGCCGACGGGCATTGCCCCATCCATGGACTTACCGTGTATCCAATCCATGCCGAACTGGTCCATTGATGGGAACTGCCAATCCCTCATGGATATGTCGTTAGTCACCACGTAGCCGAAGACGTGGTTGAGGGCATCCTTAACATCAATGTACTTACCCCTCCTCCCAATAACCACACCAAGCTCAACCTCCCAATCAACCTTATTGGACGCCTTAGGCTTAACTATGGGTTGCCCATTACCAATCAACGCATTCCTGAACTTAGGGAAGAAGTAAGGCCTCTCAGGGGGCGTTGTGCTACTCTCCTCACCATGAGCCCTATAATTAACCGCAACGCAAAGAATCTTCTCTGGGTCAGTTACAGGTGGAAGCCAGTTAATTGAAGTCGGGTTAATGAGCAAGTCCCCCCTACCAGACTTAATAGCCCTATCACCCAGCTCGCTAATGAGCCTAAGGGCCGGCTCACCACTCTCAATCAACCTCCTCATTGAGTAAAGGAAGTCCGGCGCCGACTCAGCATCGTAAATTGCCAGGTAGGCCTTGGGTAAGTCCACTATGCCCCTGCCTGTGTATAGGCCAACCTTAACAACCCCATTAACCTCAAAGGTTAACAGCCTCATAACTAGGCCTAGTAGCTGGTTGTAAATAAGCATTAACCCAATTGAATAATCGTTAAATACCAAGCAACCATGACACTGAAGTATGACCACCCCCCTCATCGTTACCGCAGCCGTAGTGGCTATATTGATGCTTCACCCAATAGCAGTATTAATATACGACGTGCACAATTACGTAACCTACAGGAAAAGGGGGATACGGAATATTAAACCCAGTGAATGCATTAACGGCGGCACCTTAAGCGTGATAATACCGACGTGGCATGAGCAGTTAAGCACTGTTGTTAACGCTGTCAAGAGGGCACTGGGTTTTAACTGGCCTGGCCCCATTGAGGTCGTAGTGGTGTCTGATGATGAGGAGGATTACGTTAATGAGCTTAGGCGCAGTCTCAGTGGCATTGGGGGTAACGTTAAGGTGCTTAGGAGAACTGTTAAGCAGGCTGGGAAGGCTGGGGCCCTTGACTATGGATTCAGACACTCAAGCGGCGACTACGTGTTAACCATGGACGTGGACTCGCTCATAGACCCAAACCTCCCCATAGACGCCTGCAGCCTAATGAACAGGCATGTGGTTGCCGTGGCTGGTAGGTGGTATGGTTATAATAGGGACACCTTAGTCTCAGAGGCCGTTTCAGCGTCAATGAAGCTGGCGGTTGACACTATACAGGGTGGTAGGAGGGCCAGGGGTCTACCTGCGCTTGTTGTTGGGACCGGCACTGTGTTTAAGGCAAGTGCGCTTAAGGATGTTGACGCCTGGGGTGGTAGCGGCCCCCAGGACGACATATATGTATGGCTTAAGTTAATTTCAAGGGGTTACGACGTGGATTTCATAGATGGTGAGGTAGTTGGCGTGGAGAACCCCAGAACCTACAGTGTCTTTAAGTTCCAACAGAGTAAATGGGCCTATGGGGTGGCTGACGCGTTAAGAAGAATGATGGGCAAGTTACTGAGGAGTAGAGCTGAGGCTAGGGTTAAGTTGGATGCTTTAATGCTCCTAACCCAATACATAACCCCAGGACTCTTTGTTTTAAGTAGCCTAATCGTGAGCGCCTCATCACTGGCCCTGGGGGGTCTCGTGGGGCTAGTTACACTACCGCTACTACTCCTATACGGTGCACTGGCGTTCATCTACGGCTACATACCGCTTAGGCATGGGGAGGGGGGCTTAAACATGTACTCCGCCGGCAGGTCATCAGCAATGGTAATGGCCATGGGTCTACAGGTCCTTTACTCATACGTAAGGGGGTTGTTGGGACTTCGGTTCAGGGGTTGGGATGTGACGCCCAAGGGTGGTTTAGCCATCATCAAGTCACCGCCCATTGAGACCATAATGCTGGTGCTATTCACACTACTCCTAACCCTAAATCTGCTCCATGGCTACTTAGCATCGGCCCTATGGGCTGCTGTTGGCGATGCACCCTACATTTATGTTCACTACAGGTTCGCCAGGGAGATACTATGAATGGGTAAGGTTTCTCACGTAACACAATGCTAATCTACATTCAACGTAGCAATTTCCCTAGTTACCTCAATGATTAACTCGGTTGGGCTTAGGAAAGCATTTAAGCCCCCTCAACCTGAGCCTCCGTGTCGGATAAATTTGATGAGGTAATAGCGGAGTTAGGCTACTACTGGCCGAGCTTCGACATTTACAGGGGTAAGGTGGAGGTGGGTGGCTTCTACGACTACGGCATGTTGGGTGTCCTACTGAAGAGGAATATTGTGGAGAAGTGGAGGAGGATGTTCATACTGCCTTACATGGACTTCACGTACGAGGTGGAAACACCCATGATAATGCCCGGCATAGTTTTCGAGGCCAGTGGTCATGTCGAGAACTTCACCGACTACCTGGTAACCTGCAGTAAATGCGGCCGCAAGTACAGGGCTGACCACCTCATTGAGGAGGAGTTGGGTAAGAGGGGGGTTAAGGTTAAGACGGAGGGCCTTAATGAGGAGGAGTTAACAGGCTTAATCAGGAAGCATGGAATTAAGTGCCCAGTTTGCGGTGGCGAGTTAACCAGCGTCCAGAGGTTTAACCTACTGTTTAAAACAACCATAGGCCCCTACAGTGAGAACACAGGCTACCTGAGACCAGAGACGGCTCAGGGCATGTTCGTCAACTTTAACAGGATATACAGGGTGATGGGGAAGCTACCCATTGCCGTGGCCCAGATCGGCAAGGTAGGTAGGAATGAGATATCGCCCAGGCAGGGGTTGGCTAGGTTGAGGGAGTTTTCGCAGATGGAGATTGAACTCTTCTTCGACCCCCAAAGCAGCTCATGCCCATACCTAGGTGACGTCGAGGACGTTGAGTTGAGGCTACTGACCGAGGAGGACGTGGCCAAGGGTGTTAGTGAGCCTAGGGTTGTTAGGCCAGGTGAGGCTGCTGAGAGGGGTTATGTAGCTAATGAGTGGATGGCCTTCTACATGGCCCTGGCCGTCAAATTCCTCGAAGGCCTTGGGGTGCCCTGGGAGAGGCAGCTGTTCATGGCCAAGCTACCCAATGAGAGAGCCCACTACGCAAGGATGGTGTACGACCAGTTGGTTAAGACGGAGCGCTTCGGGTGGCTTGAGGTTAGTGGACACGCCTACAGGGGTGACTATGACTTGAGTAGGCACGCCACCTACAGTGGGCAGGATATTTCAGCGGTTAGGAGGCTTAAGGAGCCTAGGATCGTTGAGGAGTATAGGGTTTACCCAAACCCATCCAGGATCAGGGAGGTTTACGGTGAACAAGCCCCCCTAGTCCTAAGGGCGCTGGCTGGGGTTAATGCCAAGGAACTGGCCGAGGAGTTGGCCAGTAGGGGTGAGGTCATTGTTAATGGCTATAGGGTGACTAGGGACATGGTCTTCGTTAAGGTTGAGCAGAGGAGAATCAACACGGAAAGGTTCATACCGCACGTGGTTGAGCCATCCTTCGGCGTGGATAGGATAATCTACGTGACCCTCGAAAACGCCTACACAACCATCGAGGGGAGGGTTGTGCTTAAGCTACCGAGGGACATAGCACCAGTCACGGTGGCTGTCTTACCGATAGTGAGCAGGGATGACTTAGCTAAGGTGGCTAGGGGGATTAGGGACACGTTGATTAACGAGGGAATCGTAGCCGTTTATGATGACAATGGCACCATAGGGGCCAGGTACGCCAAGTGGGATAGCCTAGGCACACCACTAGCCGTAACCGTGGACACGGACACGTTGAAGGACAACTCAGTCACGGTTAGAGATAGGGACACTAGGATGCAGGTTAGGGTGGGCATGGGTGAACTGGTTAATGTGATTAGGGAACTTGTCAAGGGTAAGCCAATTAATGAACTAGCCAGGGAGAGGAACCTACCCCTAATAACCAGGGGTGGCCGCCAATAGGCTTAAGGTTAAGTTAACATCAGTACCCTCATGGCCTGGGCCACACCACGTTAATCCCCATGGAGCTTGCCACAGCAGCCACGGCGTCAGGGTTCTTGTCATGTATGAACGGCGTTATCACGTAGACGGCGTCAATCCTCCTGCCCGTGACTGCGCTGAACAACTCCACCTTTCTCCTTATCTGCTGTAAGTCACCCCTCTTCAGGGCTGAGGTTATCTCAACGGCTAGGGTCCTCCCATCCTTAATTATTATGTCCAACTCAACCTCGCTTGGGTATCCGTAGACGTAGCCCTTATCATCGTAATAAACCCACCTGTCCACGGTATACCCCGCATCCTTAAGCAGCTCCCTAACGCCACTCCTAAATGCATCCTCACTGAACACACCCCACCTGGCGCCCAGGGCGTTTAGTGCAAGCCAGAGTCTCCTCATATCCTCCCTGAGGGATGCCTCAACCTTCCTCATATCCTCTCTAAGGGATGTCTCGACCGCCCTCAATTCTTCCTTAGTTGCCATCTTTTCCTCTAGTCTCTTTAAATCCTCCTTGGTCGCCATTCTTTCCTCAATGCTATTCACTCTTTCCTCCAACCTCTTCAATTCCTCCTTAGTCGCCATCTTCTCTTCCAATTTCTTCAGGTCCTCCTTTGTAGCCATCTTCTCCTCTAACCTCTTTAAGTCATCCTTTGTGGCCAGGTTCTGCCAGGGAGTTAACTTAGCCAGCGCCTCATAGATTACCTCCGGCTTAGCTGTGAGAACCTCCACTAGGATCTCCGGGTGCTCCATCAAGACCCGCTTAATCTCCTCAGCCAAACTCACCAACTCACCATTTGAATGCATTGCCAGTGAGTTATAAACCTTATGACTCCCCCTGCCCTATTGAGGTGAAGAAACAAAACACCAACCGGCACACCAAAACCTCAAGCAAATAACCCCATCCTAAAGGATGAGGCTTGACCAATGCCATGATGATGATTGCACCTAGCTAATGTGCACATGGGTGGATGATCTATTCCCGGTTACAGTTAGGTAACTAATGGATGTGGTGGTTTGCATGCCTATCTGCGTGCCTAAGCGAGTATTACCTACACCTATGCTCGCTGCGTTTAGGTAATTCACGTAAACGATGGCCCAATTAGCCTGCCCAGCGCCATTAGTCCCATCAACCCCAAACACGTAAGACCCACTGCCCGGTGGTGTGTAGTAGCCGTTTAGGTTTAGTGTGAAGCTTGCCGACTGCCCAGTATTCATGTCATAGGCCACGCCGCTGAGGGTATTTGTGCTTGGGTTGTAGGTAACGGTTATGCATATGTAGTCACCAGGGTTAGGCTGGAAGGCTCCTGTGCCAATACCGTCCCAACCGGCGTATGGCCAACCGAGGTTTGGCGATGGGTATGGACTAACATATGCCGTGATACCGTTTGGGTTAGTTGCTAACCATACGTCCCACTGCCCAGTGGCACCGCTTGTTCTGTATGCGTACTGCCACAGTGGATTCCACTCAACCACAATGTAGGTTCCACTGCTTTGGGGGAACATCACGTCACCCTGCACTGGAGATATGGCCGTCGTATAGATGTTGGAGGCTACGTAGGGTATTGAGTAATTGTAACTGGAGCTTATGCCCCACATTGTTGGTTTTAAGAATAGGTATATTATGTAGCCGTCACCCACATACGGGTATACGGAGGCTGATGGGTTATTGTAAGAGTACGTACCGATCATCGATATTGTCACCGAGCCCCCGCTGTAGTATTCTTGCCAAAACATGGCACCCGAGGACCAGGATTGACTTGAGGGAACCATCTTAAGCACGGGCTGGTTTATACTGGTTGATATGTAGTTCCAGTACTGGCTCGCTGTCGATGGCCCATAATACACTGGCCATTGATTTGTTGGTGTACCTCCATTGTCGCCCTGGTACACGTGTGGTACGTAGAAGGCTTGTAAACCGTTGAGTAGGTTCATTACGTCGGCGCTGGGTGGGTTTATGGTCTCGCTGAACGAGTACTGGAATGTTACTCCAGGTGTTGGTGTGTAGTTATACTGACCACTCAGTGTTATTGTACTGCTCACGGGTATGCTCAAGGTTAGTTTTTGTATCAATAGGTAATTACCAACACCAAGGCTGAAGCTTCCCGGTGTTGGGTATATCCTTGTGCCGTTCACGTAATCGTTAACTACAGCCGTGTTTGGGCTGAGGGTCATCGTCAATGTGCCTCCTGTGGCTGTGTTGAATCGAACAAGTGGTGTGATTAGTACGTAACCACTGGTCGTGCTAAGCGTATAGCCTGTTATTGTTGTCGTGAAACCATTAATTGTTTGTGACCATGAGGAGCAACCGCATGGGCATTGCCCAGGTACTACGGTTATTGGTGAGTTTGTAGGCTTGATACTTACTTGGCCCTTGTAATTGAACACGACGTCAGCCAACACGATATCCGCAACCGCAATGAGCATGAGGGCCACGGCAAGTAGCCACCTAGTCCTCGCCATAATCAACCACCCCAACACTTACTGGCTGTTTAAGCCCGACCTTCACAGCCTCTGTGATGGCTGTCCCCAAATCGACCTCGTCAATGCGATGATCATTAACGAGTAATAATGAATCATCTCGCCTAATTATCTTAATACCTCCAACCTTAACACCACCCTCCACCCTGGAGTACTCAATATGTAGCACCTTGAGCACCCGCTCAACCGCCACTATTGGGTCCTCAATCACCCTAGTGCCCAACCACCTGGCCCTCGTGACCATGTTGAATATCGAGAGTATGGTTAGGGCTAGGAGTACGTAGGTTGGTATACCAAGCGTAGGCTTTGCCGGTAGGGACACGTATATGTAGCCGTTGGGTGTCGGGGCTATTGTGTACCCATGGAACTGCAGGTACCTTTGCTGGAAGAGTATTGTGTCCATGAGCATTGAGAGGGAGATTACGGAGAAGAGGGTGGCTAGGTAGAGCGAGTACCTACTCCTACGCCAAACGAGCGGTAATAAACCCGCGCCTATGGCGAAGAGCCAGATCGCATAAACCGTTGGTGGTGGTATTACGTGAGTCTCACTGAAGAACCTAACCACGTAGCCCCACGGCGTGAGGCTTATCGAGTAATTCGCACCACTAATCGACCAGGCGGGCATGAATACCCAAAGCACTACGTAGGCAATGGCAAGTGCGAATTGGAGGAGCGCCTCAACCCTCACGACCCACCACCCACTACAAAGGTCTTTGTTAATAAGGTGTAACTAGTGACGTTGCCCGTCGGGTACATGTAGGTCACTCCAATGGGTAACCAGAGCGTGTATTTGCTGAAGCCACTGAGGTAGTTGCAGGAGTACACATACGTGTACCTACCAAGGGCTGGGCTTACCTGTATCGTGAGCGTTACATTGTGGCTCCCAGCTGGGGCGTAAATCGTGGTATTGATGATGCCTATGGTCTCGAAGACGTAGTAACCGGGCGTTGATACTGTGAATAGGCTCATGTTGATTATGGGCCCAATCACTACTGGGACCACAGTATCCACACTCAACGTCACGTTTAAGACGCAGTCGGCATAACTCACGTCGGCGATACCTATTGTGTTGATGACGTGGATTGGGACCACGTCGAAGAAGGCTATGTAGGCCCCACTACCGTTGAGTACACCGCTCACGATACCCTTAACCCCAACACTTGCTAGGCTTACCCACTGGAGCGTTAGTGGGAGTTTGGCGATTACGGTACCGTTAATTACGGTGACATTAACCACCTGCCCAGTGTCCACAACCTCAACCCAACCACCTGTTGGTTTGAATACTAATGACCCATTATTGATGAGTGCAAGCCTTATGTAAACGCCATTGGATGTCACGTTTATTGAATCGACCTTAATATACGGTGCGTTGCTCAATGTTGAGTAGCGAATAAGGTTTGGGGCTGTTTGCGCCGTGCCCCAGATGAGGGTTAGGGCAATGGCTATGGAGAGGATGGAAATAAGGAGGGTAATTTTGAAGGGGTTGGTTGCCACAAGGGCGCCACCTCACTATGGTACAGGCACCGCCGTGTTACCCACCACGATGTAGCCGAAGTTCACTGTCACTGTCTCGGTTGATGTGCTTGTTACGGGTGTGTTGGGTACTACCTTAATGTGTATGTAATAGGTGCCGGTGGTTAGGGGGCATGGGGTGTTTGGTGTTTGGACTGCTGAGCCACTGTTTATTACCTGGATTGTGCAAGTGTAGGTGTTTGGATTGTTTGTTGGTGCTATGTATATGGTCATGGTATTAACTGCCGAGCCGCTTATGCTTATTGAGTTCACGTAAATGTAGCCAGCCGTGTTCACTGTTAATTGACCGGCCTCGTAGTAGTAAACGGCGTAGGAGTTGGTTATTACTAGGGATACTGTGAAGCCACTGTTAGTGCCTGTGAAGTTTATGTACTGTGCAGCCGCTGTGATGGTGGGTCCAGCGTTCGGTCCTGTGCTAAATACCAGTTGTTGTCATTGGATTAACGCTTATTTGCCCATTGTACACGAAGATTACGTCGGCTAGTGCTATGGTTGCCACTACAGCTAACGCCATTAGGAGTAGTATTGGTGCCCTTCTGCCTATCCTCATTCTATTTATCATCGTTGTTTTTACTTTCTGCTTCCCTTTATAAGTCTTTCTTTCAATTTAGTGAGAAGCCCATGGTCTTTAATTGAGTGTTTATGAAAGGGTTGCTTGTTTGCTTCATGGGTTAAAGCTTAATTAGGGCTTGCTTGGTCGTGGTTTGTGGTTATTAAGGTTAAGGCGCCTAGGGGTACCTTGGCTGAGGATATTGTTTACCACGCCAGGGCTTTAATTACTGGTTTTAAGGAGGCTGTCGAGCCGAATAGATTAACCATTCAGTAC
>Ga0081529_121910_pt1 | contig 19618 bp, 21 predicted proteins | sample EchGeymetagenome_FD_71012 | JGI IMG/M metagenome (GOLD analysis project Ga0081529, IMG submission 71012) | Ferrous microbial mat and aquatic microbial communities from Echinus Geyser, Yellowstone National Park, USA - transect B T=78-80 C v2... ...
ACAAAACGGCTTGGAATTATGAGCAATTCATTAAATCAATAGCCCCAGTTAGGATTAAGCTATCCTTACCCAATGGTCAAACTGAGGTCTGGCTTAGACTGCATAAGCGTTTTTGGCGTTATTGGTGGTTGGTGCTAAATAAGGAGGCTGGGTTGAGGAAAACACTAATTGTTAAGAGAAAGGTGAACAGGTGGTATGCTGTGTTCGTGTTCGAGATCAAGCCAAAGGAAGAGTTGCCACAAAGCGTGGTGGCATTTGACATAAACGAGAACACCGTTGCTGTGGGTAGGGTTGATTTACCATCCACGGTGGACAAGGTGGTTGATTGGAATAGGCAATACATAATGCCACAGCTATACATGATTAGAACAGACTTCGGTAGGTTGGCTAGGAGGTATGAAAAGATTAGAAATACAATCATAGAGAGGCTAAAACAATCCTTTACATTACCGAATGGTAAATACATAAACATAACAAACACCAGAGAATACAGGAAGCGTGTGAAGAGGTTGAGGGAGAGGGGTAGGAAGGTTGGTCGTGTTAGGCATGTGGCGAGTGAGTTGACCAAGAACCCATCAATCATAGTCACAGAGGATCTTGGTGAGAACCCGCAGGACGAGATGATTGAGGATGTTGGGAGAAGCAAGTTGAGGCATAGGATTAAGCAAACACCATTCAAGGGCATTGAGAGGACTGTTGGGGATAAGGCTTTGGAGCGCGGCTCCAAACTATTCCACGTATCATCATACAGAAACAGCAGAGTATGCCCAATCCATTTCACAAGACTTGAGAAAACAGATGATTGGCACATATTGCAATGCCCACTTGGGCACTATGTGGATAGGGACCATGCCTCGGTCATGAACATGAACTGGAAGCTAACACCAGAAGCGTGGACAAAAGCGTTTTGGTGGAACATGAGGAAAAGGATGGACTGGAGAGAGTACGAAGGCAAATCAAACACGACCATACCATACACTATCGTACAGTACCTGCATGCAATGCTAAAGACTTTCACGGCCAGCGAGGAAAGCCCCGCGGTGCTGGCCCGGGGCAACCCCATGAACCACCACCAGATGCAAAATGAAGGTGGCGGCGAGGAAACCTCCCAAAAAGGAGGAGGCCAGTAAGGTTGTATTTGATGCCATCCCTAGTAACCCTAATCCACAGGGCTCTCGTAATTACAGCACTTTTAAGGTGAACCTTAATTATCAGTTCCAGGCTAATGTCGTCACTGCTCCGTGGAGGTGCATTTCATCACCTAAGGTATGCCGGAAGCTATGGCTTTTAGTGCTTTTAAGATATTATTTACTTAAAAGCATGTGGTTAAGTGGTTGAGGTTGGTGGTCATCAATGATAATGAACCAAACCCACCTTTACTGAATGATTGGGCCGTTTTGGTTTTCGTGGTTTTTGTGGCATTTATTTTTGTTGGTGGGTGAGTCCTCTTAGGGCTATCAAGTAGGCTGATGCTGTGTGTCTGTCTAGTCCATACTTTCTCATGGCTTCATCGTGTTCTGTTGAGTTCGTTGTACCTTTTGGGTTCACGTAACCGAGCCTAATCGAGTACAGTGGTGCTTTTAGGGCTATCTTCTCGATGATTAAGCTCCTGAATACTGAGACCTTGTGGTTATAATTCTCATGTTTCCTATCGCCATTCCTAACCCACATTAGCCTCAACCTACCGAGAACCTCCGGATTCTCCAGGAACAAGGCCTTAACACCATGATGATAGGCATAATCTAGTAATTCATGAACCCTCATGCCGATAATTCTCCACGCCTTATACCTAGGGAATCCACGTGCAATCACCTCGCTAAACCAAAACGTCCTGTGGTCAATGAGTTCGCCACCATCATCAATAATCGCCAGGTTAATCCTATCCGCATCAACATCGACACCACCAAATAGTTTACCACCATTGCGTTTATGCCTGGCCATGGTGTGGGTATTAATGAGCATGCATTAGCCATAAGGCTTGATAACCAGGGACCCGTAGTTATTGTCGGCTGCTCACACCTGGGAATTGACTGTATCGTTAGGAAGGTTTATGACTTGTTTGGTGAGCTGTATTTAGTTATTGGTGGCTTTCATGGTCCTTCACGGCACCAGCTTGATGATGCCGCTAAACACTCAAGGTATGTCTGCCCAGCCCATTGCTCGGGAAGGGATGCTAGGCGGTATGTCGCTTCTAAGTACCCCGATAAATATTGTAATGTTAGAACAGGGACTACGTTAGAATTACCATTTAGTTAAGTAGCTGAGATTTCTTAAAAACAAGTGATTATGACTGATTGGGATGGTTAGTAGGGATGTAATACTTGATTATGTCAACAGGGTCAATGGGGAGCGGGTAATCAGGGGCAGGGTTAGGAGTAGGTCCAGGCCAGGTACTTGGCATAGCGTTGAGGTTAGGATTAGGAGGTCGAGGGATGGTTACATCTCGATAATTGGTAAGTGCGATTGTGAGGCATTCACGAGGGGGTGCATGGTTTGTTGGCACATCCTCCATCTAACCAATGTATTCATTAGAAATAGGCGTAAGACTACAGGTGAACTTGGTGTTTTTATAAATTAGTAACAGTAGATTAGTAATAGAAAGGTTTTTAACAGAGGCCGCAAAAATCGATGGTGTGGTGAGTCCACTAGCAATAATAGTCTTCATATACCTAATGAAGAATGCCTCACTAGTCATCATAAACGCGTCAATCACACAGGCAACACCACTAGTAAACATAACACTACCAGTAACGCCCCTAGGACCAGTAACCGTGCTAAATAGTTCGGGATACGCAATACCATATTACATAAGTAATAATGAGGTGATAATACCAATGCCAGGCCCTGGGAATATAACCATAGAGTACACACCATACATCGGGATACTAAGCAATGGAACCCTCCAATTGGTTGTATCGTCGAACTACGAAGTAAACCTACAGATGGCGAACGATGTGTTACCAACATCAATACCAAACAACATAGAGGGCTTCCAGAAAACAAACTCGGGTGTCACACTAACGCTGGCTCCTGGCAATTACGTAATTAACTTCATAACCACGGCCCAAACAACCCAACAGGCAATTAATCAAAGGAGCGCCACGATGATTAGGAAACCAACTTCTTCATACGTACTGCTATATTACACGGTATTGATTATCGCGGTCGTGGTTTTAGCAATCATAGCATTAATGATCATTAGGGAACGTAAGTAACTACTTAAAAAGGATCCCCGCTTAATAGATGCCTTAATGAGCATAAAACCACCACCATACACATACGACGAATTCCAGGTGGGTATGAAACTAAGATCGCAGGGATTAACTATAACGGAGACACACGTTGTGCAATTCGCTGGATTAACTGGAGACTACAACCCACTTCATATGGATGAGGTCTTTGCTAAAAACACCATTTTCGAAAGCAGGGTAGCCCACGGATTACTAACACTATCCCTAGCCACAGGATTATTCGCACCATTAGTTGCCGGCACAACAATAGCACTACTCGAAGTAAACGTAAAATTCCTAAAACCCGTAAAGATAGGGGATACGATATACGTGGATACCGAGGTAGTCGACAAGAAACCTAGCAATAAATACAACGGCGGTGTTATAACATTTAGACTCGAAGTAAAAAACCAGAGGGATGAGGTCGTAGCAGTTATAGACCAGAAATTACTAATAGCGAGAGGATTAGCCGTAAAGAATAACGTACTAAGACAGTGACGATGCGTAGCACTTTTAAACCAGCCACACACCATTTACATAGCCGGGTCGTCTAGCGGCCAAGGATGGCGGGCTCTGGACCCGTTGACCCCGGTTCGAATCCGGGCCCGGCTACCATCACTGGGGATGACCTTTGAGTCTTTTTGATGCCTCCCTGTAGATTGGGTCTAGGAATTCGTAGTCCTTAATTCTACTTAACTTCTCTAGGTTGGTAATTATGTTGTGTAGGACGCTTGAGGATATTGTGGAGCCCTCCTCATCCTCAAGGCACCTAAGCACCCTACCCCAGCTTTGATGAGAAGGCTGTTGAGAAGAACGAGTACAGCTCCCTCCTACCGTAATTCTCCTTAAGCATCCTACAGTCTATGAGTACTGAGTCAACATTAACCTCATTAAGAGCCACGAGGTCTTACCAATCCTCCTTATGCCAGTCAGTACAATGATCGGCCTACCCCTGCCCACAACATCTATGACTTCAGAAACTTCCCTAACCCTATCAAACAAGTCCTCCCACTGGCCTTAGGTCTCTCATCAAATAACACTTCTGCCCTAGAACAATTATTCTGCCCCAGAAATATAAACTAACCATTTCCAAGAATGACCTAGTATTGTTAATATTGACTCAAGGGGATACGTTGAGGTGCAGCCTTAATAGTTGCGCATTTGGCATTAACCGGGGTTATTGTATTGCATTACGTAGTTAAGCACATCATTGCCAATTAGACCCTTCTCATAGAGTAGTATGTAGCCGCTGTAGTTACCGCTAACCATTGCCATGTACCCGTAGTGTACGGGGTATTGGAGGGGTATTGGGTATGTCCAGTTGCTTGGTGTTAGGATTATTGGTGGTCTAGGTGTTTGGCTGAAGTTGAATGCTGTCAATAATCCTTCCAGGTCTGAATTGGCAACTATGGGCGTTAGGTATGGTAGGTGCCAGTTGTAGTCTATGAAGGCTAGTAGCGTATAGCCAGACATGCTGTAGTTATCGATCCACCCTTCCTTTGTGTATGGGGATATTATCAATAGGGGCACCCTCTCACCAAGCACGTTGTAGTTAGGTAAACCCAATTTGCTAAGATACCCATCCTCACATTTTGGGTTGATACCGTAATTATAGATTATGGGTGGTGGTACCTGGTCATAGAAGCCACCGCCCTCATCAAAGGTTATGAAGATCACGGTGCTATTCCAGTAGGGGCTGTTCATTATTGCATCTATGAAGTAGGCTAGATTGATTTGGCCCTGGGTTAGGTTGTATGGTGGATGTAGATCCAGGGCTGAGTGTTCATCATAGCCATTACCGCCGGTGAACATTAGGAAGGAGACGGCTGGTAGGTTGCCATCCTCAAGATCCTCCAGGAAAACGCTGGTGTTGAAGTAATGACCGCTGTACTCTTCTGAACCGGGTATTAGGGAGAGTGGGTATGGTGGCCTGGGTTGGCCTTGAACATAGCCGTAGTCGAAGTATGCCCACGACACATTATACCTAGTTAATTGATAGAGTATTGTTTCATTGAACGTCACGATGCACCCACTCCCAGAACCGAAGGCTGGGACTGGGTAACCCACTAGGTACGATATCCTATTAGGTGTTGTGGTAGCTAGGTCAGGAGAGAAGAAATTCTCAGCTAGGACGTACTCCTCAGCATAATCCCACAATAACGGTACTTGCTCATAGGATAAATAAACCATGGATTGACGCCCAGAACCCTTAACGAAATCATCCATGGCACCCCTATCCCAATCGATATGGTAATTCATATAGCCCTCCCAGGGATCTATTAGTATGACGGAGTTTGCGTAATATGGCTTGACTCCACTAATCGTAATGCTCAGATTAAGCCCAAGTGGCCTAGCCAGTGATAGTGTTATGTTGTTTATTATTGGTGGTACCCCGAAGGGATATGCTCCATATATGTTGTCGAAGGAGTGATTCTCCAGTATTATTATCACCACATGCCTTATTGGTGTGGCTGTGCTGTACTGCTGTGTCGCGACTTTAGTAATGGTCACGGTGTGTTTAGTGCGAATTAGGGTTAGGAATATTGATATGGTTATTATGGTCATAAGTATTATGATTACTAACCAAGGGAATCTACGCATATTAACCGCCCACCAGGTTCAGGTTATCGCCGAGGGATAACCCACCTTGCGATATTAACGGCACCTCAGCTAATTGGACCTGGACCAGGAACTTATTATGCTTAACTATGAAGGGTGCCGTGATGGAGACGCCACCACTGAGCACATAAATGGGTTGGTTTGTGGAATAAACAATATTGTCTAGGAATTCGTAGAAGCCGTTGATTATGTCCTGGCTAGGCCCAATAACTGTGTTGAACCCATTAAGCATGTTCACGTAATTACCCCTAATCTCGAGGAGGGGTAGGTTGTTGGGCACGTTAACTAGGCTCCACTCCCCACTCGATGCTCGCTTACTTAACTCATTATTTAATAACCTAACCCTAACAATTGAGGTGCTAGCCGACTCCGTGGTTATGTTAATCAAAGGCCCACCACCGTGATCCTCAACCCTGGAACCCTCTATTGTTAGTAGTAAATCACTCTGCGGCCTATTAACAGTAGATGCCTCTATTGTGAGTGGGTGAACCTCTGAGTTACTTATAGTCACCCTACCCACGGAGTCAGTTAGGCGTAGCACACCACCAAGCCTACTGCAGCATATTAAGGCATCGATGAATCCGTAATCCACGTAAATAGGCGTGTTAACAAACAACTGAGCCCCATAAGCCTGAACACCACCCCTCTCTGTGCCGAAGACTGTGTTTGTGACCATGAGCTTACTCTTACCGTCAGTATTACCGTAATTTATACCTACGCGGAAGCCTAGTATTTGGGTGTTAGTTATCTGAATAGTACCTGTTCCAGAACTTATGGCTATTCCACCTCCAGCTGTGCTTATGAAGTATGATTCATCGATCTCCGTGAATGTGACACCGTCACTGACTATTACGGTTGAACGCCCACTATTCGGGTTGGCCCCAAGGTACGTGAACCCCCTGACTCTAATACCATACGAGTTATTGAACCATATCCAACCTATGGGTGATGGCGGTGTGCCGGGTTTATTGGCTAGGCTTGTTGGATCCACCACCGTGATGTCCTCGAGGATAACCCCATTACCCACGGCACCACCCCCCGTGTAGTAGCCCCCGGTCACCATTGGCCCAACTGGGCCGCCCTCATTAATATCATTGACGAAGGTGAGGCTCCTAAACACGGGCGGTGGTGCCTGATCCGCTGTTGGTGCATTACCGGGTATCCCCACTGTGAATGCCCAGTCTTGGCCACCCTTCGGGTTATTGTAAAGGTGTATCCTAGTGGCTAGGCCCTCACCCTCAAGTATAACCTGAACCTGCCTCGTTCCGATGCCTACGTGTATTATCTGGCTTGGGTAGTAGTCACCCCGCCTAATGAATGCCTTACCACCTCCGGTGTTCAGCAGGTAGGCTATGGCCTCCTGGATACCGGCCGTCTTTGTGTAACCACCTAGTTCATTAACCCCCTCAACCGGATATACACCCAAATCACTCACAATTCTACCGCTGCTATCAACAATAACCTCACCATCAGCCGAAACAACCATAGGCCTGGACTCACCACCAGGGCCTGTTGGTTCCTGCACCATAACAGAATACCCCGGCAACGCCGCTTGAGCAATAATTCTCTCTCCAAGTCCATGCATTATGTCCATTGCTAATACCCCACCCAGGGCACCTAAACCAAGCGCACCCAAAAGCTTAAGCAAATCTCTCCTGTCAATGGCCATATTGCCCCTTCAGTTTTGTTTCCATTTAAATAAGTTAGATAATGCCTAATCATATGCTATGCCGTGGGAAATACCTTTATCCTAAATAATAAATGTTTATAATCGAAAATAAATATTCTAGCCGGAGAAATAACAGTGATGACCTAGTGCAAAAGTCTAACTCTATTAAACCCCATGAGGAATAGTACCGTGGCTGTCGTAATTACGGTAGTGAAGTAAATCGCTAAAAGTGCTGTTATGATCGACATGTTCGTTATCAACCCAAGCAATAATGCATTATTCAAGTACAATAGGAAGGAGTCGATGTAGGTATGTGCGGCGATGTTTATGGCTAGCCCCGTAAGCCCACGTTTATTAGCCTGCATGTACCTTAAGAACATTGATACACCTGGATGGAATAGGAATGAGACTAGTGGTTGAATGGCAATACCCACGTATTGCGCGTACAATAATATGTCTAGCAATCCATGATGGGTGAATGGAATTGATGACTCTATATATGAATACGCCAGTACACCAACTAGGCTATTTAGTATTCCCACTGCTATGTCTATTAGTGCGAAGCCGTAGCCTATGTACAGCGCTGAGGCTGGTTCCCTATCCTTAACGGCGAAGTACCTTGCTCCTTCCTGGCACACGCCAGCCATTAAGCCATAGTACAGTATGAGCCATGGTATGTAGGGCTTTAGTAAATTAAATACTAGGGCATTAATCTCTGTGATGTCCTTAACGCCTAGTATTAACGGCAGCTCCCTAATCAATATTACCAATCCTGGGATCTGCTGGAGCACATATTGAATAATGACAGCTAGTAGCATATAGCCCACGCCGATGAAGATCCAACCCCTACTACCTCTCCACAATGCTCTATTAAAGGTTACGTAGGCTACTATTGATGCGGCTACCCAGTAAACCACTGTAATAGCCAGTGTTGAGACTGCCGAGGCTGGGCTGACGATGCTGGGCATAATTTAGTCTCACTCCATTATCACACGGCTACCTCCCTGCTCAGGCTCTACCACGACTGCTGTGCCGTATGCTATTATCTCGTCCATGTACTCGCTTATTTCGTTCGAATCAAGCCTGAAGCTTATCACGGCATTTGCCCCAAGCTCCTTGGCGTGTTTAATCATCCTCTCTATAGCCTGCCTCCTAGCTTGTTCAGCCAATTCCGTGAACTCCTGAATCTCCCCACCAACCAGTGACCTGAGTCCAGCTAGAAACCTACCACCAAGCCCCCTCGACCTAACCGTGATGCCTAGTGCAACGCCAATTACCTTAACCACCCTGTAGCCTGGTATGTAGGGTGTCGTTACAACGATTACATCGCCCTCCCTAATGGCCATATTAATATCATCACCACGTTACCATTTTTAAATGTCTCTGTTTCTGCTGTTGGTAGGATGACTAATTGGCTGATTTTAGGAATGCCTTACTGATTAATGGTTCTGGTGTGCAGTACTTATTATTAATCTTCACAATCCATGAGGAGTCCATTAGTTGTCTTAGATAATTAGATAATTATGGATCCTTAAATCACTGATTTCGACCCCTCCCTGATCTGGAGAGTGCGCTTGATCTCACTCCACGTGGAGCACTTAGCCACAGCCTGCATTATGGCGTAGTACCTTCTTCTCGTGGTTAATTTGTCCAGGAGGAAATTACTGAACTTAGACTCCTTAAGTGCCACCTTAATTAACGAGGACTTGCCAGTCCTCCTAAAGCCAAGTACTAACGTTATTGGGGAGTATAAGCCCTCAAGTTCCTTAAGTTTATTCAATTCCTCCCCCCTATCAGACAAATCATTCCTATCCTCCTTAGGTAGTAAATCAAAAAGCACTACCACCCCCGGAAGTAACTTCTGCCCCCGGAAGCTTAAAACCTAATGTTGCCGTGAAGCATAGCAACTATGACTTAACCCCCAATCCTTGTCGAAACCGTAATGAGAAGCCTTCTATTAAGCTTCTCAAGCAAATATGGGTTAAGTAGGGGCTGACCTTCGCTACATGTAATACTGTTTATAAAATAAGGTATACCACTTAACCAATGAGTGAGTTCAGGTTTAAGCCCATAGGAATTGTTGAGGTTGGCTTCCCAAGGTCCAACGATCCTGAGAGGGGTCGCTATGGAAGTAGGTATGAGTTCGTTGGCGTTGTTAGGATTTACGATGAGTACGTCGATGGTTTATTAAACCTCGATGAGTATTCGCACATAATCCTGATCTACGTGTTTCACGAGACTAAGGAGACACGGTTAAGGGTTAAGCTAAGAGGCTTTGATAAGGAGGTCGGTATATTCGCCACAAGGTACCCCATTAGACCAAACCCAATTGGTTTGTCAATACTTGAACTCGTCAAGGTAGAACCACCCAGGCTCTGGCTTAGGGGTCTTGATGCTTGGACGGGTACTCCCGTGCTTGATATAAAGCCCTATGACTACTATGACGTTGTTAAGAGACCAAGGGTGCCTAGGGAGTTTGAGGAGGAGTGGTTAAGGAGTTACTCCGAGAAGGGATATGGTAAGTATGCGCCTTGGCTAGGTCCGTGCAAGGATACATAGCATATAAACTAGGAAGTATCCACGCACGATTGAGGTTCAAATGGCAAATAGCATAAAGGGTTGTATTTCTGAGAACTTGGTTAATGCATTTATTATTTTGCCAAAATTAGGAATTATAGAGCGATTATAGCCATAAATCATGTCGCATTTGTCATATGGATTTACTAAAATTATAATGATTTATTAGGTTATAGAATTGGAAATCCTTATAATCAAAGGTTTTATCATTTAAGTGTATGGTCAATGAAAATGATGAATTCGTACCCCACGCCATCCACACATGGTTTGGATATTTAAAGGTACGTGGTGTTATCGTAACTCGGGATGAGGGTGCTAAGTACGGTCAATATGCTAGGGATACCCAGGAACGCATTAAGAATGCCTTATCGACATACGGTTGGGTTTACTGCGTTGATTGTAGGAAACCACTATTTGATCTTAATGAAGCTCTTGAACATGCTAAACGTGGGCATTTACTGACTAATGAATTCATGAGGGATGAGGTGGCAGCCGAGGAAGTTCCTATGGTTAGTTAATGGCTTATTCAGTTAAAATGGAGTAGACGTCTGATATTTAAATTAACCTCATTAATCAGTCGTAGTGGCTGGTAATGAATGAGTTAAGGTATATACTTGGTGGTCCCCAGGGTGGTGGCTTAGAGACGCTCTCCGAGTTGCTTTCATGGGCGTACGCGCATGCTGGGTATGGTGTTATTTCCGATAGGGAGTACTTCTCGAATATAAAGGGTAGGCATAGTTACATACATGCCACGGTATCAGCTACGGAATTACCAAGGCACTTGACGTATCCCGTAGACGTAGTCGCTGCCATGGATGCGGAAACTGTGTTTACGCATTTTGATGATCTCAGGGATGGTGGATATATCATTTATAATAGTGATGATGATAACGTGAGCTTCACGAGCATACCAAGCATGGAGAGGGATTTGAGGGAGAGGTTGACGAGCGAATTTAAGGAGCTTGGGGTTGATGGTACTGTAAAATCCGTGGTTAAGTACCTCCAGTCGAATAGGAAGGTTAGAGCTGTTGGGCTCAGCTTTAAGGAGCTGCTAATGGAGATTGAGAAGCGTGAAGGTATCGTACCATCACAAGCCTCGAGATACATAAGTACCATACTTGCTGGAGCCGTGGCGGCAATAACCGGCATTAATGAGGAGGATCTCGATTATAGTCTTAAGAGGAGGTTCGTGAGGGAGGACTTGTATAGGCATAATAGGGCCATGGCCAACATAGTCATTGAGGCCGTGAAGGGGCAATTCGGCAGTGAATTGAAGCTTGATAAGTCTAGCGTAAAGGTGCCTGGTGTCCTTGTAGCCAGTGGTAATGATATAATAGCAATGGCTAAGACTGTGGCTGGCGTTAGGTTCCAGGCGTATTATCCAATAACGCCGGCAGCTGATGAAAGTTTTACTCTTGAGGAGTATGAGGCGCTGAGTGGTGAGGGTTCAATAGTGGTTTTCCAGACTGAGGATGAGTTAGCTGCCATAAACGCAGCAATAGGTGCGGCGTTAACTGGTGCCAGGAGTTCCGTAGCCACGAGCGGTCCCGGCTTTGACCTGATGGTTGAGGGGCTCGGTTGGGCTGGTCAGAACGAGGTACCTGTCGTAGTGACATACTACCAAAGGGGCGGACCCAGCACTGGGCAACCAACCAGGGGTGGGCAGAGTGACTTATTGTCATCGGTCTTTGCATCACACGGTGAGTATCCGAGGATTGTGCTTGCGTCTGGCGATCATGAGGAGACGTTCTATGATGCAATCGATGCGTTCAACTATGCCGAGACATACCAGGTACCTGTCATACATCTCGTGGATAAGTTCCTAGCAAACACCATAGCCACAATACCTTTACCCAACCTGGATGGTATTAGGATAGTCAGGGGAAATCTGGCACCAAAGGGTCTTAGTGGGTATAAGAGGTTTGATTTATCGTCCGTAATATCTCCGAGAGCATTTCTCGGGGATTATGTCATGTGGTACTCGGGTGATGAGCATGATGAGTATGGACACATTGATGAGGATCCCATTAATAGGATTAGGATGTTTGATAAGAGGATGAAGAAGCTCGATATGATTGAGAAGGAGATACCTGAGGAGAGGAGGTACTCATACTTCGGTTCGGAGAGGCCTGATATAGTGATGGTTGGTTGGGGTTTCGTTAAAGGTGCCGCTCTAAAGGCGATAGAGGAATTGAATGGCGAAGGCATCAAGGCATCTTACTATCACATAAGGATGTTTATACCATTCCCAAGGGAATCCATCACGAAGATCGCAAGAGAGGTTGGTGTAGATAAGCTCGTGGCCGTTGAACATAACTACCAGGCCCAAGCCTCAAGACTTGTTGCAATGAATACGGGAATCACCATAGGCAAGTCCGTTGTTAAGTACACTGGTAGACCAATTTATGTCCATGAGTTGGTCAATGCGATCAAAAATATCATGAGGGGGAGTGTTAGGGAGGTGATGAGCTATGGCGCGTAAGTTGACGATTAATGACTATAAGACTAATGTGTGGGTTGATTGGTGCCCAGGCTGTGGAAACTTTGGGATACTCTCAGCAATGTACCAGGCATTTGCCGATTTGCAGCTAGACCCAGAAAAGACCGTGGTTGTCTCAGGTATTGGTTGCAGCGGTAAGACAAGCCACTTCATCAATGTGTCCGGTGTACATACGTTACACGGTAGGTCATTACCCTACGCCGAGGGTATAAAGCTCGCGAACCCGGATTTAACAGTCGTGGTTAATGTCGGCGATGGCGATTTACTAGGAATTGGCGCAGCCCATTTCGTGGCCTTAGGTAGGAGGAATGTAGATTTGGTCGTTATAATGCATAATAATACAGTGTATGGCTTAACGAAGGGACAGGCAAGCCCGACACTTGCCAGGGGACTTCATCCTAAGGCCCTTCCGAAGCCTAACCTGCAGGATGCGGTTAATCCAATAGGCCTTGCCATAGCCTCTGGTTATACTTTCATAGCCAGGGGTTACGCGGCTAGGGTGCAGCATCTTAAGGAGTTAATCAAGAAGGCTATTCAGCATAAGGGTTCCGCCTTCATTGATGTCCTACAGCCCTGTGTAACCTATGACAACATACACACGTATGATTACTACAATAAGAGGGTTTATGATCTACAGGAGGAGGGTTGGGACCCAATTGTCAAGAGTCTGGAGGAGTTCCCGCAAAAGGCTGCGCAGGCCTTGATTAAGTCGTACGAGGGTGATGGTAGGATACCCATTGGCATATTCCTAGTAAATCCACATGTGCCAACCTTTGAGGAGAGGTATGCCCAGAGACTGCCGAATTACCTAAAGGTGCCGCCAGCCAAGGAGCCTATTGAGGTTGATGGTAAGACCGTGATAACAATGAGAAGGTTTAAGGAATTATTTGGTAAGTACATCATTGAGTTCAAGCAGTAAACCTGTCGGTCTTCCCATAAAAACAACACTCTACCCGCAATCTTTATAACAAACCTGTCTGCATTATTACTGATGTCGTTATATTACGATTTAGTCCCCACGGGAATACCAGGGCTTGACGAAGCCGTCGGTGGTGGTTTGATCAGGGGTAGGACGTACTTAATAAGCGGTGAGACAGGTACGGGCAAAACCCTTTTATCGCTATCCTTCCTCATCAATGGCATTTACAGGTATGGTGAGCCTGGAATATACGTGTCTGTCGACGAAACCTACGATCAATTAATGAACGGTGTTAAAAGGTTTGGTTGGGACCTGGAGGCCCTTAGGGAGCAGGGATACCTAGAAGTACTAATTCCCGAGATGGACATTATCGAGAAGATTAGGGAGAAGGACCCAATAACCGTCGCCAAGTCCCTGGTGTACACAATAGCCGACTACGCAAAATCCCTGGAGGCCCAGAGACTCGTCATCGACCCGATAGCACCGCTGGTCACGCTTGAGAAGGATGTCCAGGTGCTTAGGGAGTACATTAGGGCACTTGTTATGGGTATTGAGAGGGAGGTTGGCGTGACCACGATTATAACCACGGAAATACCCACGGGAGCCAGAATGATTTCTAGATATGGTGTTGAGGAGTTCCTAGCCGCTGGAGTTTTCGTAATGGGACTTGCGCAGACAACTGAGGGCGAATTTAAGCGCTACCTATTCATTAGGAAGATGAGGTGGCAGGCTGTACAACCCACGATACTCGAGGTTGAGATACAACCAAAGATTGGTGTTGTGGTTAAGGGACCATTAAAGGATGTGCATATACCATTTTATGCCTTGATGATTTAATCAATTCACCTTAATAAATAACCGCAAACAATCACCTATCACGCCTACCCTCTATAAACTCTATAAGCCATTGATACGCAATCTCTGGCGGTGCATGAACTGGCGGGTTCTTGAAGGCCCAGGCTGATAAACTAATCAGTGGACCACCGATTTCCCTATCCATTGCTAACTTCACTGTCCTGACTATGTCGATCATGACTCCAGTGTTGTTGAATGGGTCGTAAACCTCCAGGTCAACCCTAATCCTAATTGGCACGTTTGCGAAGCCCCTAGCCTCAATGAGCATGTGAGCAATCTTCCTACTACCCAGGAAGCCTATGTAGGCGACTGGCGATATGTATGCATCAAAATCCTCATCCTCAGCCATCCTCTTAACGGCCTCCGTCTTAGTCCTCTCCTTCTGACCCTTCCTATACATCAGGTTTAGGAAGTCTGGTGTACCGCCAACATTCAGTTGGTACGTACCCTCTATCCTAACGCCCCTAAGGGCTAATAGCCTAACCAGGGTCTTGTGCAATACTGTAGCACCAAGCTGGTTCTGGACATCATCACCAGCAAGGGGTAACCTAGCCTCCTCGAACCTTGACTGCCAAACCTTTGATGTGGCTATCACGGATGGCATTGCATTCACAAACGCAACCCTACTCCTAAGGGCGGCCTCAGCATACGCCTCACTGGCTCTCTGGGCACCAGTGGGTAAATAATTAACTAGAACATGGGCATTTGTGCTCTCTAACTCCCTAACCACATCCTCAATAGAGCCCTCAACAATGGGTATGAACGAACCCCTCAACTGCTCAGCAACACCATCAAGCAAAGGCCCTGCCTTAACAACAACACCGAGCTTACCAACATCAACAACCCTAAGTGCATTGTTTGGTGGCGCAAATATGGCCTCACCAAGGTCCTTACCAACCTTGCGCGAGTCAACATCGAAAGCTGCAACAACCTTAATGTCCTTAGCCTCATAGGGCCCAATTCGTTGAAAGGCTAACCCAATTGGATTTTGCTCCATCTCACAATACTTGAGCCCTTGCACAAATGCCGATGCTGTATTACCGACACCGGCTACTGCAACCCTAATACTCGATTTCATTGTTACGCAATATTAACAGCTATTAATAAACATTTCTACCGAAAGTGCGACTGCACAATTAAATTCCTGGATCGTTTAGAAATTGAAAATCTAAGCTAGTCATAAAACTGCGATTAAGCCTTATTATTCATCGACCCTTCATTAAGGCACCAAGTATTAGTAACACAATGCCTGCGATTCCTAATCCTAAGGCGATTAATACAGAAAGTACTAGAGGTGCTAATGAGCTGACGTTTACTGTACCGTAAGTATAGTATACGGTCACAACCTCGCTATAATTGTTCATTAGCCTCAACTCCCCAGAACTAACCTCTGGCGCGTAGATGATTACGTATTTACCATAAACGACCTTAGTCTCCAACGTACCAGGTCCTGGGGTAATTACCTGCAACGGTCTTCCAAGTGAATCGTTATATATGACCATTACTGCCGTGTACCCACTCACGTTAGTAATTGGTATTGAGACGCCGGGACCTACAGTCGTTATATGCGGTACCTCGGTTACGAGAGATTCCACACTACCAGTTATACCTGAACTTAAATATGTACCTACAAAGAATATGATTGCAGCAAGCACTATGAGCGAAACACCTATTATTAATAATCCCTTCCTCATCCTATCACGTGCACTACATAGGGAGGATGAGTTATTTAAAGCATACTCACGCGTTGTCTAGTAAGTATGTTCATTACCATCGAGGGTATTGATGGTTCCGGTAAATCCACAGTAATAACTAGGTTGCGAGATAGATTGATTAGCCATGGTTTTGCAGTTCATGTAACGTCTGAACCCAGTCAATCACCCATTGGTAGATTGATTAGGGATTGGCTTCTCAAACCAAACTCAGGTGTTGCCCATCCCTCCGTATTCGCACTACTCTTTGTTGCCGATAGGGTCCAGCACTATTATGGTGAGGTAAAGCCCATGCTCGATAGGGACTACCTAGTCATTAGCGAGAGGTACATGGAGTCAACATTAGCGTATCAGGGCGCCATGGGGTTACCCATGAGTTGGTTAATCGAGTTGCACAGGCCTGTACCAAGGCCCGACCTAACAATTATTCTTGATGTTCCGGTTGATGTGGCTGTAAATAGATTAAGAAGTAGGCGTGAGCTGGAGGTTTTTGAGATAAACAAGGACTTTCTAGAGAAGGTTAGGGAAATCCTATTGAGTAGGGCACGTGAGGTTGATTACCCAGTAATCAATGCCGATAGGAGTATTGGTGAGGTTGTTGATGACGTATTCGATATAATAATCAGGTACTTAAGGCGATAGTTTAAATATGCGTAATGCTGAGTATTTCCCATAATGTCAGTTAGGATGATAGATATAACTAGTAAGGAACCTGTCTATAGGGAGGCGGTGGCCAGGGGTTTCCTTAAGGTTGATGAGGATACGATGAGTGATTTAATCAATAACGGTGTTAGTGGTCTTGGTAATGCTGCATCAATAGCGAAGATTACGGCAATAAATGCCGTGAAAACCGCGTGGAGGTACATACCACTCCTCCACCCAATACCCATAACCTACGTGGAGGCTAGGGTTCATTATGAGAAGGATGGCATTGAAATGGCCGTACTAGCTAGGACAAGGGCACAGACCGGTGTTGAGATGGATGCCTTGTTTGGATTGTTCACGGGACTCCTGGCTGCCTGGAACACGATCAAGGGTTGCAGCAGGACATGCACTCCTGAGTGGGTCACCAATTTCATGGGTAAGAAGGTGCAAACCTGCGGCTCAAGCCGTGTTGACGGTATGTTCGATATAAGGGTTGTTAATAAGGTCAAGTCTGAGGATAGTGTTGGTCTTGGCATTGAGGATTTCGTGGACAATGCCAATGGACCACCAATCGTCACAATGTTCGATGTAACCACGGAACCCACGTACTACGGTGAAGCATCGGCTAAGGGATTCATAAGGCTTAGGGAGGAGACCGTGGAGCTCATTAGGCAGGGTAAGGTTGAGAAGGGTGATGTAATCACGGTTTCTAAGACGGCTGCAATAGTGGCTGCCAAGAAGGCATGGGAGATATTACCCCTCGTGCATCTAAACTACCTGACATACGTCAATGTGGATGCTAGAGTTATTGAGGATGGCGTCGAAATCGCTGTCGACACGCGCAATGTGTCTAATACGGGTTCAGCCATGGAGGCTGTGTTCGCCACGGGTGTGGCATTACTGACTGTTTGGGATATGGTTAAGAAATATGAGAAGGATGAGAAGGGTCAATACCCCCATACCGTGATTAGGGAGATTAAGGTGTTGAAGGCTTTGAAAACTCCAGCTGTTTAATGTTAATTATAAACCTCCTTAATTACCCGTTCAACTTCTTCAATATCCTTCACGGTATCAACGGACTTCCAATAAACATCCCTATAAACAATGCCCTTAATCCTCCTCTCATTGGCAAGCTTTGGGAACGCGGTCACCTCAATATCACCCTTATCGGGTAAGTACCTAAACACCTCCTTTGTGAACGCGTAGACGCCAGCATTAATTAGATAATCGAGCAATGGCTTTTCCCTAAACTCGGTTATGAAGCCATTATGATCAACATGCACTATGCCGTAGGGGCTCCTCATGGGGACCAGGGCTATTGTGGCTGTGATCTCTTCATTCAATTCATCTATTAACGGCTTTATAGATAGGTTGGTGATTATGTCACCGTTGAGTACGATGAATACCTCATCCTCAAGGAACTTCATGGCGTTCTTGATGGCACCACCCGTACCGAGGGGCTCCTCCTCAACGCTATAGAAAAGCCTAACACCAAACCTGGAACCATCACCCATAACCTCGAAGACCTTAGTCCTCAAGTAACCCACGGCAAGCACTATATCCTTAATGCCCTGCTTACTCAACCACTCAATCTGCCACTGGAGAATTGGTTTACCACCAACTTCCACCAGGGGTTTTGGCCTATCCAACGTCAGGGGTGCAAGCCTTTTTCCAAACCCACCGGCTAGTATTAGTGCCCTTACCATGTATACCGAATAGGTATTATTAGGTTAATTAACTTTAACCTCATCAAGGTATGCACACCCTATAGCTGGTTACAAAGGTGAAGCTACATGAATTATCTCTTCATAAACTCTAATTTGAAGTTAAATTTATTAACTTAAACCTTAGGTTTATGAAGTTATGATCGAGAGGGCAATGGAATTGTTAAGGCAGGGTAAGATCATATTCATTCATGACTCAGACGATAGGGAGAACGAGGTTGATGCCGTGATAAGGGCTGATTACGTAACACCATCAGTAATAACCTGGATGAGGCACAGGGCCGGTGGTCTTATATGCTTCGTTACTGAGGACTCGATAGGTAGACAGTTGGGGCTTCAATTCATGAGTGAAATGCTTCGTAATGTGGGCTTTGATGGCCTCGTTAAAAGACCTAGTTATGGAGATGATCCGGCGTTCTCCATATACGTAAATCATGTTAAGACAAGGACGGGGATTAGAGATGGGGATAGGGCTATGACGATAACGAGGCTCGCGGAAATAGTAAAGATAGTAATGGATGGAAAAGTTAACGAGGCAAGGAAGGTATTTTATGAGGAGTTTTACGCACCAGGTCACGTACCAATACTACTCGGTAGAGTCGGACGTAGGTTTGGGCACACGGAGCTTTCGTTAATATTAGCTAAATTATCTAATGTACCACCATCCCTCGTCATAGTCGAGATGCTGAGCGATGATGGTGGAGCAATGGCTAAAGGTGATGTTGAGAATATAGCTAAATCACTTGGTACCGTGGTTGTGGATGGTGATGAAATAATAATGAGGGCCAAGGTAAAGGGTATAATTAATAGTACACCTTAATTTTATACCTAAGGAAGTCTAACATAATGTATTTTTCCCGTATTACTATCGTCCCCAACGGCTTGATATTGTTTAACCTCGCCTTTTCATAATTATCGTATTATTTGACATTTATTAAGAAATGATGCTAAGTTTAGCGTATTGATACCGATATATTTGTCCGTTGCATTTCCAAGCGATGTTTTTAAATACTCCCGAATTATGAGCTTTATTGACCAATATGGTCTCGCTAGAGGATCTGGCTAGGAGGGAATATGAGGTAGAGGGTAGGAGGTTGAAGCCTACGAAGGTTTGGAAGGTGCAGCCTAAGGGTAGGAAGGGTTTTGTGATGGCGTTGTTCAAGACGCC
>Ga0081529_128154_pt1 | contig 19525 bp, 35 predicted proteins | sample EchGeymetagenome_FD_71012 | JGI IMG/M metagenome (GOLD analysis project Ga0081529, IMG submission 71012) | Ferrous microbial mat and aquatic microbial communities from Echinus Geyser, Yellowstone National Park, USA - transect B T=78-80 C v2... ...
GTAAGTTTATCGGATTAGTTTGTGGTTTAGGTATTACATTATCAAGAAAGCTACTAAATATTGTTGCAAGTGCATAACTTCCAAATGTACCTATTATAGCTCTAAATAATCCTTTAATTGTAGGTTCTTTCCAAAAGTTATTCATAACTTTCCACATTCCAAATATTGTTAAGTCAGCCTGTATCTTTAGAATAAGCTTGTTTCTTAGCCCTACAATAAAGTCAGTAAACCAAGTATTGATATTTGCTAATTGACCAGTAAATGCACCTACAATTACATTATATACAGTATTAAATGCATTGTAAATTGCATTAGCAATAGTTTCCATAATATTTACAATATTGTGTGCAACAGTAAGTAGACCGTTGTAGAACCATGTACCAACACCTATTATACCATTAGCAAGAAATTGTAAACCATTCCAAATAAGATTTCCAGCTGTAGTTAAGAAGTTCCAAATTGCACTACCTATATATTTAATTCCATCAACAAAACCACTAAAACCAGTTGAGAAGAAATCACCTATTGATGTAAATGCATATTGCAGTTCATTAACAAATCCTGAGAATATTGATGATATACCACTAGCAATTGATTGTCCAAATGCTACTATACCATCTCTTATTATGCCAAAGGCAATTGATAAATAATAGCCAATAGATTGACCTATACCCCAGAAGAAGTTACCAATTGTTGATGCTAGTATCATAAAGGGTTTAAATAGGAAGTCAGTAAAGAAGCTTGAGAATGCACTTTGTATACTGCTAAGCGTATTACTAATATTATTTATTATATCACTAATATCAGGTGGGCTAAGTGTTATTAATTGTGAACCTGATTGTACTGTTATTTGTGGACTGCTCATTATGGTAGAATTCTAATCTTTACAACTAATTTACCTTCATGTAGTTCAAGAACAATCGATGATGAAACTCTAGGGTCTTGTTTATCAAGCCATAAGCTTTTTAATTGTTCAGTTGTAATTTCAAGAACTAAGTCTTTACCTTCAAGTTTTGGTTGAATACCATATTTAAGTAAATCACTAAATATACCCGGTGGTGTGATGCTCATGCTACTAATATTACGAAATTAGTTATTAATAACATTGTAGCAAGTGGATGTTTGCCCATAAATGTAAGCATTCTTGATGATATGTTTAAAGCAAACATAACAAGCGCTCTTAATATTCCAAGCAGTTGAGCAAATATAGTACCAAGTAGACTTTGAGCTTCTCTTTCAACCATACCAGCTTCTGAATCAATTGGAAATGGCATAATATACAAATAAAATTCTTAAAATATAAATTTTATGATAAAAGTGTAAGTAAAATGCTAATAAATACTGAAATAAGTGTAGCGACCAAATTCTCAGCTACTGAAAGTTGTGTGGTAATCATGTTATTTAGTGTGAATGGTAAGCTATATACTACATTAATTGTTTGATTAAATGTAGGTACTGTAAATGTTATAGGTATTGATAAAGCTTTAGTTATTTCATTTAAGTATTGTGGGAAATCTTTTAATGCATTAAGGATAATATTTCCTGCATCAATTACACTTATTGGTGATAGTGTCTGTATTAGAACAGCTGTTAAAGTAATACTACTATCATAAAGGTATGGTATAACTGTTGGTGGTATGTAAAGTAAATAATCAGTACCAAATAATGGGCCAATACCTGATGTATGATATGGCTGTATAAGTGAACTTGTTGATGTTATTGTGTATAACAAATTTACTGTATCAATTATTGGTACAGGCAACTTAACAAACATTGAATATACAGGGGCAGTAATCTGGTCAAGCAAAAAGTAATTAGCTATAGTACCAAATACTTCGATAATATTTAGTGTGAAGTTAAGATAACTTATTGTACTAATAATTTCTTGTGGATATAGTAATCTAGCAATTACAATTATAACAAAGTATGTTGGTGAATTTAATAGGTCAGTAAGCAAATTAATAGCTGTAGTTCTAAGTTGTTCAAGTATTTGCAACAGTCCAGAAGCATAAAGTATAGGTTGGAATTGCTCTTGTAAAGTTAGAGTTAATAGCGATAAGCTTATTTGTAATGTTCCAAGTATCGGATTTACTATTATATCTGTTATTGGTGCAATTGAAATTACAAGTTTGGATTGTTCAAGAATTTGTAGTAGTCCAGAAGCATATAATATAGGTTGGAATTGTTCTTGTAAACTAAGAATTGGCAGTGTTAAACTTACTAATTGTCCAAGTATTGGGCTTGTAATTATATCTTTAAGAACATTAGTTGAAATGTAGTTAAATTGTTCTTGTAATTGAAGAATTAGTGGTTGTAAAGTTACTCCTGTAATTAGTAATTCAGCTGATTTAACTGTTATTGGTGCAAGTGTAACTAGATATGCAAGCTGTTCAAGTGCATTTAATAGCTTTGCTGACTGTTGAACTGTTAAGTTAACTAATTCTAATTCACTAAGCGTTATAGTGCTTAATTGAACAGTTAGTTGTGTACTAGTATTACATGGTTTATCAACTATATTTGCTCCACAACTATGACAACTATGACATGTATGAGCTATGCATCCATGACATGTGTGACATGTATGCGGTACACAGCCATGGCAACTATGACATGAATGCGCTACACACTGATGACATGAATGACATGAATGTGCTACACACTTATGACAACTAAAGCATGAATGTGGTATACAGCCATGACATGAATGACATGCATGTGAACATAAATGACAACTATGACATGTATGAGCTACACATTTATGACAACTATGACATGAATGTGCTACACAACCGTGACATGTATGACACCCATGTGTACATGAAAAGCAGCCATACTTAATACATGCATGTCTTGAACATAAATGACAACTATGACATGAGTGTGCTACGCAGCTATGACAACTATGACATGAATGTGCTATACAACCGTGACACGTATGACATGAATGAGAACAAGTATGTGATAATGGTTTACATCCAAAGGCTACGCAGCTATGACATGAATGACATGAATGTGCTATGCATCCATGACATGTGTGACATGAGTGTGCTACGCAACCATGACATGAATGACATGAGTGAGCTACACACTGGTAACAACTATGACATGTATGTGCTACACATTGATGACATGAATGGCAAATATGACATACATGAGCATCTATAGAACAGTAATGAAAAGTATTTTTGTAGTTGCTTGAAGTACTATATACCATGTAGTCATTCTATGTATACCTTATCAGCAACTAAACGATTGTCTTCTAGTCTTGGTTCAGGTGGTTCAATTCTAATTTTCTTATTTTTAAAAATGTACTTACTTCCATCAACAGCATCATATGGAACATTGTACTGTATCCAGCCAGTATAAATCGTTGTTAAACCATTATAAAGCTTTATTGGTTCACCATCCTTATATAGTGTAATTGATTTTTCAACATTTTCAGATTCTAAGTTCTCTACAACAATTGTATCATAGTCACTCTTAACTTCTGATACCGATGTATCTTCGACAATTATTTCAACATCCTTAAACTTTACTATAACTTTCATCTTATTATATACTTATCAACATAATCCTTTATAATCTTGTTGAACTTAACCTCAGGTTCATGATAACCATTTATGTAAACTTCCTGTTTATCTACAGTAAAATCGCTATCATTAAATATAAAGTATTTACTTGTATTTACAATGACGATTCCATGATATCTTGACCACTTTGCTGGTCTTTTTAATTCATCGTATATATATTGAACAATTTCCTTATCATCAATAAGACTAGCTATCATTTGTCCAAATTTTCTACTACCTTCACATTTCATACTACATGGCATATATGTAATTAGTCTAATTCCACAGTATCTTAAAAATGGATTACATTCAGGATATCCATCAGCTTTCTTAACTATTAGGTTGCCAAATCTAAGTTTGTTAGTATTAATTGTTTCAAGGTCATTCATATGCCATACTAAATCATAGTGTGTATAACAACATTCTCTATTAGTATTCCAATATTCACAGAACCAATTAATGCAACATTCAGGATAGCCAAGTATTTCACCAAAATATTTATGATATTCATTACCACCAGTTTGATATAATTTCCTTAAATATTGTTCATCAAGTTGCTTATTTGTCATTACAAAATGAACATTAGCGTCAGGTGTAGGTTTATTTAGTATGTCATGTTTATGTGCAAATCCACTATAAGGTTTAACGTATGCTATAATGTAAAAATATAAATTGCTATAATTACGCTTTAGTTCATTGAATTGATTAATTGGTACAGAACCTACATATGCTGTTCTATAACCATTAACAACACTGTTTAATTCAGCTTGATAAAGCTCTTTCTGAACTCTATATATTTTATCACGTTCATTATAACCATGAACAAAGTTTAAGCTACTGAATTTAACTTCTTGGAAAGTAAACATACTTTAACACGCATTGGTTCATTTCTTGCATATTCAACAGACTTAAATTCATTACGTTCATTAAGTCTTACAATATTTTTAACTAGACTATAGTTTTCATTAGAATCAGATATAAGATACTTGAATCTCCTTTCTTGTTCAGCAATAGGTAAGTCAGGAAATGTTCTAATACTTGGAAATTCATTCTTAATCCTATTTTCTAAATATTGATATAATGCATATATCCACTTGCACATTCTTGTTCTATTTCTAATATCACCTTCGTATCCATCAGCTTCACATCCACCTTGACATAAGTAAAAGTATCTACACCCCTTACACCCACCATATTCAATTGGTATTTGTTTTAATATACTTGGTCTCCATGGTTGAGGATTATGTGTTAAGTCATTCTGAAGTGCAGTTTTAAATTTGCTACTTAATTTTGGACATACAGTATATTCACCTTGACCATTTACAAATGTAGCTCCAGTAGTATTAGTTGCATCACATTGACTAGCATGCCAGCATGAATGCAAACTTATACCAAGTATTGCATTTTGCATATCACGAATTGGTTCCCAATGCATACCATTATCAAGACATACTTGAGCAATTTTTAGATAAACATCAACATATCTATCTTCACTTAATTCAAGCCATTTAAGTCCTTCCATATCTTCATGTACAGGATTAAATCTTACATTTAACCATTTCCTTTCTAAATAAAACTTTAGTAATCGATTAAGTCTTAAGTCATCACCAGCATTAAATCTATTAAGAACAGTTATTGTACCAACACTAATACCTTCAGCATGTAATCTATCAATCCAATATATTGTTTTTTGTGTAAATTCTTTTTGCATCTTAGGGTTAAATATCCATCCACGTCCTCTATTTAAATCAAGCTCAATTGTTTCAGTACCACAATTTGGACATTTATCATCAGAATCAATTAAGCATTTTGGACATGTCTTAACCCAAGGCCCATCAAAACTAATACCGACACTAAAGTTGAATGCTTTAAATAGTTTAATATGTTCATCACTCATATTATATGTACTTGTCTGAATACCAAAATTAGTACAGCCTTTTTCCCTTAACTTATTGCATATTTCCCATAAATCATTAATAGGAATTAGTAATGGTTCACCACCATGAAATACAGCTTGTTTATTATTCCTTTTCTTTGATAACTTTTCCCAGCTATCAATCATTAAGTCAATATCATACTCAACTTTACGCATTAAATTAGGATTAATGTTCCAGCTAGCTTGCCAATAACAATATGTACATCCTACAGGACAACTATACGTTGGTACTATTTCTATGGTCATTTCTACCTTTTATTATGCATGCAAAATTAGTTACAATGACTTGGTCAATATCATTCCTATCTGCATGAAATCGAATTTTTGGATATACACCAACAGTTTTATGGTTTAAGTTTTCTACAATAATAAATTTATTGTTTATTACATGTATTTTATTATTTGATTCATCATAGAATTCAACAAAACCAAGACCATTACCTAAGTGGTAAGCATATCGTATAAATGAAAATTTATCAGGAACTTTATCATTACTATTTAATTCTTTAAATTCAATTATAATGTTGTCATTGTCATCAACGTATACTTGTTTTACGTATTGAGAAAATATAACTTCTCTTATATGCCAAAATTTACCTGCCCTATCTTCATCAGACCATTGATATTGAAATCCATGTCCATTCTTAATAATAATGTTTTTACCAAATTGTACACCCATGTTTTCATTTCTTGGGCCGAAGTAATCAATAAACCATAATCTCTTCTGTGTATCGAAACCCAAAAATGCATAATCCCAGAGCATTAACTAACTGTTATTTGTACTTGCCAATTAATTGTTATACTATTACCATTTGCAACAGCTTGTACTGCTGAAAATAAATCTCTTAACCAGCACCATGTAAGATTAGTTGTACCTTGTTGTTGTCTAACATATATACCAGCTTCAGCTACATTTATAGTTGCACCACTGTTATTTGTCATTGTTCTTGATAATGGTATTGATATAGTACTACCGCTAATTGATAAGCTACTAACTGACATAGCTCCATACTGCATTTGTCCTGAACCTGTACCATTTGAAATTATACTAGCCAGCGCATATGTTGATGTACTGTTTGCTGTAGTACCTGTACCAATTACAATACCATATGTTGAATCACTTGCACCAGCATTAACACTTGCCCATATATTTAGTGGTGTAGTACTACCACTATCTGTTTGCCAGAATGATTGACCTGTGTTTGTAACATCAGGTATTGTTACATTACTACCATTAAGCATACCATACATTGCTTGTATAAATGCATTTAAAAAGCTATGTGACCTTTGGTATAACTTTGTTAATTGTCTATCTTGACTATGTACTTCAGCTTTCATCCATACAACCACTATTGGGTGTATTGGAAGTTCAATATAACCAATAGTACCATATTCGTATGAATGAGTACAATCAAGATATAATCTTCGCTTAATTATACCATCCTCATAGTACTCATATAATGACCAGCCAAATTCAAGTTTTTTACAAATAGGACAGTAGTAGTACCTATTTAGTATTTGTTGTATGGTACTATCATCAGTAAATTCAGTTAGACTTAGTACTTGTGGCTTAATTAGATTTAATTCAATTATGTCTATTATTTCTTTTCTTATTTCAAGACTATACGTAGCAGATAATTTGAGACTCATTTTAACTAATTGTTATTTGAATAGTATATGTTACAGATAAACTTGAACCATTTGCAATTGCCTGAGTACTAGCTAGTACATCTCTGGCTAAGTCAAAGTAATTAGTAATAGTTGTTGGTGTAGTACCAGCTGTTTGATATGAATTCTTTGCATAAATACCAATCTCATTTACATTTATAGTTCCACCACTACTATTTGTAAATGAACGTGATAAGTTAAATGAAATTGTATTACCACTAGCTGTAGGTGAAGATATTGACATAGCTCCATATTGCATTTGTCCAGCACCTGTACCATTAGCTATTTGTGATGCCAATGAATATGTTGATGTACTATTTGCTGTAGTACCTGTACCAATTACAATACCATATGTTGATACACCTGAACCAGCACCAAATCCAGCAGTCATAACATTAAGTATAACTGATGTAGTACCACTTACTTCTTCAAATTCAGGTGTTTGAGCTGTACCTCCTGTTGTTGTTAATGAACCATTTGTTATATTTGCCATTGCTAATTGCAATAAACCAATAAATTGCTGTAAAAAGCTGTGTGATTTTTGATATAATTTCCTTATTAATCTATTCTTTTCATCATACACTTCAAGCTTTACCCATGCTTGTACTGACGGTCTATACTTAATATCAATATAGCCAGCTTTTTCATACCAGTTATATGCATGTCTGCATTCAAGATACATTATTCTTGATACTGTACCATTATCATTTAGTATTTCTTCAACAGCAAAACCTTGTTTAATTGAATTACATAATGGGCAAAAATAGAAATAGTTTAGTAAGTCTTGCAATTCACTATCAGGTGTAAAGTTATATCTTCTCAATAATGGGAATGCTCTTATTTCTTTGCTAAGTTTTTCAATAATTAAGTCCATAAATAATTTTAATAAGACAGATTATTTAAATTTATATTATGGAACTTAGTAAAGAGCTAGTTGAGATATTAAAGGAAACAATATTTAAATATCCAAATGTAATTGGTTTTAGTCATCACTATCGCAATAGAATAAAGAATAATAAGGTAATTGAAAATACACAAGTAATTAGAATATATGTAAAGAAAAAGATTCCTGAGTATCAGCTTAAACCAAACCATATAATTCCTAAAACAATACATGGTATTGAAACGGATATAGTTGAAATTGGTGAGGTTAAAGCACAGTCAACTACACAATACTATAGACCATTAAAATTTGGTACTAGCGTTGGACACTATGATATTACAGCAGGAACATTAAGTATTCCATTTAAAGATAATAATGGCAATATTTATTTAAGTAGTAATGCACATGTATTAACACCTGACCCTAGCTTAACAACATTTAATGAAAAGAGAATACTACAACCCGGGCCATATGATATAGTTGGTAATAAGAATGACCCTAAATATTTATGTGGTTATTATTATTATCATAAGGTATTATACCCAATTAGCGGTTTAAGTTCAAACTGTCTAGTAGGAAAGCTATTTACTGGTACTTATAATTTGTTTGCAAAGTTGCTTAAACGTAAAACTAGACTTTATGCATATGTACCACCTATGGAAAATACTATTGACTTTGCACTGTTTAAACCAATTGTACCATATGATGACTTTTTAGATTTTAATCCTGATGGAAATAAGTTTATTGGTTTACTATTTGCTGGAAGTGAATTATCAACGATTATCTGTAAGGTTAAGTATATGGTTGAACTAGGATTTACACCATTACATGATTATGGTGAAGCTAAATTAGGTGACTTTGTACAAAAAATGGGTAGAACAACACAAGTTACCAAAGGACAAATAACGGATGAAAGTGCTACAGTAGTTGTAAATTATGATACATATAATGTTGAATTTACTGACGTATATGTTGCTACAGCTATGAGTGAACCAGGTGATAGTGGTAGTAGTGTATTCTTAGCTAATTAGCTTTTTGTTTACTTTTTTCTGTTTTAATTGTAATTGTAGTTTTTCTACCAACAAAATAGCCTAATATTAATGTTAATATGCTGTATAGTATTGTACCATCTTTTCCAACTGTTATAAAGTATATGGATACTATGACTGTTATCGCTACAAGAACTGTTATATCAAGTGCTGTTTGTGAATCTAGTTGCATAATTATAATGTTTTAAGAATGTTATATAAATCTTAACGAAAATATTGCTTAAATTTGCTATACGTATTATTTATACTGTATTTCTTAGCAAATTCAATACCCTTTAGACTTAAACTATAATATTCATTATCACTTAAGCTTATTGCCTTATTCATTGCAGTGATTAAACTATCTACATTATATTCAAAATGTTCAATATTTTCCCAATTAAAGGGTTCATAAAACTTTTTATCTGTAAGCTCATAGTAAATTACTAAATCATCAGGATATAATTCAGTAAATACAGGTAATTTAGGCAGTATTACAATATTACCCATAGCCATAGCCTCTAGTGGTGTTATACCAAAACCTTCACTATCACTAAGATTTACGTAAAAGTTGATTTCTCTGTAAAAGTTAATTATTGATTCGTATGGTAAATTATAATTGCTGTATACTACTTTAGGAAATAGTTTTGCATAAGGATTCTGGTAATTAGTAATTATTCTGAAGTCTTTATCCTTTATATAATTATAAAACTTTGGATAAAGATAATCTGGATATTTACGCTTTTGATAACTACTTATATAACCAAAGACTAAACCTTTGCTTTTAGCATGACCAAAGTATGAAACACCATGTGGTATTACATCAGTAATATTAATATCTACTGAATTAAACTTTTGCTTTACATAATTGCTTGGTGTAATTATATTGGCTTTAATATTTTTTAACCAGCTAACTTGATTAATGTTTAGTATACCTTCACATGTTAAGTATAAAGTTATTGTTTTTACTTTTGAGTTATTAGCAATACTATCATATAACCACTTAGCATGACCATCAGGATTACCTACAATTATAACATTACCTTCTATTTGGTAAGGATAAAAATTACCTAGTATAAGCTTACCGTTTAATGTCTTTGCAACATCACTAGCAACTTTAACAATACTAAAAGGGCTAGTACATAGTATGTTTATACTACTCATGATAGCTTAGCAACAAAGTATATTATTTCATGGTCTTGACTTACTATTACATTATTGAAACCATACTTCTTGAATAATCTTACTATAAATTCTTTAGTAAATAGATGTAAATGTTCAGAATCTTGATATATTGCATTTGTAACGTTATCAGTAGGTATTCCTATTGTTGAACCTAATATAACACCATCAATTGTTATACAATATTTACATAATTCTAATAATTTGCCATAACATTCAGTATGCTCAAGTGCATCAAATAATAATATTACATTATATATATTTCTGCCAAGTTCTTCAGCTAGTAATTTTATATCTGTATCACATGTTATTTTAATTTTATGTGTAGTAATGTCTTTACAATCTACCTCCTTATCAATCGCTACAATTAATTTAACAGGATATATTTCGCTTATCCATTTACTATATTCACAATTACCACTAAAAATATCAAGTATTCTTAAATGCTCAGCTGGTATGTGTGTTCTTATTAATCTAAGTTTACGTTCATCCAGTACCATAATTAAATTTTAAATTAGTGAGGATTAAAATATTTATTATCTTAGCCTTATTAACAACTTATATGGAAGATGAATTTGCAGGTTATCCAGTTGATGATGAATATTGGCAAACAATAGATGCACTAGTAACATTAGTAACAATGCTTAAATTGGTTGATAATGATGCTGATGCAATAGAGACGTTTAAGATATGGTTAGATGATTGGGGGAAAAGATTTATATCAAAAGATAGAATAAGAGTAAATTATACTAAAGTAGCAGTATTATCCAAAAAGCGTATAGTCGGTTATATATTAATTAGGTTTATATTTCCATATAAAAGTACAATAAAGAAAGTTGCTATTATTGGTATACCAACCTCAGTTGGTAAAGCTATGTACTTTGTATCTAAACCAATATAATGAAAGTTTAAATAGCATCTTTACTATTTAATTTTTATGGATAAAGAAATAGCCGAAGCAATTGAAGACCTTACAGGTAAAACAGTTACGTATAAATCCAGTGAAGATAAATATGGCGATAAACCTGTAATACGACATGAATTTGAATTACCACTAGAACTTAACTACTTATTTTATATACACCAAGGTAAGTTTTATCTTGCTATGGCAGTTCCACCTAAAGAAGATGTAATAGAATTTAACATTACATTTAAATATGATTTAATTGACTATCTCAGAGGTGCATTAACTAATAATCCATTACCTAATACAAAAATTATAAGTGTGCCAATAAGCGCAGCTAACTTTTCTGTATTTGTTGACCCTGGTGATTTACAATTCTATGTTCATGAACTTGCACTAGTAGGCTTAACTAGATATCCTATTAAATCTGTAAAGCTAGTACTATTTGAAGGTAAGAATGATACAGCTGAAAGTTTCTATATAACCATCATGTATAAGACAATATAAAGTCAAGTATCCTAAAAAAATAAAACAATTTTTTTAAATCCTTACTTTTTTTCTTATTCTAAGGTTAAGGTAAGATTAGAATAATCTTGGTATGATTAACTTTATATAACCTGTATCCCCATACTATATTATATGGATACTAATAGTGAAAATATACCTGAACAAAATGTAAGTAATACTACAAGTGAACAACAAGTAATACCTGAAAATACTGAAGAAATAACTGAACCAATACTTACTAAAGAAGAAGAATTAATGATAGAAAAACAGGAGTGGGGTCGATTATATGGTGCTATTAAACGTAGCTTAAGTAAGGATGATGTTCAACTTTTAGAAAATCGTTTAAAAACACTTAATTTAACACCAAAAGAATACATATTAAAATTAGTTAATGATGATTTACATCCTCCACCAATGTCCTTACAACAAATTGCTGATGCACTAGACCAAGCAATACAAATTAAACAAAAGCTTGATGAGGTCAATAAAGTATTAGGTATAAGACCATATATAGATAAAGAACTTCTAGAAGACCTTACTAAGGAAGAAAAGAAAGAAAGTCCATTTGGTGATTTAATGTCTGAAATAATGCCACTAATACGTGAACAAATAAAAGAAACTGTGAAAGCACAAGTTCAAAAACAACTTAAGTCAAAGAAAAAGTCTAAGGATAAAGTTTAAATAGAATTTATAGTATTATTACCATATGGCAGAAGACTACGCACAAAAGTGGCTTGAGAAATTAAAGAGTATCGGTAAGTATGAACAAGATAAGTATATCCAAAATGTTGCACCATACGTTGAAGGTAATAAAGCATTGAAAATAGTATACTCAGCAACTAAAGGTGAGAGAATAGGTAATGCCGCATGGACATACTGGTACAATCTTGCTAAGAGATTCTTTAGAAGGTCTGGATTAAAATACACGTAGGTGTAAAACATGTCAACTCCCACATTTGACTTTAGTGGTTTGGTATCTGGTCTAAGTTCAGCATTCCAAGTTGTACTAAACCTTATAGTATCCATATTGCCATTCCTTATAATTGTTGGTGTAGTAGTAGGACTTATAACAGTAGTTACTAGAAAGTTAACAGGTATTGCTGGTGAAATAACAGGTAGTGCTGAAGTATTTTAAGGTGTAAAACATGTCAACTCCCACATTTGACTTTAGTGGTTTGGTATATGGTCTAAGTTCAGCATTCCAAACAGTCCTAAATCTTATAGTATCCATATTACCATTCCTTATAATTGTCGGTGTAACAGTAGGACTTATAACAGTAGTTACTAGAAAATTAGCAGGTATTGCTGGCGAAATAACAGGTAGTGCTGAAGTATTCTAGGTAGCTAGATAAATTATATATATTTTTTTTTCTATTCTTTTTTTATGGTTACAGTTGAACAATACATAGAAGATATTATAAAAAAACTTGGTTTTCAACCACTTGAACTTATTTCACAAGCACGTTTATTAAAAGACCAACTTGAAAATCTAAAGAAAGAATTTCGTGGTACAAATTATAAAATACTTAGTGATGGTGTCATAATACAGACTAAGCTGTCTAATCTTGAAACCATTGATTCAGTATTCAGAAAATTTGCTAGTGCATTTAACATTCGAATATATGGTAGTTATGCTGTAGCAAAGAATGATATTGTTATACTTGGTTATGTCTTAAAGAAGCATGACTGACATAAAAGAATTTTTAATAAAAAAGATTTATGAAGGAGAGACTGATGGAAAAAATTGGTATGTACACTTTACGGTAAGAGATATAATTTATGTTTTAAAGTTAGCATTGCCTGAAGAATACAGAAATATAGTAGCTATATATCCTAAAGACCCGTATATAGTCATGAAAATAGATATTAAGAAATATAAAGAGTTAATAGAATCTAGATAAAACTTTATAAGCAGATTTAATACTAAATAGCATGTGTATAGGTGTAGTAGATGCAATAGAGAATTCAATAATGAGTACGAATATATTGACCATATTACGGTAAAGCATATTAGGAAACTTATTAAGCATCTAGATATTGATACTAAAATATTACTTAAAGTCTATAAGAAATACAGTTAAACGTTAAGTCGATACATACACAATATTGCATCGCATCTATTACACACATAATTTACATTACTTGGTTTTGGTTTTCTACCATTATGAATGCTAATTACTCTATCTAGCATTCTTTCCACAAACTTATAATTTGGTTGAAATTGTATCTTATAGCATCTACCTGTACTACGTAATATTATTACTGAACAGTATTTTACATTGAAATTATTTTTGCTGAGAATATATGCATATAGCATAGCCTGAAACTTAGCCATTATGTATAAGTATTTAAAATTATTATGTACCTCAGATACTTTAAGTTCCTCAACTATTACATAATTATTAATATATCTTACCTTATCAGGTTTACCAACAATCTTTAATTCTTTGTAATTGCATTCGTAGACTATTTCATTATTATAATCTAATAGTGAATGTATCATATCACCAAGCTCCATTGCAGGTGTTTTAATCTTAGCTATTTCATTCGAAATTAACTTTACTAACCTATACTCACAGAATATTGTGTAGACTAAATCTGATACAGTATATTTATATAAACCTTCTTCCTTCGTAGTCAAGGACATATTTCTTCCATCTTCTCACTTTTTCTCTTATAATGTCAACTTCACGTTCAGTTATAATTCCTAAGTTTATTAGTTCTTGAATATATTTTGATGCTTCTTCTGATGATGATGAATTACTATCCTCAATAAAAACTAATTGGTATATTAACCTATCAATTCGTTTTTTAAGTTTAATAAATCTTTTTGCTCTTTCATATATTTCGTTTATTCTTTCTTCATTCTCCATGCTGACTACATACTTCTACATCTTTCTCATATAACTTTGCTATGTGATTAAGTCTTAGTGTTGTATAACCGCGTTTAATACTAAAGTCAACATGTCTTACATCAATATATTTTATTCTTCCTTCATGTATCTCTTTACTTAGAAAGTTATATATTTTCATCCATAAGAAGCGTGTAAGGGGTATTGTAATTATACCATGCAACCCACCTTTAGTTTCGTATATAATTATTTTACCTGTACACTTAATAGCATATTGACTATTCTCAGCAATTATTTTTACAATTGCATTAAGCACACTTATAAGTTCTTGTTTTTGTTCCTCATCCTTACCATCAACATCTAAGAATATTAAATTTCTGCTAGATATACCTATTATTCCCTTGTATCCTCTTTTTTCCATTATATAATAGTTAATTAATGCTTGTCTGAAACTAGGTGAATTAATTCTAAATGACATACTATTTTCTACCTATTACTTGATAGAAGAAGTATTTATCTAAGTCTTCACCAATTAAATCTAATTCCATTAAATCAGGTGTATACTCATCTATTAGCTTTTCTAATTCTTCCTTAACAATTTTTACTTCACCCATACTCTCAGCAATTATTTCCATTTCTTTTTCATTATCAAATTCTACATATGCTTGTGGAGATTTCTTACTTTGGGCTATTGGTTCAAGTGTAAGAGCTTCGCTTATTGCACTGTATAATTTAGCAGGCAACCAAGTCATATAACCTAATTTTACTTTACGTCTTGTTTCTGAAGTTATAGGTTTTCTAAACTCAGCTAATCTCAAATATCTTTCAGTTAGTTCGTCAGCTATATCCTCAATAAGTTTATCAATACTCATACCACTTATAGGTGTATAATCAAAATCAACAATATGACCATCAGGAAAGGAAATTACAATTTTCATAAAAAAAAAATAAATTAATTAAATATTTATGTTTTAATGCTGTATCTTGTAGCTCTACCTTGACCGACTCTTATTACCTTTACTGTTATATGGTTTGTCTTACTTGACATTACTATTTGCTTTATTCTACTTGCTAGGCTTGTAGTAAGTAGTATGTCTCCTTCTTCTCCATTCAGCTTACCTTTTACTATGAATACTTGTCCGTATCTTGTATTTAGTGTTCTTACTTCTGTATTCTTGGATATTTCTAGTGTATTTTCTCCCTCTTGGAATCTTAGGAATGCTGGGAATTGCTTTGGCTCAGGTACTATGTCCCAACCGCTCATGGCTAAGCTAAAAATGGGTTTTGGGGTTTATAAATCTGGGTTTAAGCATGGTTTTTCCGCATGCAAACAGGCTGGGTTTCATTAGTCTATGTCCTTTTTTCAAAAAGCAAAGCTAATATTAAACTTGAAATTACAAAGATTAGTATACCAATAAATAGAGTAGTAAATATTTGCTGTGATAAAGTAAAATAATTACTATAATTAAGTTTCTTTAATAATAACCATGCATAGACAATTATCAAGAATGAGAATACTAAAAAAATTGTAAATAATAATTTCATATAATTCATTCTTTATGTACAATTACTTTAATTTCACTGTAATTTTTCTTATAATTTTCTATTTCTTCTTCACTAAACTTTAATTGTTTAAGTATTGCTTCAAGAAATTGCTTATCAGATAATGTTATCTTGACCATTATACTACTTTTAAACCAAATTTTTACTTCAACTGACATGATAATATAATGCACTAAAGTGATAAGCACATAATAGTAGCTGTACTTCATTATCATTCTTTACACATATAACCTTATAATCCGCTTCTTTTGTACACATATCAACATAACACTTAACTTTTTTATTCATTATTGCAAAAGCATTCTTCACACTATAATTCTTTATAAAGCTGTTCCATGTTGCTACATAAATTTGACCATGAATATCAGTAAATGTTACTAGACTCATTCTTCACTGATATAACCGTTCTTAATTAACCAATTAATACAATTTATCCATTCATCAATACCACCATGTTCATAACACTGGTGAATAACTGTATGCTTCTTTTTCCAGTGTTCAATAATATCATCTTTTACTAGTACTAGACAATCAATACAAAAATCAGTACAGTTTATAGCATCCTTATACTCTTTCAATTTTCTTAAAATTTCTTTAATGTTTCTTTTACTCATATTCTTTGTACTTTTTTAATATGATGACTGCATAGATATACTTCGAAGCATACTGGATACTTTTTATAACGCAATATTACTTTGTATTTTGCTATTCTAGTACAACCTTTATTTATATAAAATGGTATATTTGCAATATCATGTAATTTAACTTTTCTGGAATATTTGCATGAATTTCTTTCTCGTGTCTTTCTTATATTAAGTATATTAAAATCCTTAAGTTGACTTAAATTAATAAATGCGAAACCACTTATAGCTTTTAAAAATAATTTACTCATAGTACACTTATTGGATTTAAGTCAAAGTCATACTTAACAATGTAATTATGAACATTATCGTATATTATATGAACTCGAAATACATTATCATCAGTATCATACTCAATAACTATTACTCTTACATTCTTAAGTTTAAAGTGATACTTTACATTATCAATTGTAACAGTATGTTCACCAAATGAATAATCATAGTACAGCTGTTCCATTTTCTCTTTTACTTTACAATCCTTACATACTTTAACATCTATGTACTTTTCTTCATTATTTTCTATTACTTGTCTTTTTGCATCGTATACTATACTTACTTCCTTACCACAATCATAACAAAGCATGGCTAAACTAAAAATGACGGTTGGGGTTTATAAAGCTGGGTTTAAGCATGGTTTTACGCTTACAAACGGACTGGGTTTCATTAGTCTATGTCAAAAAAAGCTTAAAAAAAAATTAATTAGTTAAAATATACTTAATATTCCCAGCTAATTAGATACTTACCGTTATCTTCTTTAATACTTATATTCTTTGGTTCTTTCATATCTTGTTTTATCAAGTAATTAATAAAGTTAATTTCAATTGGATATAGTGTTTCATAGTGGATTACTAAGTCATTTACTTCTTTATCACCGTCTATTTGTACATGATGTAAGTATATGAATTCATCATCAATCCTTAGCCAGTAGTATGCAATTGCCGATTCTACTAATTTACCAATTATTCCATATATTAATCCGTCATTAGCCATATATTGGTCTAGATACCACCTTACTAAACTATGCTCACCAACACCTTTCTTTACTACTACTGGATATAGTAATAAATTCATTCCTAAATCCTTGTACTTTAGTAATTTTTGTACGTTTAAGTTTAAAGTTTCTACATCATAATCACTGAGAGTATTAAATACTTTAATAAAGTACCTTATTCTGGCTGGATTGTAGTTATACTTTGTACATAATGCTGTTGTCTTTGCTATTTTTGTTATTATAGCATTAACAAGTTTATTTACATCAACTACGTATACAGGTATACTGGATTCGTCGACTTTAATTTCTTTAATTACGGTTAAGTACGGTTCTATATCAATTACGAAATTACTATCAATTATATTGTGATACTTCATAATCTATCAATCCAGTATACTATATTAGTACTTTTATCAATTACTATTGGGTCTTGCCTTTCCCTGTATACTATAAATCTTTCTGGTTCTTGTATTATAAGTTCCTTTAATTTATTTATACTAGCTATTACTTTCTCTACTACTAAACTCATACTATCACCTCACAATTGCCCCTTTTTTTAGTACAGTATGAGGATAAAGGGATTAACCTCATACTATCATTCCACTACCCCTATAATTGTGGTCATGTAGCGGGGTAGATGTACTACATGACCACGTACCGATGAGCATGATAAAAAATAAAAAATTAATTAGTTAAGCAAAAGGGTCGAGATATTTTTTTCTTATCTCCTCCTTAACCGATTCTTCTTTTACATGTAAGTACTCAATTATTTCATTAATGATTTCTTTTATCTCATTTGTTATGATTAGTGTATTTTCCGTTTTATAGTCCATTAATTTTTTCTTAACTGAAATTATCAAATCTTCAACTCCTGAATTAACAGAATACCATGTATTTGACTGGTCAATCACTTGACTAATTACAGTCGTCCACCCTATTCCTTGTATATAATTGTTATAAATAGCAATTATCCTCAAGCCTGCAAGATGTACGGTATACTCTCTCCCCTCTAATAGTATTTTTCCTAATTTAATAGTACTTTTTGGATAGTGTATATTATATTCGTAATTAATACCGTATCTTACAGTTTTATATTGCCCTATTATCTCTACTTTAGGATATTCACAACAAGAACATAAAACCCAATTATAAAACATACCATGAGCGCTAGAAAGATGTTTTAGTGTAAATCTCTTCCTTTCTAGTTCCTTTTCGAGTCCTTTTAATAATTCTCCTCCTTTTTCTTTTAATTTTTCTGCTAGTATCTTTGTTATGAGTGTTTCACCTCCTAAAGTTATTTCTTTTTCACTCATGGTTTAATATCTTTAATAGAAACATATGCTCTGAAAATGCGATATGCGTATTCACTAGCAATATATGGGTCTGGATTATACATTGCTTGTTGATAGTATGTTTCATATATGTATGCTAATTTTGGTTGATTTGCTAGTAGCCACTCCTGTAGTTTCGGATATATTTTTTCAAGTGTTTGCCTTATTTCCTTTATCATTTCCTCAGCAACTTTATCTATATTATCACTCATACTTTTTCTAGTATTGCTAATAATTCCTCTAGTTCTTTATCTGAGATTTTGAGTTGACTAGCATTATAGTGAGTCATGCTCCAATTTCCCCTATTGCTCATCCTCACTTTATACCAATCACTATTCATATGTGTTAACCAATATTCATACCAATGAGTTTTCTTAGGATAATATGTAGTATATAGGAATATTGCATTCATAGGAACAATCCATTTAGTAAATGCTACAGTATTCCTTGCTCTATGCCTATCTACTTTA
>Ga0081529_119928_pt1 | contig 19521 bp, 18 predicted proteins | sample EchGeymetagenome_FD_71012 | JGI IMG/M metagenome (GOLD analysis project Ga0081529, IMG submission 71012) | Ferrous microbial mat and aquatic microbial communities from Echinus Geyser, Yellowstone National Park, USA - transect B T=78-80 C v2... ...
AAAACAATATATTAAATAATCTCAAATTTTTCTTTAAATTAATAAATTTAGGATATATCGTTGATAAAAATTCTAGCAAAAACATATATTAAGTGGTTAAGAATTATACCTAATATGAAGAAGAGTAAAGCAGTCTTAAGATTATCAGTCTTTGTGGTTACTTTCATTATCTTACAAACGATTACTTCTTTGCACTCTATCTCCATGAAGTCAGTAACTGCTACTCCAATAAAACACGTTGTAATTATTATCCTTGAGAATCACTCATTTGATAATTTTTTTGGAACTTACCCTTTCGGAAATCCTCCTATATATAATAATATAACGGATTCGCTAATGAGGCCAGTAGGACTTAATTTTGGTGTTAAAATTGCCCTTGATAATGGTAAATATACAAGCCCATATTACGTTGACTCAGTGATCTTATTGGATCCTACTGAAGGATTTAGTGCATATCACAAGGACTGGAATTTCGGTGCAATGAATGGTTTTGTTGAGGGATCTGGTACTCAATCTTTAGCTTATGTCTCATATAAACAAATTCCTCTCCTTTGGGATTACGCAGAAGAATATGTCCTAGCTGATGATTATTTCTCACCTTCTTTAGAGTCGACACAGCCTAACAGAGTGAATTATTTAACAGGGTTTTCCACTAATATTACAAGTGATAGTTTTATTACTAATGTTATACCATTTAGTTATACAATTATGTATCAGCTGTCTCAATATAATATTTCTTGGGCTTATTTCGATTATGGTTATCAACAAGGGCAAAAATTACCGCCTTTTCCATTAGAAGTATTTAGCGGAGCCAATGGATATAGTGATCATTTCTTTAATACTAGCGTTTTCTTGCAAGATCTTAAGCAATGTACCTTACCTTCTATTTCTTGGCTTATGTTTACTGGCGGTGGTGGAAGCGATTATCATTATGTTTATGACATGCACCCACCATTTAACCTCACTATAGGTCAAATTAATTTAGCTTACTTTATTAACGCTATAATGGAAAGTAAGTATTGGAATTCTACTGTAATTTTCATAACTTTTGATGAGGGAGGAGGATTTTATGATCAAGTTCCTCCTCCAATAATTCCCACATATGGAATAGGATATGATAAATTTCTAAATAGTCTAGGAATTTATAATTATACTATATTAGGACAGAGGATTCCACTACTTATAATTTCTCCTTATGCTAAAGAAGGCTGGATTGACAATTATACTATGTCTGGATATACTTTGTTAGCGTTTTTAGATTATAATTGGCATATACCATTTCTTAATAAGATAGTTGCAAATAGTGATGTTCAAGGTTTACTTCAAGCCTTCAATTTTTCTCAAATTCCTAGAAAGCCTATAATTTTAACTCCTAATAACTGGACTTATCCTATACCTTTGCAATATCCAATACATTATGGATACACAGCTACTGTTCATAATAATTATACTAATTACCTATTATTATATAATAAAGGATTAATAAATAATACAGTTTTAAGCTATATAATGCAATTTTCTGAAAATAGTTCATTCAAATATAATACAAGTATATATAATTATACTCAAACAACTATTTATTACACAACATCATATTCATCACAACCTTTACCCTCAATCTCAATTGGCATAAGTTCAAACGAACTTGTAGATATCTTCTTAGTTTTGCTTATAGCGATAGTAGTAATAATAATTTATTATACCATTTCTAGGAAAAAACTATAAATTTTTTGTTTCTAATAAAAACATTTAAATTTATTTCCATTTATCTAATAATTTTCTATTTAAATATTTTCTAAATTCAGTACTATCTTCTCCATACTTAACTAAATAATTAAAACATGACGAACAGACAGTTTTACCAGCATACTGATTTGTAGCAATTTCTCCACAATATATGCAAGTCTGTACTTGTTGCTGCAATTGAGTTATTCTGGCTCTAGCTATTAAGTCATCTGCTATATTTTTATAACCGACTATCTTAGATGTTTTAGATTTTATCTCTTCTTCTATTTTAGGGAGTATAACCGAAGGTTTTTCGTTTGTCACTAAATAAACATGAAAAATGATTATTTTACTATCTTCCATCTTTGTATATTTATAATGTGCATAATTTTTATTATCATTACTACTTGTAACTTCTACTTTTTTAGGTTCAATTTCTTCTTCCTTACCATCATCATAAATTATTTTAACTTTCATCTATTATCACACTTTATCGTTATTGTTTAATCCCTATATTAAATTGCGCAGTATAAGCTTGTGAAGACGGTATATACATTGGATTATTTTCATTCACATTAAAATAGAAGAATAGATTCTGCACTGTTTTAACATTAGTAGTGAGTTGCTGTAAACTGAAAAAGCCTATTGGTTTGCCCGTACTATTATTATATAACCCGTAGTTTTGCTGGAAATAGTTAAAGGCTATGTAAGCATAAATTATGCTTATTGCAACATTAATATATGCGAAGGCATGAATTCTATAATTATTTGCTAACTCATAACCATAAGCTGCTCCAGAAGTATGAGAGGAATTAATGAAAGTATTAAAAGCAACGTAAAGCATATTTACAGTGCCGCTTAATTGTAATGATTGACCGGGTGAAGGTGAGCCAGCAATAAATATAAAGGAATTATGTGTTGGAATTGAAGAGAACAGATTTCCTAATATAGTTATGGAATCTACTACATAGTTATCCCTTATCAGGATTACTAAATTCGATCCATCATCAAAATTATTAAAGGCTATAAATATAGTATGACCTCTATATAAATCAGATATAACAACATTATAGTTAACAAATGAACATCCTACTATCCCATAATTTATACCTTGTGTCAGCTGTACACTGCCACCATTAAATGTAACATTTTGAAATTGTGTTGCAACTATTTTTAGATTATCTGCACCTTGAGTAACTATAGTTGCTCCATCAAATACACAGCCAACAACAGAACCATTATTACCATCAGTTCCAGGATTTAAATAGGTTATGTTAGTGCCTACAAATACACAGCCAACAACAGTCCAACCCCTGGGTGAGATTGCTAAATTACTACCGTTTTCAAATCTACAACCTATCGCCATTAGTTCCCTTGATTGCGTATCAAACAATAACTCTGCATTATTAGCATAACAATTATATAAGAGCACAGTACCTGTTTGATTTAACCATATGTTAGCAAAGAACTGTACACTATCGAAGTAAAACATAATTGAGTGCATATGATATGGCATTCCAGTAATAATAACCCATCTCTGTGGAGTTAAATTAATTAATCTCATGTTCTTAAAGGCAATTATCCAACCCCATGTAGAATAACCAGCTTCCTGCTTATTTGCTACTCCGTTGTTGTTCGTTATATACTGCATTTCAACCGTACTTATTGAACCTATTGCAACTAAAGGAGGAACACTAGATAAGTTATTAGGATTTACATATATAATTTCTCCTAGTCCGTCACCTTCGAATATATAATGAAGAGATTGATCTAGTAATAAAGTTACTTGCGATGAAGCGTAAACATAAAGTCGACCTCTAATTATAATATGAGCGACTCCGTAAACTAAGGACAGTTGTAAAGCTTCTTGTAAAGCTTTTGTTGCATCACTACCTGGAGGAACGTAAAAATCTACATCAGGATCCATGTGATCTGAGATTATTATAGGCATTTTTAAGTCACCCCACCATAAAATAGAGCTCCCATTCTTTGGAAACCTATTCCAGTAATTAAATCGCCTAAATACATTAAATATCTATATAAACTCCAGAAAACTAGTATAGTTACCGGATCTTGTGCTATGGACGAGGAAAGGGTCGAAATCTGGGAGGATGATAGAACCGTAGTATAGAATTGTATGTTCTCTATTATAGAATACCAAGATCCTACATTAAGTCCACCTTGTTGGCTATGAATAGGGAAATTATTTATCCATAAATATGTGCGATTAGGATAATTTACACTTATTGACCCCGATGCTACTTGATTGCCGTTAATATAAATTGCTGCTTGACCATTACTATATGTTACCACTAAATGGAAGGGAATATTTGATGGAAAAGGTGCAGATATCGAACCGGTAGTACCTTCGAATATTATATCATTACTACTTGCTCTTATACCCCAAGCTTCTCCATCTTCTAACGAACCATAAGACAATATATATCCAGTATATCCGCTAGGTTTGCCAAAAATCCATGCTGAAATAGTGAATTGTGAAGGGGTACCTAAAGCTTGATCACCATTAGCAAATAGGAGTGATTGAATAGTTCCTGTAAATAATACATAAGGCAGTAAAGAAAATGACCTTCTCTTGGTTAAAATTTTATTGATAATACCAGTATTAGTGTACCAAAGTATTTTAATTTCATTACTAATTATTGGCAAAAGAGAAATAAACATAGGAGCACTACCAGGATTTATACAAATCATTCCGCTTCCAGTAATTTCAATGTTATTAGGCGGAGAAGTTATAGGGGATTTTATTGGATAAAATTTTCCAAGAAGAACTACTTCCCCTTGACCGTAATTATTTTGCAGATATTGAATAGCCTCATATATTCCGCATGTACCAGAACCATCTGTACAGCTTCCGTTAAAGATTACACCAGAATTTGTTAAAACATTATATCCATTACTAGGATCACCTTCTACAATTGCGATATAAGGATAGATAGATGATGATGAAGTTTGAGCTTTAGCTATTTCCTTCCTATCTTTAGCTGTAATTAATAAAGTAGCAGGAGTGCTAAATAAAATTGCTGAGGATGTTAGAAAAAGAAATTTCCTTCGGTCTAAATTAACTGAGCTATTTCCTTCACTCACATCAATCACATGATAATATATACTTATAAATTTTTCGGTATATACTTTTCTTGTATTGACGACTAGAAATTTTACCTTCCTTTCTACTCAAAATATTATTGAACATCGTAGAATAAATGAAACTCAATTATATAAATCTATTCCATAGTACAGAAAATACACTGTTAACAATTAGATCTAAATATTATTAATGCCATGATTGAGATTTTTCGTCTTTATAACTAATAATATAGGAAAATTTAAATATTATATAAGATAATAGATAGATATAGTTGTAATCATGAATCATTTAATTGTTAATGTATTTATTAAAATTCTTATAAAGTTTCTCTTTTGCTAACACAGATATTTTGCTATTTTATACAAAATTGTTCTATATGATTTAATGTTAAATCAAAAGAAATACGTTTCCGTAGGTTTTTCCTCGTCGATTCTACAATATTTTTCTTAAATAATAACTTTATTATAGGAGCGATTAGAACTTAAAAACTATATGATCTATTTTATGATATATTATTCTAAGATACCAATATCTATATTTAATATGCTTAATGATCTATTTTCTGATTTCACATAAGTTATTTTTGATGTTTTTTCCGCTATTATCGAAGCTACTATTAATGTTTGTATATATCCTATTATACTATAAGCCTTATTAGGATCTGGATTATGAATCTTGACATTTACTGATTTTTGATCATTAAAATTTACCTCTACATTATCTCCAAAATTATATAATTCGACTAGAGCCTTCCTTAAAAGAAACTCCAAATCTTCGGAGAAATTAATTCCTTTCTTTCTCATTTCTTTAACTATTATACTCCCTGGAGTTTCTAAAAAAATGCCTATACCATCATTAAATTTATTTATTAGCTCTTCTTTAACATTCTCTATACGTACTGGAAACTTGTCAAGTAGTAATATTCCGTTGGAACCAATAGATGATGGAATAAATATTCTATAATAACTATCACTATTATAATATCTGAAAATTAATTCAAGATTTCTATATAAACTATCCATTAGTAATTCTACTTTGTCATCCTTTTTATGTCCTATATTCACACCATAAGCTGCAATACCAGTCGAAATTAAACCTAATGAAAAAATTGTAAATGGGGGATAAGAAATAACGAAGAGATTTATTACTAATAAGCCTAGTCCTAAAACTATTATATAAAACCATAGATAGTTCATGATAATTATTCCCAATAAACTTTATCTAACAATTTAACTACATCATTCCAACTTATTACTTCTTTTCTTCCTTCTTTACCCATTTTTTCTGCTAACTTTTTATTATCAAGCAATTTATTAATTTCTTCAGCCAAAGTTATATGGTCACCAGCAGGTACTAATACCCCATTTACTCCATTTATTATTCTAAACTTTAAACTCCCTACAGCACTTCCTACTACAGCTTTTTCTCTACTCCAAGCTTCACTTAAGGTAATTGAAAATGCTTCAACGTAATCCGAGATACTAGGAATTACTACTAATGATGACGAATCTATTGCTTGTATTTTCGTTAGATCATCAACATAACCTAAAAATATACATTTTTTATCTACGCCTAGTGTTTGGGCCATTTTTCTATATAAACTAATATCACCTGGTCCTATAAAAACAATTCTTGAATTTATTAACTTTGAAGCTTTTATTAAGACATCTATTCCTTTTAACTTGTGCAACCTTCCGATATACAGTATGTACTCATCACCTATTTTTTCGATAAATGTATTAGATCTTGGTGTGGAGAAGAAAATTTCATTTACACCCTCTGGTACTAGATACGCATCTCTCTTATATTTTTCTCGTAATATTTTTAAATCACCTAAATTTTTCACTATTAATTTTTTTGAATCATATAAAACTTTATTCATAGTAATAGTTAAGTATAGTGGTGACAATAATTTTATTATTTTATTTGGATGATTACGTAATCCGTTTATAGCCATTAAAGTAAAAACATTATTATCATTCTTATTAAGTAACATAACAGAAAATAAGGAATTCTGAGAGTGATAATGTACTATATCAGCATCGCTTAATATTTTACTACGCTGTATTGGTAATGTTAAATCTGGCATATTGAAGAATCTTATACTTTTTAATCTTTCAACTGTAAGTCCTAGCTCAGCTTTTGGAACTTTAGAAGATGTTATAATTGTAATGTCATATTTCTCTTTCTGTCTTATAGCTATTTCATAAATTGATTTTTCTATACCTCCAATTATTGGATAAAATGAGTGTATTACATGAACTATTTTTTCTCTTTTCTCCAAGCTAAAACTTCACCTCTTAGAGCAAAGAATTGTGAGAAAATTAGAAATATTTGATTTGGTATCCACGCCTTTAAAGCTTCTTTGAAATTTTTACTTACTAAACCTAATATAGTGGAAACAATTATTAAATCAGTAAATAAATAGATATTAGAAATTGCTATAACTACTGATCCAATAAATAGAAGCCATGGGTTTAGCAAATGCAAGTAAAATTCTTGCAAAAATATCTTTTTGTATGGTTTATTATTAGACTTAACTACCTTAGGTAAAAATCTTATAAAATATCTGATTAAATGGGATCCTCTTCTAGTTTTCCATGTAATGTAATCTACCCCTTTGGGTGCTATTTCAATAGCTCTCATTTTATCAACACAAATAGCTCTATATCCTTTTAAACTAATTAGCGTAGCGATTGTACTATCATCTGCTCCTACATTAGGCAACTCATCTGGTGATAAAATATCTTTTCTAAATGCGGTTAGTTCTCCGTGAAATATTGGCGTAGAAAAAATTGCAGACTCACCTATCCGTATTGTGTTGTAAAAATTTCTATATGAATTTTCAATATTACTATTAGCGTATTTTATACAGCTTACTGCACCTATATTATCTTTCAAATAAGCTATTGCATTTAATAAAGGGTCTTTCCATGTGGCATCAGCATCAGTGATAACTACAATATTATTAGTAGCACTTTTTATACCTTCTTTTATAGCGAAAATCTTTCCTCGTCTTTGACTCTCTTTTATTATTTTCAGCTTAGGAATTTGCATTGATTTTATTATCTCTATTGTATTATCATTACTGGAATCCACTACTATTATTTCCATATAATCTAAGGGATAACTCTGAATTACGTTAATTAGTTTATCTTTAATTCTTTCCCCTTCGTTATATGTAGGAATAATTATACTTACGCTATAGAATTTGCTATCAGAATATTGTATTTTTAATATTTTATTTTTTAATATTAAGTAGTACATAATAGGTTCAATGAAATGGATTATAACCAACAGTGCTCCTATCTCGAGTAATATAAGCATTTATATAGTATTTATTATGATCCAATTAAAAGTCTTTATGAGATAAACGATTATAAATGAATTTACGAGATTTATTCGCTATCTAATTTCGCTCATCAAATTGTATTTGATAAATTAAAATCATTTCCAGTACTCTTCACATACAAATTTATTATATTGATTTGTTGAATTATAATTGTGGAAGATTTAAGTGCATTGATAATTATGCCTCCAATCTTGTTTAGTAGTGAGGCTAAAACTGCAATAGCATTCTCCAATGTGCTTAGTGAATATGGATTCGTAAAGCAATATGGAATTTTCTTTGAAAAAGACAGCATTCCCAATATAATTAGATTAGCACCAGAGCTTTCTAGTTCATTGAATATTGTAGACGCAAAATTAAAAATGATAAAAGGTCCTATAATATCTGGAATTATCGATTATATTATAGCAAAATTAGGTAAACTAATTAGGAAGGTTGATATAAGTGTTAATCTATATTACACAGAAATACCGTTAGGTCTTGATATTGCATATGTAATTTATCCGCCATCTGTAATGTTGTATAAAGGTCTCTTGTATACCAAGTATGGTAAATTAAGAAGAATTTACTTAGATACTAATATTTATTTTCTAAAAAAAATAGCTAATTCAGAAAAATTGGTTTGCAGTTCTTATTATATACAATCGGTAATGAAAGAAAATTTTGGATATAATTGTTCTGTTATCTACCCACCTATAATAAGTTATAAGAGATTTCCCGATTTAGAAAAGGAGGATTTAGTTATAGGGATTGGAAAATACGTTGAACCTAAGCATTGGGATGAATTTATTCAAATAGCTAAGAAGGTTAGAAGAATTAACAATAAAATCAAATTTAAAATAATAGGTGGTCTGAATTACGTTAGATCTTCTTTAAAGTATTTTGAATATCTAAAATCTATTGCAAGTGATGATGTTGAATTATTAACCGATATTACAGAAGAAGAAAAATGGAAATTAATTAATAAGGCAAAGATAATACTGCATTGTATGAGAAATGATAACATAAGTTTAGGAGTTGAAGAAGCTATGGCAGCGGGAGTAGTTCCAGTAGTATTTAGAGCTACTGGATCTTGGACTGATATAACGAAAGAGGGAAAATATGGTTTTTCCTATACGAGCATTGATGAGGCAGCCAATATAATTTTAGATTTATTTAATGATGAAAATCTATTTAATAAGATGAGTAAACTATCAATCGAAAGAGCTGAAGAGTTTTCTTATAATACTTTTAAATCTAGATTATTCGGCATACTTAAAAGTATTATATAACTACTGTAAAATTTAACTTTTATTAGAGGATACTTTTAGGTTTTCGAAAGCTATAAATATAACTTTTAAATATCTTAATACTCTTGTCAGTAAAAGAAACTTTCTTCTAGTTTAGAAATATATAAGAGAAATCCTTTTTTAGTTAAGAGAGATTATTAATCATGATTAATCAAGATAATTATTACAAGGTGATCTAAATGCCTTATATCTCGGTCATAATCACAGCTTATAATAGGAAACAGTTCTTATTAGACGCGATTAAATCAGCGCTTAATCAAACGTTAAATAGAACTGAATATGAAATTCTTATTGCTAAAAATTTTAAAGATGACAATATTGATAATTATTTATATAAGAATGGAATGAAAAATATTACAATATTTAAATCAATTAATAATGGATATATTGCTGAAGCGGTTAAGCAATCATCGGGTGAAATAATCTCATTTTTAGACGATGATGATTTATTTTTGCCTAGTAAGCTAGAAAACATACAAAGAATATTCAATAAATACGAAAATTTAGGCTACCTTAAAAATGCTACATATGGTTTTTTAAACGATAAGCTTCCTACCCAGATTCCAGAGAAAAGAAATTATCAAGATATTTACATAAGACATGAAGAAAAGAAAAAGGTTTTTAATTACATAATGAAACTTCAACCTGATGGGAACTCAAGCTCAATTAATATAAGAAAAGAAATTCTAACTAATAATATAGATTTCCTTTATAAGGTTGATACAGCTCTCGATAGTCTCTATTTCTATCTTGCACTTATAAGTAAATTTGATATGCATATTTCGTCTAAGATCTTAACACTTAGAAGACATCATCAATATAATCTTTCAGCAATTCAAGATCAATCAATAGATAATTGGATATCACACAGAATTAAATTCTTAAATAGCTATATAAATTCCTTATCAATAATAAGGAACGAAATAGTCTATGAACAGCCTTATTTAGAATATCTTGATCAGATAATATCACTTAATCGTATATATTTAGCGATCTTGCCTAATTCTAACGTAAAGCTTAAAATAAGGGATTATTTGCATTGGTATAAGGTGTATAGAAGAAATCCCAAGGGTATATTAGCGTCACTTCTTACTTTAGCTCCAAATTTTTTAAAAAGATTATATATTGAAAGAAGTTATAGAAAAATAATTAACTCAAATAAAAATTCTATATATTTTTAATAAAATTATAAGAAATAGTCTTAAGCAAATTTAATATAAATCTCTTAATATGTAATATAAATGAATATTAGTATAAAAACATTAGATTGTACAAGGCTATAATGTGTATAATATCTGAAAAGATAAAGTTATGGACTTTGAAAGTGTTATCTATATTTCAGACTGTAAGAGAAATGACGTTAAAACATCACTATGGTAATCGAATTGCTATATATAGATGAAGCGAACTCACAAATTCCTTGAAAGTCCAAATAGTGTCGTTATTAAGCTATAAATGAACAAGTGAGCTTATAAAGGCGTAAGTAACGTTACAGTCTATAACGGATTACTTCGTGACATAATTTATAGCTTAATATTAATCCCGATTCACAAAGGACTGCTGAATTGCCCTAACGTTATATCTTTAGATATTATACTCTAGAGATATTACATACTCCATGTCTATAAATTTTCGGCTAAATCGCTTAGGGACGTTAGAGGCTAAAGCAGCAGTGCCTAGTAAGCTTATAGTTCTACTGCTCTCAAAAATCTATTATAAAATTTTTCAAAAGTAAATTTTTTTGCGGTCTCTATTGCATTATAAGATAACGTATCTGCAAGTTCTGGATTATCAAGCAATTCTATTACAGCTTTAGTAATGCTTAAAGGATCATTAATTGGAACAACTAAAGAGTTAACCCTATTTATAGCATAATCTTTAGATCCTCCATTATCAGTAACTATTACGGGAGTTCCAGATGCCATAGCTTCCAAGGGGGGAAGTCCGAAACCCTCAGCTCTAGATGGGAAAATGAAAATATATGAAGAGGCATAAATTTTGCATAATTCTTCATCCGATGGATATTTTATTGAAGTATATGGAAATGGAATAGAGATTACACTATCTTGAGGATTAATTATTACTATCTCAAAATCTCTTCTAATTGTTAGTAATTTTTTCATACTTTCTATAAATATATCGAAGCCCTTATTATAGTCTCTTTCATATTAACTGCAATGCTTCTATTCAATTAAATTGTTGATAAGATTCTTACTAGACACTTCTGCTTTAACCTCTAACAATGCTATGTGTGAATTCAATCACTGTGAAGACTTTCTCGGTTAGACTGCGTTACAAATTCAATGAAAATTACTATATCTGTAGTTTCCGTAAATTCTATGCTAAATGGGGAGTTTTTAGCTTAATAGGTGCAAACTTTTTCCACATTCAATATCCACAGATTACTATAAGCGTTTCAGCAATATGAGGAATACATTTTAATAATAATATTTCCAGAAATATCTATTTGATATTAAGTTTTACAAAAATAATCATCCCAAATATTGAGAGGTCTTTAGAGTAAAGTTATACCCTGGTTATCATGGAAAATTCTTAACATTACTTAGAGTAGAGACTTTCTTAATTAAATCTTTATGCTTTATTATAAGGCCCTTTTTCATTAAATAATTTTCATTAAATAAAAAACTTTTTCTATGATTTATTCTGAAGATGATTATTTTATGGATTCTAGAGATAAACCAAATTAAGGCCCTTATTCTAGCTAACGCCATGTGGCTTTTCTTTCTATATATAATGTCTATAAGTATACTTCCTAAAAAGTAAAAAAATATTTTATGGATTCTCGGAATAAGAAAACTAGAATCAAAATTTTTAAAGATAAAATATAATCTTCTACTTTCTAGATAATATACAAGTCTTTTTTCCCTTTCTTTTGTGAATTTCGAAAAGGAGCCATGTTCATGATGAAATACTGTTGCAGAAGAAAGATACACTATACGTTTACCCTTCTTTATTGCTCTATAACATAGATCTGTTTCATCATAACCATAAAAGTACTCGTTATCAAAACCATTTAGCTCGCTAAAGATTTCTCTACTCATTCCAATTGCAGCACCTTTAGCATAAAGTATATTATGATCTATTTCGTCTATTTCCTTCACATCTTCTCCTTTAAATAACTCAAATGGATATCCTAATTCATCTATTACACCACCTGCAGCATCAATTCTTCCATCATCTCTTATTAGTTTTAATTGAACTATAGAATCTGTATTTTTTTCAATAAAACTAATAAATTTCTCTAAAGTATCTTCAGTTAACTCTGTATCGTTATCTAAAAATAATAGAAACTTGCCACTTGAAGCTTCTACACCCTTATTTCTGCAATACGCTAAACCAAGATCTTTGGTAATATTAACCAATTTTAAATTTCCAGATATTGAATTGCTATCATCTACTACTATAAGTTCAAAATCTTTATATGTAGATCTATTTAGAGAAGATATTAATCTAGGTAGATTCTCTTTTCCTTTAACATTTACCACTATAATGCTAAGCTTAACCATATGCAGATTTACCTTCGTTATTCTTTAAATATCTTAGTTTTTAAATATCTTTTTATGATAGCTCGCCTTACTGAGGTAAATTCTTCGTATCCAAATACCTGATCTCCTAACATTTGTAAAAATACGTTACCTTGATTACTTATCTCCTTTATATATTTTCTCTTTGTAGCAACATATTTTGCTTCTTTAAAAAGTGATAAAAGTGCCTTTATTTGCGCTAACCTATTAGGGCCTTTAAAAGATTGAACAAACCTAATAATATATAAGATTGGGAATATAGTTAATAACTGTGATAAATCATAGTATGTAAGTAAAAGTAACATTTGATTTCTTAATGTTAAATAAGACGTAAAAGGAGACGGTAATTTCTTAAAAGTACCGTGAGCTTCATGATGTACCTTAGATTTAGGAACCATTAATATTTTATAACCTGCTCTGTATAATCTCCATGATAATTCTGTATCTTCCCAATAAAAGAAATAATGTTCATCAAATCCCCCTACTTTTAGTATTTCTTCCCTTCTCACCAAAGCTGAAGCTGTAGAGAACCAAGGAATTAACCTAGGCTGTTCGCCATAAGGCCAGTCCGTGTATAAGCTTTGTACAGCCGCTATTTTATCATCTGATGTAATAGTTTCAACTAATGGATCTAACCAATCTGGTGGAGTCCAAACATCATTATCTAAAAACGCTATAAATTTATTTTTAAAAGTTTTTAACGCGACATTTCTTGCATAGGCAGGACCATAATTTTTATCCAAGGAAATTAGTCTTACACCCAAAGATTTTACATATTCTTTACTGCTATCATTTGATCCATTATCTACTACTACTACTTCTTTGTAAGGGTATCTAGTTTCTAAAACTGATGTTAAATATTTCTTTAATAATTCGAGCCCATTATAGTTTAAAACAACTATAGGTATTTCTTCCATCATAGTTATTACCACATAAAGACTTTTAAACTAAAATAGTTAATGATAAATCATATTGAGAATAGTACAAGCAACACCATTCTATCATCCAATAGTAGGCGGAGTCGAAAAGGTTGTTAAAAAGATTTCTGAATTTTTAGTAAAAAAAGGTTACGAAGTTATAGTTGTCACATATAATAGAGATAGGAAGCATATAGCTAATTTTGCGCCAATTGAGGAGATAAATGGAGTAAAAGTAATCAGAGTTAAACCCTTAATAATGTGGTCTCACGGTAGTTACTCTCCATCTATTTCGACAATTGTAAAATCATTAAACCCAGATATAGTTCATGTTCATGTATGGAGGCATCCTCATGTCCTTCAACTAAGAAATATTGATAGTATAAGGGTTTTGCAGCCACATTCTCCATTTTATATGAGAGAACAAGTAGGATATATTACTTTTATCTATTATAAATTAATAGATAAAATAGGGAAAAATATTATTAAAAAATATAATATCATAAGCATGACCCCATTAGAACGAGAAATATTATATAGAAAATTTAATATTAATTCAGAACTTATTCCTAATGGCGTTGATGATGAATTGTTTTCGATAAATTCTAAAGGGGATAATTACTACTTTTATATAGGAAGAATAAGTAAAGAGAAAAATATTTTAACTATGCTTAAGGCGTATAAGCTTTCGGGAATTACTCGACCATTAATCATAGCAGGTCCAGATAATGGATTTGCAAAGGAAATTAGTAGATATATTGAAATTAATAATATAAACGTTAAATATTTGGGAGAAGTATCAGAGAAAGATAAAATAGATTTGCTATCAAAATGCAGGGCTTTAGTTAATCCTAGTCCATATGAAGGGTTTGGTTTAACACTGTTAGAAGCTCAAGCAATAGGTAAACCTGTAATAATTACGGGCCATGGAGGTCAAGAATTTGCAGCTCCACCTGGTAAATCAAGTATAAGAGCTGAAAATGATGCCGAGAGTTTAGCTAAAGCTTTTATACAAATGGAAGATGAAGTTCTATATAAGAAATTGTCTGAAGGAGCAAAAAATTGGGCTAAAAATTTTAGATATAGCATGATTCTTGATAAATATTTAAAGTTCTATAAAAATCTATTAAGTATATAACTATCTTTAAAAGGATATTAGTCATATTTAAATTTTAAGTCTTGAATCTGCCAATTAAACAATAAAGCTTTTTAGATACTCTTCTAAAATATCTTACAAATGTATAAATTGCTTTATATTAATGTGGGAAATCCTGCTGTTTCTGGAGCAACAACAACTGTAACAGAACTACTATCACGACTACCTATGCTAGGAGTTAAAGTTGATTTAATAGAGCTACTCTTTAAAGAAGAGGAGGGTTTATTAGGAAGATATCCAGAACTTAAGGATAAAGTAAATGTTATAGATATTATTAGGATTCCTTATTCTTATAATTTAGCTGGTAGATTTATTAGATATATATACAAGAATATTATACTAAAGCAAAAAATTAGGAACTTAATGGATAATTATGATTTTATCATTGGAATAAACACGGCTAAAAGTATAAGAATGCTTTATTCAGAACCTTTTATTACATTTCCATTATATAAACATTATCTTAATTTAATACGAATTACAAATATAATAGATGGAACTGCTTGGTTCATAGATTTAGTTAAAGGATTCAGAGAATCAAAGAAGAGCAAATTAAATATATGTGTAGGTAGTGTACTAAGTAAAATGGTTAAGACTAAATATGGAATAGAATGTGAAGCCTTAGATCCACCTGGTGGTGTAGATCTAAATCTAGTTAAAAGTGTAACTCCTTTTCCAGAAAATTTTGACGCAATACATCTAGCTAGGCAAGGCTTTATGAAGGGGACACCAGAGGTAATACAGATTATGAAAAATCTAAAAAAATATGGCTACAAAAAATTTGCAATTATAGGAGGCCAAGATTATGGATTTGATATTAACACATACTTAGATGATAAAGATATAGTCTATTTTGGTGAGATATTAGATAAAAAACGAATCTATTCTATTTTAAAGTCATCTAAAATCTTTATTTATCCCACTCATGTAGACTCATTTGGAATAGTTATTGCAGAGGCATTAGCTTGTGGTGTTCCAGTAATAGCATATGATTTACCAGCAATCAGATATTATTATGGAAATTGTGAAGCTGTAAAATTAGTGAAAGAAGGTGATGTAGAAGGAATGGTCTCGGATGCATTGAAAATTATTAAGGATAATGAATTTTATAAATCATTAGCCTTTAAATGCATATCTAAATATACATGGGATAAGGTAGCTGACTCGTTTGTTCAAATCTTGCATAAATTTAAGAAAGAATTTTCTTTAGAATACCAGCTATAAAATTGAGAGATGAATTTTGAACTACAGATAAAATTATATTTATTTCCTGCTGATTTATTATTTTAATTTTTACATATATTTTATATGAGATTATGATTAAAAATATATCAAGAACTATACCAAACATATTATTTATAAAAAGAACAGGAAGCAAAAATATACTTGTAGCCAAATAGATCTTTATTACATCCTTTATCGGCAATTGGTAGTTGTAATTCTTTTTAACAAATGAGAGAGATATTATATATCCGGGAATCCATCCCAGCCAGTTGCTAATGAAATATCCGATGTAACTAAATTTAGGAAGCATAAAGAGAAGTAGCAGAACATAAAATACTATATTTATTAAATTTGTTCTAGCTACTAATTTGGAATAGCCTTGAAATAGAAGTAAAGAGTTTATAATTGAAGTTCCAGCAGCAGTGGTAATTAAAGGATTTATTAACGATAACCTTAAAAACAACGGAGCTAAAGTATATTGAGAGCCTGCGAGAACATAAATTATTTGATAAGCTAGATATTCAACTGATATAAGAATAGGTAATTGTAAAATAATATTTAATTTATATAATTCATTAGTTACTTTAACTATATCATGCTTATTTTTATCTAATTTAGACAACGTAGGCTGTAACGCGTAAGATAATGGGTTAAGAATCGTATCAAACAATGTGCCTAACTTAGATGATGCTGTAAGATTAGAAATCTCGAAAATCGAAAGGAATCTATTTACTAGAGAAGTTGTATATATTCCAGAAATTGAGCTTCCTAAAGATGGCAAAACTAAAGGAAATCCAAAAATTACTAGTTCTTTCATGTTATTAATAGATGGCTTACCTAAAAGCGATTTTCTCTTAAGTATTACGATGCCATAAATAACTATTGCAGTATACCCTATTATATAACCTATAATAACACCATAAACTCTTAGAAAACTTAATGCTAAACCTACACTTAAAATAGTTTGAACAGAATAATGTATTATCCACATTTCACTATTATGTTTAGTAAGTTCTAATCCCAAAATTCCTGAAAATATAGAGCTCGAGGCCCAATAAGGAATTGTAAAAAAGCTAGCAAATTCGCCATAAGGAATTATCTCTGGTTTATTATAAATATATGTGAATATATACGGTGTCAGCAAATAACCTATAACTGATAATAAAATACCATAGATTACATCAAAAATCATTCCAGAAGTTATCATACTATAAGCTTTTGTCAGATCAATTTCTTTATATTTAGCAACAAATCTAGTAACTGCCGTGTTGACTCCAAGATTACCAAATATACTCACAGTATATGGTAAAGACATAGCTATACTTAATATACCATAGTCAGCTGGTTCAAGGATTCTAATTACTAAGATTGAGCCTATAAATCCAATAATGTGAGAAATAAATCTTCCTTGTAATAAATTAACATAGTTTAATGTTAGATTTTTTCCAAGTTTTTCTAGGTCAGACACTTTTATGCCTCCTCATATACTTTAAGTAAAGACTTAGCAATATTTATATAATTGAATTGAGATGCCTTATTTAGTCCTTTTCTTATCATATCTGTCTTTAAATTAGGATCTGAAAGTACTTTACATACTTTTTCTGCTATATCTTCTGGATCTTCTGGATCGGCTAAAAGTCCAACTCCTTCAGCTAATTCTTTCATTGCCCATCTATTTGAAGTTACTACTGGAGTACCACATGCCATCGCTTCTACTATAGGCATTCCAAAACCTTCATAAATAGAAGGAAATAAAAAAATCTCACTTGCGTTATAATATTTCACTAATTCTATATCAGGCAGGTGAGTATATATAATAACATCATTAATATTTCCTAGTTCAGACTTAATCATATTTATTCCATAATTCCAATATTCTCCAGTAATAACCAATTTGATATCAAAACATTTACGAATAATTTTAAATGACTTTATCAGGTTTAAAGGATTTTTTAGCTTGTCATACCTAGATACATTAAGGATAAATCTCCCAATCTTCTGTCTTATCGGAGAAATTTCATGATCATTTAATTTCTTGAATAGTGGATCAACTGGATTATATACAACTGAAATTTTATCTTCATCTATATTAAGATATTCTATTAATTGGATCTTAGTACTCTCAGAAATTGCAATAACTCTATTAATATTTTTTATAACTGATTTGAGAATTAATATATTAATTTTTTCCTTTTTATTCATAAATTCCGGCAAGGCTAATGGTTTCAGATCGTGTATTGTCAGTAATTTTTTATATTTAGCTGGAAAATAAAGCATTATAGTAGCACTAACATAAGGATAAATAAAATGGTATATATTTGGATTTAATTTTTTAACTGAGAAATAATGTGAAAATATATCAGTTAATATATCTTTTCCAAGTATTTTCGGAAATTTTCTTATTTCTACAAATCTAAATTCTCTGTTCAATGGATATTTTGATATTAAATACACATCTTCACCTAATTCTTTTAGACCTTTATAAAAAAGAAATGTCAATCTACCTAGACTCCATTCTTTGTTAGTGCCAGCAAATCCCATAAGAGCAATCTTCATTACAAGATCACTGAATAATTACTAGCTTATAAATTAAGTAGTAACATTTTCAGTGCGATGATAATGTCGCCATTATGTTATAAATTCTGGGATTAGCCTTTTATCCCACAAGACTAGGGCTAATGAGTACTTAACCATCTCTAAACTCCTATTAACAGCCTTCGTAGCCCTCTTGAACCTACCCAACTTGTCCCTTATTGAGGAGTGAAAAGACCCGTTAGGATTCACGGGTGAAACCACAGTGCGATTCTTTAACCAGAAATACAAGTTGTAATCATCACTAACCCACCTTCCACCCTCTGGAACATAACATTTAATCTCGTCAAAAGCACTCGCATCCCTATCACCCACGGAAAAAACTAAGTAAAGACCGAGAGTAGTGTAGACGAAACAAGTGAAAAATCCATTTGTGAAATACCCTTGTGTTCCTAAACAAGTAATAAGTAAACATCTCATCAACGACTTTAGCAATAGTTCTCCCCTCAGCCAACTCCTTATACCTCTGCCCACCATAACGCTTAATCCAAGTGAAAACAGTACCTAGAGGTACGTTAAGCACCCTGGATATGGCCCTCATACTCATACCATTAGCATACATTTTTAAAGCCTCCTCCCTCAACTTCTTGGAATGGTAAGTAGCGTCACCCAAGAAGT